>Ga0070765_100000970_pt1 | contig 17113 bp, 9 predicted proteins | sample HubBroMetageWFT5_FD_71516 | JGI IMG/M metagenome (GOLD analysis project Ga0070765, IMG submission 71516) | Warmed and freeze-thawed soil microbial communities from the Hubbard Brook experimental Forest, New Hampshire - Hubbard Brook CCASE Soil... | ecosystem: Environmental > Terrestrial > Soil... | reverse complement strand
GCATGGTGAAGCCCACCGGTCCAAGCTGCTGGCCCGGATTTCGCGCCCGCCTTGGCGTTTCGAAAGCCGGGGCGGAAGATCCAAGTCGCGAACAACAGCGCCAGGAGAGGAAGGGCAAAAACCACCTTCCGCCATGGAGAAGACCTGGGCGGCAGCGGCGCTTCAGTCCGAGCTTCTTCTCTCCGCCCCCCGTTTCCTTGTGGAACTGCTTCGGCAAGACGCATGGGCGCAATCCAGCGGTAGCCACGGCGCTCGACCGTCTCAATGAAGACAGGATTGTCGGCAGAATCTCCTAGCGCGTCGCGCAGCCGTCGAATTGCGCTGCTGATGCCTTGGTCAAAATCAACGAACACGCCTTCTGGCCAGAGGGCCAGCCGAAGCTCTTCGCGGCCGATGACCTCGCCGGGACGTTTCAGGAGAACAATAAGGGCGCGAAAGGGCATCTCCTGGATCCGGACCTTGATGCCGCTCCTGCGCAGCTCCCCCGCGCGGAGATTGGCCTCAAACACGCCAAACCGAACCACACCGGAGACACTCTGCGGGAAGTCCATAAGTTAGGATGCGTGGGGGATCTTCAGTTTAACATCGGAATCTACGCCATGAGGTGACCACGCTCGGGGCTTTTCGGATGCATCCGCTAAGCACGAAGTCCTCGCAACTCTCTAGGAAGAAGTCTCTTATTACGTCAACCACGCGTCAGCCACGCGTAATCTCTAAACCATTGACGGAAACGTCAGTTCGGGCGAAAGTCGGCACGCGTTCGCGATCGTCTCTGCCACCGAATGGCGAGCGATGCACGAACCCAGAACCCTCTTCCTCTCAAGATCCCAAAATAACCACAGCAGCGTTATTGCCAAGGAGACAGTGAATGAGTTCGCGAGCTCGCAAGTCCAAAATCAATAGCCCGGGCACCATCGCATCAGCCGCCAGGAAGTTCACCGTGGTTCTGGCTGCTCTGATCGTTACCCTTGCCCTGAGTTCGCATTTCGCGGCTCGCGTTCTCGGCGCCTCGGCGGGACGCCTGCTCATCACCCAACCGATTGACGAAAAACGGCTCGTCACTCTGGCCCGTAACACCCGGTCCGAAGCCAGCGCCAGGAACGACCGCGGTCAAGTGCCGGACGGCTTCGCCGTAGATCACATGCTGCTGCAACTGAGGCGCGATCCCAAAGTCGAGCGTGATTTCGAGAGTTACATCGATTCCCTCACCGATAAGAACTCGCCCAACTTCCGGCAATGGCTGACGGCCGACGAGCAGGGAGAGAAGTTCGGTCTCGCCCAGCAGGATGTCGACACGATCACCAGTTGGCTGCAATCGCACGGTTTCGAAATCGGCTATGTTTATCCCAACCGGATGGTCATCGATTTTTCCGGGACGGCAGGCCAGATCAGCGAAGCCTTTCATACCGCGATTCACGAACTGGAAGTGCAGGGTGAGTCCCACTTTGCCAACATGACCGATCCCCAGATCCCGGCGGCTTTAGCTCCGGCGATTGAGGGCGTGGTCTCGATGCACAACTTCAAGGCTCGCCCCCACTACGCCCTGAGGCAGCAATACACCTTTTCCGGATGCACCTTCGGTATCTGCCTCGATCTCGTGCCCGCAGACCTGCAGACAATCTATAACGTCACGCCCCTGTTAAGCGCGGGGATCACCGGCAAAGGCATGACCGTGGTCGTCGTGGAAGACAGCGATGCCTATGCTAACGACTGGTCCGTATATCAGAGCACCTTCGGGTTGAAATCGTACGAAGGCACGTTCACCACCGCGCACCCCGACAGCGCAGGAAACTGCACCGATCCTGGTACGAATGGCGCCGATATGGAAGCCGATCTGGACGTCGAGATGATTACGGCAATTGCCCCGGCGGCGCATGTCGAATTGGCGTCCTGCAAAGATGGAGGCACGAACGCAACCGTTGGGGAACTTTTAGCGATCGAAGGCCTGATCGCCGCCGGCAGTCCACCCCCCATCATCAGCATGAGCTACGGCGAATGCGAAGTGAAGAGCGGAGCTGCGGTGAATGCCGCATTCAACTCCGCATTCCAGTCCGCGGCGGCCGCCGGCGTATCTGTATTTGTGTCTTCCGGGGATGCCGGCTCTTCCCTTTGCACTCAGCGACAGCAGATTCAGACCTATGCTCTTCCTGGCATCGGAGTGAACGGATGGGGCGACAGCATCTACAACGTCTCGGTCGGCGGCACCGATTTTGAAGATTTCTACTTCTATGAGAAGTCCCGCTATCCCTTAACCACTTATTGGAACCCCACCAACTCCTCGAAGTATGGATCTGCCAAGACTTACATCCCGGAGATTCCCTGGAACAATTCCTGCGCGGGCTTCCTGCTGTACAACGTGTTCGGATACAACACTCCTTCTGCTTTCTGCAACAGCGCTACTGGAAGTCAGTTCCTGGGCACGGCCGCGGGGAGCGGCGGTCCCAGCAATTGCGCCAAAGGCGTCGGAAACTCCACTTACGGATACGTCGAAGACACCACCTGCGCCGGTTACGCCAAGCCGAGCTGGCAAGCGGGAATCTTCGGCAATCCCGCCGATGGAGTGCGCGACATTCCCGACGTCTCTCTGTTTGCCTCCAGTGGGGTTTGGGGCCACGCTCTTACCATCTGTGCATCCGATGCGAAAACCGGCGGCAAACCTTGCACGGGCGCGCCGCGCAATTGGGTAGGCATTGGCGGAACGTCAGCCGCGGCACCTATGATGGCCGCCGTTCAAGCGCTGGTCGATGAGAAGTGGAATATCCGCGCGGGCAATCCCAACCCTACCTATTACTCCATCGCCAAGAGGGAGTACGGCGCATCCGGGAACAAGACTTGCTACTCCATCAACCAGCCTGCGGGGAAGGCTTCCAGTTGCGTGTTTTACGATGTCACCAATGGCGACAACAATGTAGACTGCGAGCATAACGGGCCGGGATATCAAGCCGACTGTTATGTCCCTTCGGGCACTCATGGCTCGCTTGGAACTCAAACCATCAGCAGCCTCGTCCTGAGGACCGGTGGATCCGGTTACACCGGTACGCCAGCCTGTAACATTGCTGCCCCCGCGAACAAGTCGGCGTATCTGTCTCCCACGGGCGGCACCATCTACGCCGGCGGAAAGCAAGCCACGTGCACTGCAACCCTTAACACCACTACGCATATCGTGAGCGGGGTGACTCTGACGGCCACAGGCCAGGGTTACACCGGAGTTCCTATCTGCACGATTTCCGGCGGAAGCGGCAAAGGCGCAACTTGCATGGCCGTGATCAAACCAACTACGGCTCCGACCGCCTACCAACCCGCGTTCCCTGCAACTCCTGGATGGGATATGGCCACCGGCATTGGCAGCGTGAACGCATACAACCTGGTTTTTGATTCGGCTTGGTAAGGCACACCGGGACGGCCAAGGACCGTGTCAGAGGCCGCGTGCTTGTATTTTTTTCGAAGTAGGCCGACTGCATTGACCTGGTCATGATGGACACGTAACATTCCGCCGACATGCTCCACCAGAAGATCTCCTAACCACCGCATCTCGAAGAGCCTGGCGGCGGAGGGTGACTGGCCGTTTCATCAACCGAAGCGCGCTTCTCAGCACCGATTCGTGCCCGATGCGGCCAGCTCCGCCCTGGCCCGTCATCTATTGGGATAGCCAGCGCAGCCCGCAACTTTTCCCTAGAATGCGTATTCTGGCTTGGAGTGTCCGCGGCTGACCTGCGCTCGGGAACGATCAACCAGCATTTCAGCCCGATCCGGATGTTATATTGTGCGGGTTCGGGAAAGCCGTGTATGGTCCATCATCGCGAACCAGATTGCCCCGTGGAATCCCAATCTCGCAGAAACGCGTGGTCCCCGGGCCTGATTCATGCAGCAGGGGGGGTGCGGCAATAATGGCCCCGATTCTTCTATGGCTCATCCTTGTCCTTTGCCTGCTGATCTCGGTGGTCAAGTATGTCATGGGGATCATTTTGAAATTCTCTTTCCCCAGCACGATGGCCAGAAAGGACTACACATACGAGCCCACCGTGAGCGTGCTGATGCCCTGCTACAACGAAGGCAGAACGGTCTACGAGACCATCGAGAGCATTAGCAAGAGCAACTATCCAAACCACAAGTTTGAAGTGATCGCGCAGGACGACTGTTCCGCCGACGACAGCTACGAGTGGATGCTCAAAGCCCAGTGCGATTTCACCAACATCCGCATAAGTACCGGGCGGAATGAGGTGAATAGCGGCAAGGCACGCTCAGTCTGCAATGCGCTGCAACATTCGACGGCGGAGGTCATCATCTCCATCGATTCCGATTGCATCTTCCATCCGGATGCAATTCGGGAGCTGACGGCCTGCTTCGCGGAACCTCGTATGGGTTCGGTAGGCGGCAGAGTCGGAGTCCGGAATCCGAACGACAGCGTCATTACCGCGATTCAAACGATCGTCTACTACTCTGCATTTCAGCTCTATAAGATTCCCGAGAATTGGACTCGCAGTGTGTGCTGTATCAGCGGGTGCCTCTTCGCCATCCGTCGCGAGTTACTGCTCGAGATCGAGCCCGCGATCCGCGCCCGCCACTGGTTCGGCATTCCGGTCAATCAAGGGGAGGACCGGTTCCTGACTCATCAGACCCTGCTGCGGGGATACGGAACTTACATCAACAATGACGCGCTCTGCTGGACAACAGTGCCGAACACTCTGTCCGTGCTCTTCAAACAGCAACTCCGCTGGCGGCGCAGCATCGTGCGCGACTTTTTTTTCACCCTCAGAACACTGCCGCAACATGTCTGGAAACTGCACCCCAACACGGTATTGACGCTGGTTCTGACTCCGCTCGGAGCGGTGGTCGGATTTCTGGTCGTGGTCACCATGCTCACCTCGGACCCCTTGGCCTGGGCGGGACCTGTCCCCTTGATCACGGCCCTTGGAATTGGAGCTATTCTTACCTGGGTGATCAAGAGATACAGTGCCAAAGAAGCAGTCACGCATCCTTTGGCCTTTGCCGCTTATGTAGGCTGGTCTCTGGTCAGTAGTTTGTTCCTCACGCCTCTGGCTCTGTGCACGATGGATTCCGCGGACTGGGGCACTCGAACCATCGAACCACAAGAGGTGCCTGTTGGCAACACCACCAGTTAATACGCTGCCTTCCCAAGGTAAGGATAGCCCGCCTCGTTCTGAAACGAGGCGAGCTCCGGTCAAGCAAGCGCTGCACTATATGCTGGTGATCACGCTCTACCGCATCTTTGCCATCACCGTGCTTTATCTGGTGCTCATCGGCATTCTCGCCTATGCCTTCGTGATGGGCTTCTATGCGGTGAATAGTTCCTGGGCAGCGCCGGTGATTCTCTCGGCCGCAGACGAGAAGAGCCTCGACTTCCGGGAAAAACTGGTGACCAGCCAGCAGACCATCGAAGATCTGAAAGTGGATTCACAGAAACTGGAGACCGGCCTGAACGAGATGAAAAGACATCGCGGCGCACTGTTGGCGCTCGAGCCTGAACTGCAGTCCGCCATAGTGCGGGAGCAAAATCACAACCGCACAGCTGGCCCCGAGCTGGCGACACTCGACGAGCAAAAACGGGTAGACAACGTCAAAACGCAAAAGGTGCTGGCGCAACTCAACGAAGTGGAGGCCAACATCCACAAGGATCTGGCTGGGGGGCTGATCACGCAGGGTGATGCGGCCACACAGTTGGCGGCGCTGAACCAGGCCAAGGGCGCCTATACCGACAGCAAAATTGCCGAGATCCTGCTGACCGACAGTGTTCTGGACAAGACGACGGTCGGCACCGGTTCACTGGATGTGCTGGTCAAGCAGGCAGAGTTGCGATCCGAGGTGGCCCAACTGGACGTCGCGATTAACGTTGCCGAGAAACAGCTTCATGAAGAATCCAGGCAGGTCGATCGCTTAAGGCAAGCGATTGTTACGGCCAAGCAGAGTCCGTATTACCTGAATGCGTCGGGCGGGCAGACGTTGTACTTCGCGTTTGTTCCTTATGACAACCAGGCCTACGCCGTGGCCGGCAGTCCGGTCTACGACTGCTACCTGAATATGATCGCCTGCCGCAAGGTTGGTACGGTGAAACAGGTATTCCCCGGCGAGGAGCAAGCCATCCATCCCATCTTTAAGACGCAGATCCGCGGCTTCCTGCTCCAAATGAGTCTGGAGCATGCGGATTCCGCGAAATCCAAGACCGTGTTTCTTGGCCGCAAGCCCGTGCTGTTTTAGCCCATCTGATTGTGTCCTGATTGAGGAGAACGAGAATGTTCATTGATAGCTGGAAGTTTGTCATGGCCTCCGCTCTGTTCGTGAGCATCCCCTTATTTGCGGCGGACTCAAAAGATCAACTGGCCTACTGCTCCTACCTGATGGAGCAGGCGCAGGCGCAGCGTGACCTGTTACGCACGCCCATCGCCGCGGCAGGCATGACTCAGCCCGAGACTGGTCTACCCTTGCAAGTGGTAGGCGGCGCATCTCTCGGCCTGTCAGACCTGAGAAAAGCGAGTCTGACCATGGACGCCGCGCGCAAGAACTGCCAGCTTTACAGAGCCACGACTGGAGCGCAGCAGGACATCCAATATGCCATCCCCAGCCTCGAAAAAGATGCTCTGCGCAACCGATTCGCACTGATTGAACAGGCTTCGAACTCGCTGGACGCGCTGATGGAAAAGACCTCAAAGATGGTCGATGCCCAAAATGCCACGCGCCTAATGCTTTTCTCGCTGCAGACCACCAAAATCAAGCTGGACGCGGACCGGACCGATACCCAGTCGAAGATCGCCGCGCTGTACGTTCCACCACTCAGTGACAAACCATTGAAAGAACTGGTCGCAGAAAAACAGAACAGCGAACTCAACGAGCAAAAGGCGCTAGACAAGTTGAGCCGCCAAAGTGCCTGGGATGTAGCTTTGTCGGTGGGCGTTCATCAGCAAGTTAATCCTGTCGCCCAGGGAGCACAACCGTATGGCGCGGTCTCCGTCAACTACAATCTCGCCAGCCGCGCCATCAACAAGCATCTGGATCGCGCTGTGATCGCTTACGACGAATGGAAGAAAGTGCAGGAGGGTGATGTCGTGCGCAACGAGGAGGTCCTTCGTCAGCAATTAGTGGACAGCGTCTTAGTGCAGGAGAATCGGCTGAGAACTCTACTGGACCAAAGCGCACAGATCGACAAGAATCTTCAGCAGGTCGGCAATCCAGACACTTCAGCCGCGTTAGACTTCCATAACCAACTGACCGCGGCCCAATTGCTTTTGCAAGTCGAGACCGGCGATGCTAACTTCAGACTTGACCGGCTGCGGGAATACATCTCAAAGAATTACTGATTGATCGGGCTCGCGCAATTGCGCAGGTTTCCGCCCCAATCGCTATCCGCGAATGTTCGCACAACAGTTTTGTTGCGTGGAATTTAGATGGGGATGATTCTGAGCGCCACAAGAGACGATTTGCCAGGCACCGCATTCTCGACTGTGGTCGTCAGCAGTAGCTGAAAGTAAGGCGGTAGAGTCTTGCGGTCGGGGGAGAGATTCTGCAACGCTTTCCTCAGTTCGCTCATACGTTCCGGATTGGTGAGGTACTCGATGGCGGCCTGAGAACCTTGGGTATAGATCCCGTAAATCAAGAGAACGCGTTTTTCCTTGGTTTCGTTCGGCAGCATGAGCACGAGCGAATAGTCGCGCGTCAATTGGTTCGTCACCGGGTCAAACTCAGGTTTGTAGACCGATTGCTCTCCCGATTGAGGATTCCGATTAAGGATCACACCACTTTGGAAATGAAATCCCTCAACGTTAAAAAAGAGGTTCTTCCTCACTTTCGGTGCAGAGCATGAACTTGGTCATCTAATTCTAATGACAAAGCCATGTCCAACGAATTGAGTGCACAGGAGTTACTGCCACCCGAGATAGGTCTGACCTTGTTGGGGTTCGAAAAATCTGAGCAAGGTTGGCTCGTCCGTGCCGAGGGCCGCACCCGCTCGGAGTGCCCTTCGTGCAGAACACAGTTGACCGCTCGCCACAGTCGTTACTGGAGGCAACTGCAAGATCTTCCGGTTCTAGGCAAGTGGGTGGCGCTGCAATTGCGGTTGAGTCGATGGCGATGTCGCAATCGGGAACGTGAACAAGCCATCTTCCGTGAGCGACTCGGCGAAGTGGTGGCGCCCTGGTGTCAATTTTCCATTATTGTAAGAATCGCCCGACCTCTAGCTCCTTCATCTTCAGCTAGTTGCAAAATTGACCCTCGGACACCTCGGACAGTGGGTAATGCTGCACCTGAATTTTGGGCGGCTCAATATGGTAAACTCAAAGTACGAATGTCTACTGCAGGGGCACCCAGAGCCATCACGGTTTCGGAAGGCCTTCCGGGCGGATTACTTTTTGTTAGCCCGTTATCCTCCCCGGAGCACACCAGACGACCCATTTATCAGCACAGCTTTCTGTTGACGACTTCTGCTTTCTGAAACCTGGGCTTAAACTAGCAGATTGCGAACAGCCGATAACCGAAAGCGAGGAACCCGAACTCAACAGCCTGACACCGGATGCTCTCGCGTTCGCATCTGGAGGGTTTCCGCGTGAAGGCCGCTAGTGTCGATTCTGACGCTCAGGGGAGATGGCCAAAAAATCGCCACTACCAACACTCGCTCGGTACCATCAGGCTCTGATCGTACCCCATGCAAGATGAAGACTCGTCTTCACTTGGTCTCGCCGATCTGCGAATATGCAGGATTGCCCAACTTCTCGCGCACAGCAATGCCGACTTCGGCTGCTTTCGCAACGCCGCGCCAAGCTTTGATTACGTGGCCCTGCCGCGAAACAAACACCAGGAACGGTTCTTCCGCTGTATTGCCCGCTGCAGCCGGTGCGGCTACAAAGGCGGCGGTATCGAAATGTAGATCGGAGATTGCATTGCCAAGAGATATTTTTCCCGAAGCGTCCATGGGACATCCACGCAACGCAATCACCGTCTCTAGTCCATTGCCATGAAACTGTGCTGCGAGGCTGTTGAGGATGGTCAATTGCTTACGGCTCGTTTCACCCAGCAGACCGTCGGCATCGAGCCTGCCCGATAGCGAGGCATACATCGTCCATTTGCCGCCCAGGCGCTTATGCGACGTAGCGCTGCTGTCCATGCCGATCAAAGGTTTGGAAAGCAGGCCGCGATAGGTTGCCTCCAACTGCTTTGTCGCGGCGCTGGCTGTCGACCAAAACCCCAAGTCTGTGTTTGTCGTAGCGACCTGGCGAAAGGTGCTTCCCGCGTCCTGACCGCTGTGTGTCCGATAGTCTGCGAAGCCTAGAAACATGCGGTCCCCCTGACTCCACCTTCCACCCAATGCCCCATCATGAGAGTAAAGGCTGTACTGATTACTCTCGAACCGAAGCGACCGGTTGCTCGCAATCATCCATGGCGATGTCGAGTAAATGTGATTGTTCTTGAAGATTCCATTCTCGCCCTCAAAGGCAGCGTCGTTTATGACTGCCGGAGCAGTCCCTGGAGGATTCCAGTAGACGGTGTTGTCTTCCACGACGAGCCCATCCAGCTTTCCGTCATTCCATGTATGCAAGAAGATGGCCCCTTGAAACTGCGCCATTCGTGGACTGCGCGCATTGTTCAGGCACGTGTTGCCCCGCAGCTCGCTGCGGTGCGTAACAAACCCGGCCGCGAAGACCGCAATGCAATATCCCTGTGTATCGTGTCCAAAATTGTCGAGAACAGAGTTATTGGTGTTGCCGTAGTCGATATCAAATGCTCCACCATCCACGCCCGGACTGTCACTCAAAAACGCTTCATTCTGTTCGACAACGCAGTCGCGACACATCCATGTCCAGATCGCATTCGGAGTTCCCATGCTCTCTGTTGCCTGCATCCCGGTATGCCACGCCACATTCGAAGCAATTCGGCCATCGCGCACACGGAAGAGCACAATGCCGTCTCCCTGCACGTCATGCACAACGGAGTCACGAATGGTAACGTGCGTGCTCCAGGTGCTCTCAGGCGGCCACCCAAAATTGCCACCCCCTACCATGATGCCGACCCATTCCTGAGTATCGTAGGCCGTCACGCCATCCACGAGAACATCGTCGAAGCGCTGATCGACACTCCCAGGAGAGATCACAACTAGACCGCTCTCCTTATTCTTCATCTCCGCGCCACCAACATTGTGTACCAGCAGATTCGACAGGTGGATGTGATGCAGGATGCCTTTGTCTCCGCTGATAAAAACGCCGAACTTGTTGGCTTCAGAAAGATCAAGGGAGTCGATGTTCCAGTATTCCTGGTTGTATAGCTTGAGCACTGCATCGCTTGCAGACTCCGCAACGATCTTCGGCCGAGCTCCTGTGCCGTACGCTGTCATGCGAATGGGTGCGGAATCCGTACCACTGCCCTTTGGCCAGAGTATGCCGTGGCACACGCTGCCGCGCTTGAAGCGCAGCTCGTCTCCTGTAACGAATGTATGTCCGTTGACTTGTTCCAGAGTGGTCCATGGTGAATCACCAGTACGGCCATCGTTCTTCTGGCCATCTCTACTGCAATCCACGAAGTACGTCGCTGAGTGAAGTGCGGGTTGCTCCGCTCGCGCAACGCAAGGCATTGCGGCGAACAATATGCAGACGAACGCAATGCCCAAGGAACTCATGTGAAGGAATAGTTCGAAGGTTCGGTATGACATATCCCTGTGATCTCACCGGCTCGCGAGCTAGTATTGAACCGCGAAGAGTTTACAATCCAAGGCGACCGGGGTTTTTTCCGTGGAAGAGCAACGAATCGTAATCGACTCGCCTGCTTGCAGCCTATCGTGACGGATCTCGCCCACGGCCCATGACAACCCACTCCAGATCATCTTGTCGTAGTTGATCTCAATTGGCATGTTCTTCCCTCCTTGTGTCGCCTGCAACACAAGAACTTTGCCAACATTGATGCCGTCTGGCGGCCCGCCCGGCCAACTCCGCATTAGGCGGCCATCTTTTCCTCGCTGCCGCAGAATGATTCTCAGATCGCCTTCCGCGGGAGGCGCGGTCGTGGCGATGATTGCGTTGCTCTCAGCGGGTCGAAACTGCGCAGCCACGGGGCGAATACTCAATGGAATTCGTACGTCCTCTTGAATTCCCAGATCGTACTTGGCATCCGCGTAACCTCCGAATCCGACAGCCGCCATCTGCCCGGGGCCCAGTCTGATTTTGTCCCCAGTCAAGACCGGCTTGAACCCGGCATCACGGAAAAGAATGCGGCCGCCCGTAATCGGTGGCTGCACTCTCGACAGCAACGGCATCTCGATCTCTTCCACAGCTTGCCCTGGATTCACAATCGTAAAGACCGCCCCTTGCGTATCGACCGAGCCAAAACCATAAGGCTTGACCTCACCTGGCATTCCGCCGAACGTCTTTGTTCGCCCCATGGCCTGCAGAGGTGCGTATATCGATTGCACCTTGCCGAACCAGCCTGCCTGCTGATCGTCGAGAAACTCAAGATTGCCGTGAATAGTATTGATCCAGCCACCGCGAGCCACCATGAGGAGCAACATCCCCTGCCACGCATTCGTCTTCCGATAGTAGATCGTCCCCGTGTTGCCAATCATGAAGCCGGTCGAGTCGATTCGCTCCAGCGGCAGAAAGCTTCGTTCGTATTGCCGCACCATGTGATCGCTATAGATATCCATGGAACGCCAGAAATTCATCTCGGGAACATCCGACGGGCGCGGGTCGCCGGAATACAAGGCGTCGAATACCTCCAGCCACCGCAGGTCGACGGGATGCTGAAACGGCAAAGGCGAATCGGTTGACTCGACATCTCCTCCGAATCCGTTAAAGCCCTCGAGAACCACATCAAGATTTTTCTGGCGAAACTTCCGCAGCGCTTCGCGGAATGCCTCTTGATTGCGAAGGCCGATTTCTTGCGGCGTTTGCGTCTTTTCGGCATCCGGGGTCGCCGCCGCAAAATCGACAAAATCAAACTTGAACATGCGAATACCCCGGTCATACCAGTACTGCAGAACTGTCATGAAGTCAGGAAGGAATCCACCTTCATAGAACGACATGGAGCCTTTGGTCTTGTTGAGAGAATCCTGCCACTGCGGCGCGGCGTTCATCTTAACCAGAGTGTTGGTGCTGAACCACAGGCCTGGCAGAATTCTATTTCTCCGGCACTCCGCGATCCAGCGGTCCGGGCCGTCCGGCCAATTCGGTTTTCGCCACTTTCGATAGGCGCCATTCGGATCGAACCAGAAAGCATCCATCATGTAATAGTCGAAATGCACTCCGAATTTCTGCAGCCGCGCAATCTGTGCCAGCTCCCCCATTGCCAGCTCTTCGGTAAGCGGAATGCGGTCCGACAACTCATCGTAAGCCGACCAGTTGTTGTATACCCAGATCGGATCGCGCAGCAGCGGTTCGCCCAGGCGCTGCGGATTCCACTCCTGTGCTCCGCCTCCGATCGCTACGGCCAGCACAAAACCACCTGCCGCCAGCAAGAGGAACGTGGCACGACACACGTGCACCGGGATGCAGGCGAACAGAGAGTTATTGAACTTCTTCATATTCGAGTTTGCGAAAGAACCCAGGCTGGCTCACTGACCTGTGATCCCCGGCCAATCGTCGGTCCGGAACGGCGAGGCCGGCAAGCCATCTTTGTTAAACAGATTACACAGCGGGCTGTCTGCCCAAGCGTAGCGCACCGCTACAGGGCTAGGCACATCTGGACTGGAAACGACCACCGCATTGCCGTCAATGCGGGCCTCGGCCCAGTGGAATTTTCGATCCGCACCGGCTATCCCAAAACCGCGTAACTCTCCGTTGCTGAGCGCTTCCAGACCCGAACCCACGTGAGTAAAGCGCACCCGGATCTCATTTCCCTCAATCCGCATGGACTCATACAGGGGTCCCGAATATTCGATCGCCTGCTTATAGATCGTACCCTCCGCCCACAATGCGAGCCGCTCCCCAACTTCAAACTTTCTGTGAGGATGAAGATCTTTCGGATCTCCGACATCGATTGTGACCGCTAGTCCGGTTCTCGGAACGTCCTGCAGCGTTAGCAACTGCGCCTCGCGCAACTCAGCCCACGCCGATTCCCCCGGTTCGTCAGGCGTGGCCCCGTGATTGGGCAACTGCACGATCAGGAACTCCAGATCATTCTGATGCGAGGCGTCACGCCAGCTATTGATCAGGGTGCCAAGCAGCTTGCGATACTGGCGTGCCTTGAGCGCGTTGCTCTCCCCCTGGTACCAAAGCACACCGCGGAACGCAGACGGCAGCAGCGGAGTGATCATTCCTTCGTAAAGGCTGGAGACTGGTATGGGCGCAGATCCGAGAGTTGTCAGGCTTTCGATGGTGAACCCCGAGAGTGCATCCTGCATAAAAGGTAGTGTCACTCCCCAGCCTTCCTGGTGGAGGTCGTGGAATAAAATTGCGACCGGTTGCCAGTCGGAAGACGCCTTGAGAACCGGCGTGGCGTAATCGTCCCAGTCGGTAATGGTAGGTTGCTTTGATCGGAAACGAAAAGAACCATTTCCTCGCACCCAGAACCTGATTCCGGCATAAGAGCTGAGGTCGACCGCTGCGCCGTCCAACGTATACTTGGCAGTCAGAGTCGAATCTTGTGTCCCATCGAGGCGCCCCGCGATGCGAGCCGCGAGCCCGCTGGCTCCCCTGCCCGGAGAGACGAGCTCGAAGAGAGCGTCAGGGGAATCTGACCAGCTATAAGAAACCGATCCGCCGGTTGAGAGACGCGCTGTTCCGTCATTAAAGTTCGCCAGCATTTTGCTAGCAGAACCGGCGCTTGCGGGGATCAGTTCAAAATCGTCGAATTCAAGTTCGAGAGGCAGGGAATTCTCGGCAAACATCTTCTCGGCGGGCGTCGCGTGTTTCCACTCTTCGAGAACAGTCGCCAAGTCCGCGTCGGCCTGCAAGGCTTCTGGAGCGACCCAGTCTTCAATCGTAGTTCCAGGCCACGCGCTCTCGACGACGCCCACGGGAACATTTAGTTTGCGATGGATCTCGCGCGAAAAGAAATATGCAACCGCTGAAAAACTCTTGGCGTTGTCCGGAGTGCAAATCTGCCAGTGAGCCGGAAGCGTGTTCTCTTGCGGGGCCAAGGCAATCTTCCTCGGGACGGTGAATAGTCTGATCTGCGGATAATCGGCTTTGGGAACTTCCGTCGCAGCGCCCTCGGCACTATCGAGCCCAAATGTCATGTTCGACTGACCGGAGGCGATCCAGACTTCTCCAATCATCACGTCTTTTATTACGATCTGTTTCTTCCCCTGGACGGTGAGCGTGAACGGCCCTCCGGCCGACGATGCCGGAAGCTGAACACTCCAGTGGTTGCGAATGTCTGTAGTCGTCGTAACGGCGCGGCCAGCAAGGCTCACCGTGACTCTTTCGCTCGCGTCGGCCTTGCCCCAGACGCGAATCTCACGTCCCTGCTGCAAAACCATGTGGTCACTGATCAGCGTAGGTAGGACAGGATCGGCCCAGCAACGTAGGCCGCATGTGAATATGTATACGCCCGCAGCGAACGGCACGAAGGCTCGTAGTCGATACTTCCAGGCAATGATGTGATTCACATCTCCTCGATAATAATAGGTCTCATGTCTGGATCAGTATAGGACTCAGATCATCTGAGTGCATCCTTCCGAGCACACCAATCCCGGACACACAGCGGTGGAACGCCGGCCAACCCCGGATGCAAAAAGTTCACCTTTAGAAAATAAGCTTCGCTGCCACCTGAATGATGCGCATGTTCCCGTAGGTGCGAGTGATGGAGCCGAAAGTTGAACTTTGACTCAGGTCAGAGTTCGGATTCGCGAAGTGCGGCGAATTCGTCGCGTTGAAGAATTCAAAGCGGGTCTGGAGTCGGGCGCTCTCCGTGAGGGCAAAGTCCTTGAACAGGGAGAGATCCGCGTTTACATAGCCTGGTCCGGTCAGTATGTTTCGGCTGGTGTCGCCGGGCGCGCACCCTCCACCAGCGGGTGCGGTAAAGGCCTTAGTATTGAAGTACTCAGCCAGCGTGCGTTTACCGCTGGAGAGCGTCGGATCGGCCACGAGGTCGGGACGTACGCCCGGGCAGGCCTTGAGGCCGCCGTTGGCGATGACATTGACTGGAGACCCGGTTCGCATGCCTAAAATGCCGTTGAACTGCCAACCGCCTAGCACCAACTCTTCGGGACGCCCCCAATTGCCGAATAACTTCTGGCCACGCCCGAAGGGAAGGTGATAGAGCCCGCTGAAGTTGAAGCTGTGTCGCACGTCAAAATCGGAGCTCGCGATCTCGGCGTTTAGGTCGTAAGGATTCTGCGGGCTGTCAGAATTGATATGGCCGAGGTCAAAAGGCGCAGGCCCGTTATCCATGGAGTGACCGTAGGTCCAATTGGCCAGGAAGTTCAGATTCTGGGAAACGCGCTTGGTGAGTTTCACCTGCAACGAGTTGTATTCGCTCCAGCCCAGATCGGTAAGATTCTGAATCTGCCCCAGGTTGGCATCAATGAGGCCATCTTTCTGATTGGCGGTGTTCATATTCAGATCGCCAACTTCATAAGACAGATGGTGGCCTCGCGCGGCAACGAAGGCTGCTTCCAAAGCAAAATTGGATCCGAGTTCACGCTGCAATGCCACGTTGAAACTCTCCGAATACCCCGTTTTCATCGTGGGGTTCACGTAGAAGGTAGTTTCCGAATTCCCATTTGGAATCAGAGTTGGAACGGAAGACGCTGCAATACTGCTGGCTCCCGAGGGGAGGGGGACAGCTGTGATCCGGGGCATGCCCTGATCGATCTGATAGTAGTAGCTGCCGTTACAGGCGCTCTGGGGCGGCACGGTACACGGCCCGTTATAAGGGATATTGTTCCACTGTTGTTGAATGGCAAACGGGAAGTTCTTGGTGAGAAGATCTTCACGCGCATCATTTTCCGGCGAGTAAAATAGTCCCCAGCCTCCGCGCAGGACAGTCTTGGGGTTCACCTGAAAAGCTAGGCCTAGTCGCGGAGCAAACTGATCCCAGCGCGGATTCATCAGCCCGCGAGAGTTCCTACCCCGGCCGGCCAGGAGGATTTGGCCGCCGTTTTTCACACCCTTGGCGTCGAGCACCGGGTTCGGCATATAGTTCGACGCGTTATTGTGGGCTTCGGTGTATGGCGCCTGGAACTCGTAACGGACGCCATAATTCAGTGTCAGGCGCGGCGTAACCTTGAACGTGTCTTGCGCGTAATAGTTCATCTCCCAGCTCTGAGTATGGGGATTTGTCAACTGGAGTCCCATATAAACATCAAGGGGCAAGCCCATCAGCAGATCGGCCACGTCATTGCCGCCCGTGCCATAAAGGCTGGCGCCGCTGAAGTCGTTCAGGGGGCTGGTATAACTCCAGTCGCTGGTCATCGAAAGATAGGCCCCACCGTAATACTGGAAGCCCGTCGGGAAAAGAGAAAAGTTGGGGAACGAATTCAACCTGCGAAAGTCAGCGCCGAACTTGAATTCATGTCGTCCAATGCCACTGAGGATGACGTTGTCCGCTATTTGCAAGTTGCGATCATTGAAATAGAGCGGTTTGTAGGTGGAACCTCCGGTCAGGTATCCGGCCCCGAGAAAGATATAGGGATAGGCGTCGGTGGACGGATAGCCCGGTACGGCGATATTCGCCATTCCAAACTGGGTGCTGTAGTCGTGCCCGTTGAGCACGCTGAACTGCGCCAAGTTGTAACGCGTATAGCCTACGCGTGCTTCATTAATGAAACGCGTGTTTAACAGATGTGTCTCTGTAACGGCATACTCCTGGTCACTATTTGTCTGGTTGTTAGCCTGATCAGCGTCTCCGGCCCCAGAGACGGGCGTGGCACCGTGGAAAGGATCGGTCGTTAGGTTATCGCCGTCATTGTAGTGGAAGACCACGGATAGCCGGTCTTTGCTGGTGAAGGTCTGATCCAGGCGGGCATCGGCGCTCCTCGAGTGGGTGGTAGTCGGCGAATGCACGGCAAAGTTGTTGTACCAGCCATTGCTGGTGCCGGTCCGATTTGGTCTGGGAAAGAAGTTCAGCAGTGTGTTGAGGCCAGCCTTGCTGACGCGGTCCGGCGGGAGGACGTTGAGAACTCCGTTATACGAAATCTGCTTGTAGCAGCCCCCGTAACAGGATGCCGACACGGCTG
>Ga0070765_100000969_pt1 | contig 17134 bp, 12 predicted proteins | sample HubBroMetageWFT5_FD_71516 | JGI IMG/M metagenome (GOLD analysis project Ga0070765, IMG submission 71516) | Warmed and freeze-thawed soil microbial communities from the Hubbard Brook experimental Forest, New Hampshire - Hubbard Brook CCASE Soil... | ecosystem: Environmental > Terrestrial > Soil... | reverse complement strand
GTTGTTTGCCCGCGGAGCGGCACCCTGCAGAGCGATGCGAGCACGAAGGAAAGTACGAGAGCAAGAATGGCGCGAGGCGCGAATTTGTTTGAGTTCATGTGGTCGCGGTGATGATAAACCAATTTGGCTCGGCGATTTAAGATTTATAACGGGGGTTGGGCGCGACGCTCTGGAAGCCGTAGGTTTCGTAGCGCCAGGATATATTTCCTTCGCGGAGGCTGACGATGGTGAAACCTTCGGGGAAATCCAGGCGCGGGCCGTGCCACCAATTGCCGCAGACGGCGCCGCAGCAGGCGTACTGGCAATTTTTGTAGTTCACGAGTTCGTTGATGTGCAGATGGCCTTGGAAAACGGCCAGGACGTTGTGCTTTGCGAACAGGGCGATCACGTCGGCGGAGTTTGTGACGTTGACGGTGTCGTAGCGCGGAGTGCCGTCGGGCTTCGGTCCATATGCGAGATAGCCGGTGATGAGCGGGACGTGGGTGATGACGATTATGGGCGCGGCCGGCGGGATGGCGGCGAGATCGTGCGCGAGCCACTGCAGCTGCGCGTCGTCAATACGGCCTTCCCAGAGGCGATCGGGCGTGGGGAAAATGGAATCGAGGACGATGAAATGGTAGCCGCGGTGGTCGAAGGAATAGTAGGTGCGCGCGCCGATGCGATCTTCGAACATTTTTTTGCCGTAGCCGGGATCGGTGGGACTGGCGCCGCTTTTGGTGAGGATGCCAAAGAGGTCGTGATTGCCGATGGCGTGGTGGAGCGGCACTTTGATGGTGGCTTCGGTGCGTTGGTAGAGATCGAAGAGCGTGTCGGCGCGGCTGCGGGAGACTCCGAGCGCGTCGAAAACCAGATCGCCGCCGCAGATGGCGAACTCTGGTTTGGCTGCGGCGATTTTTGCGAAGGCCATTTGGCAGCCGTGGGCAGCGTCTAGTTCGGGTTGGATGTGGGTGTCGGTGAAGAAGGCGAAGTCGAAGGATTCCGCGCGCGGCGCCCGCATTGCGGCGCTCGCAATGCCGTGATTCAGCAGCGGAATGTTAGGGAATGCCGCGGCTGCGCCTGCGGCCGCTAGAGATTGCAGAAACTTTCTGCGGTCATGGTTCACGTGCGTCATTGAGTCAGCTCGTGGACGGCTGCTGAGAAAACTTTGGTGTGCTGGTCGATGTCTGCGGCGCTGGTGGCGGGGGACATCAGCGCCATGTTGTGGAATGGAGTCAGGAGGACGCCGCGATTTAGGGCGTAGAGATGCATGAAACGCTCTAGCTCGAAATCCATGGCGGCGGCTGCTTCTCCCCCATTGCGCGGCGGGTGAGGATGGAACAGATATTCGGCGCGGCAGCCCAGGCGGGCGACGTGCCAGGGGAGCGCGGCTTCGGCGATGGCTTTGGAGACTCCGTCGGCGAATTGCTCGGCTAACGGAATCATATAGGCGAAGGCGGCGGGAGTTAGGACGTGCTCGAGCGTGGCGCGAATGGCGGCGAGTGAAAGCGCGTTGCCGGCGAGCGTGCCGCCGATGCCGCCTGTGTCGCAATCTTCGACGTGGATGCGGCTAGTGATTTTTTGCGCGACATCCGCGGTGCAGCCGTAAGTTGCCGCGGGAACTCCGCTAGCGATGGGTTTGCCGATCACGAAGAGATCGGGCTTGAGGCCGTGGGCGCGGGTGTAGCCGCCGGGGCCGGTGCAGATGGTGTGCGTCTCGTCAATGATGAGGAGCGTGCCGAATTTTCGCGCGAGGGCGGCGGCTTTTTCCCAGTAGCCGGGCTCGGGATGGACGATGCCTACGTTGGTGAGGACCGGCTCGGCGAGGATGCAGGCGACGTCCTGGTACGCGAGTTCCCTTTCGAGGGCGGCGAGATCGTTGAATTCGACTACGCGCGTGGTTTCGATGGGGTTCACGGGCGGGCCGATATTGCCGCGGCGCGGGCCTGCAACGCCGTTGTGAAGTGAGATGTAAGTTTCGTCAACCGTGCCGTGGTAACAGTAATTGAAGACCAGGATTTTTTGGCGCTGCGTGATTTCGCGCGCGATGCGGATAGCGAAGCGATTGGCGTCTGTGGCGGTGAGAGTGAATTGCCAGTAGGACAGGCCGAAGCGGCAGGTGAGTTCTTCGCCGACCCATGCGGCGTCTTCGGTGGGGAGCATCAGGGTGATTCCGTGATTGGCCTGGCGGGCGATGGCCGCGGCGGCTGGGGAGGGAGAATGACCGGTCATGGCGCCGGTGTCGCCCAGGCAGAGGTCAACGTAATCGTGGCCGTCCACATCCTGGAAATGCGCGCCGTGGGCTTCGGCGACGAAGACGGGAAATTTGCCGGCCCATTTTTTCATCCAGTTCATGGGGACGCCACCGAGGAGGGATTTCTGGGCGCGGGCGTAGAGGGTTGCGGAGAGAGGGCGTTCGGCTACGAATTTTTCTTCTTCGCGGGACATGAGAGCTTGGAGGCGAGAGCGGTCGATGTTCGCGTGCGATTTTCTTTTCGGTGCGGTCACTGTTAGGCCTCGTCAGCAATAGGAAGTCAACTGCGCCCAGTCGAAGCTGGCCGCTACAAATTCAAATGCAAAATCTCACTGCTCAACGATGGAGAGTTTAGCGCAGGTGCTTGAGGATTTCGCGGGCGGCGTTGTGGCCGGAGGCGCCTGTTACGCCGTTGCCGGGGTGGGTGCCGTTGCCGCAGAGGTACAGACCTTTTACGGGGGTGGCGTAGCGGGCCCAGCCCAGGAGGGGGCGCATGGTGAAAATTTGATCTAGGGCCAGTTCGCCGTGGAAGGGGTGGCCGCCGGTCAGGCCGTAGGTGGTTTCGAGATGTTGGGGAGTTAGGGTTTGGACCGCAAGAATTTTCGCGGCAAAATCAGGGGCGTATTGCACGAGGGATTTGATTACGGTGTCGCGCAGGGCGTCGCGTTGGTGAGACCAGTCGCCGGATTTCAGTTTGTAGGGCGCGAACTGCATGCAGATGGACATGACGTGTTTGCCGGCGGGGGCGAGCGAATTATCGAGAATGGAGGGAATGGAAATATCGAGAAAGGGCGCGCGGGAAAATTCGCCGTATTTGGAATCGTCGAAGGCGTGCTCGAGATAGTCAATTCCGGGACCGATGTGGATACGTCCGGCGAGGGCGGCGTTGCCGTCGCAAGAATGCTGGAGCGCGGTGAAGGAGGGGAGGCCGTCGAGCGCGACGTTTATTTTTGCGGCGACGCCGTTGCTGCGGAAATTGAGCATTTTTACGACGAAGCTGGGCGGCAAGTGGACCGGATCGAGCAGACCGAGGAGGGTGCGCCGCGGATCGGCTCCGGAAACTACGGCTTTCGCTGAGATTTCTTCACCGCTTGCTAGCGCGACGCCTGTGACCGCGCCGTGCTTCACCAGAATTTGCGCGACTTCTGCGCCGGTGCGAATTTCCGCGCCGGCTTCTTTCGCGGCGGCGGCCATTGCGGCGGTGAGCGCGCCCATGCCGCCGCGCGGGTAGGCGGAGTTCCCTACCGGATGCGGGTCAGCGGCGGCGCGCAGTAGAAGCAGAGCCGTGGAACCGGCGGACCAGGGGCCGAGAGAGGCGCCGAAAATTCCGCGCGCGGCTACGACGGCGCGCAGAAGATCGGTTTCGAAAAATTCGGCGACGAAATCCGCGACGGCCATGGGGCCCCAGCGGATGAGCTGCATCATTTCTTTTTTTCCGAGGCCGCGGACTTTGCGGCCGAGTTTCAGGAGCTTCCAGAGATCTTCGTTGGAAGGCTTTTCGATGACGGGCGGAGTGAGGTTGAGGAGTTCTCCGGCGATAGCGGCGGCGCGGGCGATTTCTTTGGAAAGCTCGAAATATTTTGCGCCGTCTTTCTTCGAAAAATTATCAATTTGGCGCGCGGAGGCTGAGGGGTCAGTGTGCAGCACCAGTGCGCGGCCGTCAGGCGAGGGCGCGAAAACGCGAACGGGCGATTCGAGTTTTTCAAGGCCGTGGCGCGCGAGTTGCATGTCTTTCACAATTTTGGCGAGCGGAGGGCCGCCGGCATGCGCGACGGTGGAGCATTTGAAACCGGGATGAAATTCTTCAGTTACAGCGGCGCCGCCGATGATGGAGCGGCGTTCGAGAACGAGCGGCCTGTGGCCTTTTTTCGCAAGGTAAAAGGCCGTTACGAGCGCGTTGTGCCCGCCGCCGAGAATGAGGATGTCGCGTTGCGCGGCCACGCTCAGCTTCTCCCGGTATCTTTTAGAATTTCCAGCGCGGCCAGGCGGCCGGGAGCGCCCATGATGCCGCCGCCGGGATGCGTGGCCGAGCCGCACATGTACAGTTTTTTGATCGGTGTGCGGTAACGCGCCCAGCCCGCGGCAGGGCGCAAAAAGAAGAGTTGCTCGAGCGAAAGTTCACCTTGAAAAATGTTGCCTTCGGTGAGGCCGGTTTGGCGTTCGATATCGAGCGGAGTGATGAATTGTTTTCCGATGATTAGACTTTTCAGGTTGGGGGCGAATTGCGAAATCGTGTCAATCACGGTATTGCCGAAGGCCTCGCGCTGCTCGTCCCATGTGCCGGAGGCGAGCTTGTAGGGAGCGTATTGCACGAAGCAGGAAAGAATGTGTTTGCCGGGAGGCGCGACCGAGGGATCGGTGAGCGACGGAATGACCATATCAATGTAGGGGCGACGGGAAAATTCGCCGTACTTGGCCTGGTCGTAGGCGCGTTCCATGTATTCCATCGAGGGAGAAATGGAAATTGCGCCGCGAAGATGATTGCCGGGGCCGGGGAGGCAGGTGAAATCCGGCAGGCCATCGAGAGCGAGATTTACTTTGCCGGAGGAACCGCGATATTTGTAGCGGCGAACGTCTTCCAGGAAATCGCCGGGAAGTTCGCTGGCTTCGATGAATTTCAAGAACGTCAGATTGGGATCGACGCTCGAAGAAACAACGTCGGCGTAAATTTCTTCGCCGCCTTCGAGGACGACGCCCTGCGCGACGCCATTCTTAATGAGAATTTTCGAGACTGCCACTTCCTTGCGGATTTCGACGCCGGCTTCGAGAGCTGCGCCGGCGATGGCGTTGGAAATGGCGCCAGTGCCGCCGCGGCTGAAACCCCAGGAGCGGAAGGCGCCATCAATTTCGCCCATGTAGTGATGGAGCAAAACGTAGGCGGTGCCGGGCGAACGGATGCCGAGAAATGTGCCGATGATTCCGGAAGCGGACATGGTGGCTTTGAGGACGTCGGTCTCAAACCACTGGTCAAGGAAATCGGCGGCGCTCATGGTCATGAGCTGGACGAGATTATATTTGTCTTCGGCGTCGAGATTCTGGAAACGCTTGGCGAGGAAGGCGAGTTTTTTCAGGTCACGCGGATCCAAGGAAGTAGGATCGGGAGGAATCATGCCGAGGATTGGTTTTACGAAGCGGCACATGGCGACCATGGATTTGCCAAACTCTTCGTAGGCTTCGGCGTCGAGCTTGGAGTGGCGCTCGAGTTCGCGGCGAGTTTTTCCGTGATCGTTCTGGCGCCAGAGGTAGTCGCCGTTGGGCATGGGGGTCATGGTGCCGTCGAGCGGGAGAATTTCCAGGCCGTGGCGCGGGAGATCGAGATCGCGAATGATTTCTGGTCGAAGCAGCGAGACTACGTAGGAGAAAACCGAGAATTTGAAACCGGGAACGATTTCTTCAGTGACGGCAGCGCCGCCCAGAACGTAACGCTTTTCGAGGATCAGGACTTTTTTGCCGGATTTGGCGAGGTACGCCGCGTTCACGAGGCCGTTGTGGCCGCCGCCGATTACGATGACGTCGTATTTCCTTGCCATGGATGATGCGGGTGATTCAGCCGTTCGAAGGATGAACACCGGAGCCGAAGTATTTTACAGGCGCAGGAGCGGAGTCACAAGGGAGAACGCTGGTGTGGCTGACTGGGGGTCAGGGTGTTGGGGCGCGTGACTCGTGATTCGTGAGTGGTGATCAGTGACGCGTGGCTCGCCGCTATAGGTTGCGACGGGAGTAGCGCGGGCACTATAATCGCGGGCTGCGTGATTTGCGATTTTACTTGCGGACAGGAGCGACTGTGCCGATTGGGACTGCGGTTCACGACAGGACTTTGAAGTTGTGCGAGAGCATGAATTATCGCGAGTGGTCGGGGTACTACGCGGTGAGCGTGTACGAGATGCATCACGACCACGAGTACAACGCGATTCGCAATGCTTGCGCGCTGATTGATGTGACGCCGCTATACAAATACCGGATCGAGGGCAAGGACGCGACGAAGTTCGTAAACCGGGTGATCACGCGGGACATTAACAAGGTGGCGATCGGGCAGGTGATTTATTGCTGCTGGTGCGACGAGCAGGGCAAAGTGATTGATGACGGGACCATTTCGCGGCTGGGCGAGAATTCGTACCGCTGGACGGCGGCAGACCCGAGCATTCGCTGGTTTCATCAGAACGCGCTGGGGCTGGACGTACAGATGGAAGATATTTCGGACAAAGTGGCGGCGCTGGCGCTGCAGGGGCCGACTTCGGGACGCTTGCTGAAGAAAGTGGCGGAGGCGGATATCGCGAATCTGAAATATTTTCGATTCACGCACGGGAAAATCGGCGGCCTGGAAGTGGATATTTCGCGTACCGGTTATACGGGAGACCTCGGGTACGAAATATGGATTCCGTGGAAGGACGCGCCGCTCGTGTGGGACGCGCTGATGGAGAATGGGCGGCCGTTTGATCTGCATCCGGCGGGAATTATTGCGTTGGACGTGGCGCGAATCGAGGCGGGGTTGATCATGCTGGAGGTGGATTACACCAGCAGCAAACGGGCGTTGATTGAAGCGCAGAAATATTCGCCTTACGAATTGGGGCTGGGGAAGATGGTGGATTTGAAGAAGGAATATTTTATTGGGCGCGAGGCGCTGGCGGCCGAACACCATCGCGGGCCGAAGCGGCTCCTGATGGGATTGGATGTGCGTTGGGAGGATGTGGAGCGGCTTTACGATGCGGTGGGATTGGGGCCGCAGGTGCAAAGCACGGCTTCGCGAGCGCATGTGCCGGTGTATCGCGGAGGATTCCAGGTGGGCAAGGCGACTTCGACGACGTGGTCGCCGACATTGAAAAAGATGATCGCGCTGGGGAGCTTGAATCGCGAGCATGCAGCGGCGGGAACGGAATTGCAGATGGAACTGACGGTGGAAGCGGTACGTCATAAGGTAAGAGCGACGGTGAGGGACTTGCCATTTTTTAATCCGCCTCGAAAAACGGCCACGCCGGTAACGTGAAGATCCACGCTGGAGGAATTCGTTGAAAGCTGAGTTTGTGGCGAGTGCCGGCGCCGCACCGGGACGTTTCTGTAGTTCTCTGCATCTTTCGAACACGAATTTATTTAGATTGCGATCATTCCTGCCTGTATTTTTTCTGCTAGCGAGCGTGACGACTGTGAATGCACAAGATGCGAAGGCGAAGTGTCCGCCGGTGGCGCGGATGGAGGACGTGGCGGAGACGATTCATGGGACTGTGGTGCACGACCGTTATCGTTGGCTGGAGGAGCAGGACAGCGCGGAAACGCGGGCGTGGATTGATGCGGAAAATGCTTGCACCCAGGCGGCGTTAGGGAGGCTGGCTGGCCGAGACGCGATTGCGAAACGGCTGGGAGAATTGATCAAGGTAGATACGATCGGGGTGCCGATCGAGCGCGGCGGGCGGTATTTTTATGCGAAGCGCGCGGCGAACCAGGATTTGTTTGTGCTTTATATGCGGCGCGGCGCGAAGGGCGAGGAGGAAGTGCTGGTGGATCCGGAGAAGTTGAGCGCGGATCACACGACGAGCGTGAATTTCGAAGGCGTTTCGGACGACGGGAAACTGGTGGGATATGGAGTGCGCAAGGGCGGCGAGGACGAGGTGGCGCTGCATTTTCTGGATACGGATACAGGGAAAGAGCGCAAGGATGTGCTGCCGCGGGCGCGCTACATTTCCGGGCCAACTTTCAGGAAAGATAAGAGCGGATTTTATTATTCGAAACTGGTGGAGGAAGGGCCGCGAGCTTATTTTCACGCGATGGGAACGGATTCGGCGCAGGACACCAAAGTTTTTGGAGATGGTTACACGCCGGACAAGATTCTGGCGGTGGATTTGTCGGAGGACCAGCGCTATTTGCTGTTCACGGTTTTCTACGGATCGGCTTGCGACCGCTCGGAAGTTTATTTTCAGGATTTGAAGATTGCGGGGCCGATCGTGCCGGTGGTGAATACTTTGGATGGATGTTTTCAGGGCGCGATCGCGAACGATACTTTGTATCTGCAGACGAATTGGCAAGCGCCGAAATGGCGGATGGTGGCCGTACCGCTGCGGACGCCTTCGCAGGAACACTGGAAGGAAATTATTCCCGAGGGCGAATCGCGGATGGAGGATTTTCGGCTGGTGGGCGGGAAGATCGTGGCGCAGTATTCGCACAACGCCGCGTCGGAGCTGAAAATATTTCAGTCGGATGGGAACGCGGCTGGCGGAATTGCTTTGCCGCAATTGGGAACCGTGGCGGGAGTGACGGGGAGATGGAAAGAGAGCGAGGCGTTCTTTTCGTTTCAATCGTTCGCTCTACCGGCGACGGTTTATCGGTACGATGTCGCGGCGCGGGGGCTGGAAGTGTGGGCGAAGCCGGCGGTGCCTCTGGATGCGAGCGCGTTTGAGGTGAAGCAAGTTTGGTATGAATCGAAAGACAAGACGCAGGTGCCGATGTTTTTATTTTACAAGAAAGGATTGCAGCTGGACGGGGCGAATCCGGCGCTGATGACCGCTTATGGCGGGTTTGACGTGAGCGAGACGCCGCTGTTTCGCGATGACGCGGTGGTGTGGGTGGAGCATGGCGGCGTGTTTGCGCTGCCCAGTTTGCGCGGCGGGGGCGAATTTGGGGAAGAGTGGCATCGCGCGGGGATGTTGGAGAAAAAGCAGAATGTGTTTGATGATTTTTACGCGGCTGCGGAATGGCTGATCGCGAATAAGTACACGCGGGCGGACAAGCTGGCGATTACGGGGCGGAGCAATGGCGGATTATTGATGGGAGCGGCGATGACGCAGCGGCCGGAACTTTTTGGCGCGATTGTATGCGGGTATCCGCTGCTGGACATGGTGCGTTATCAGAATTTTCTGGTGGCGAAGTATTGGGTGCCGGAGTATGGGTCGTCGGAGGATGCGGAGCAGTTCCCTGCCCTTTTCGCTTATTCGCCGTATCACCATGTGATGGCGGGGACGAAATATCCGGCGGTGCTTTTTCTGACTGGGGATAGTGATACGCGGGTGGCTCCTTTGCACGCGCGGAAGATGACAGCGGCAGTGCAGGCGGCGCAGGGCGGGGATAAACCGATTTTGCTTTTGTATGATACGAAGCTGGGGCATAGCGAAGGTCGTCCAGTGAGCAAGATAATTGAAGAGGATACACAGGTTTTGGGATTTTTGATGTGGCAGGTGGGAGGGAAGGGATTTTGAGGTTTTGATCTTTCGAGTTTTTATAGTTCTGGCATTCGATATGACATTTTGGAGGCTTGGATGCGAGGGGTTACGCGGAAGGTGGTGATCGCGCTAGCGGCGGCGTTGTTACTTGTGTGCGGCTGCGTGAATGAGGCTTTGGCGCAGACTGCAGCGGCGCCGATCCGGTTGCGGGTGGATGCTTCGCAGGCGCCGCAGAAAATCTTGCATGTGCATATGGAGATTCCTGTGCAGGGCGCGCCGATGACTTTGTATTACCCGGAATGGATTCCTGGCGAGCACATGCCGGACGGGCCGATTATTCAGGTGGCAGGGATGAAGTTCAGCGGCGGCGGGAAGGCGATTGCTTGGCGGCGCGATTTGGTGGAAATGTTTTCGATTCATGTGGACGTGCCGGCGGGAGTGAGCTTGCTGGAGGCGGATTTTGATTTTCTGTTGTCGGGGCCGGCGACCGGTTTTTCGGCGGGGGCTTCGGCGACGGCTTCGCTGAATGTGCTGAGCTGGAACCAGGTGCTGATGTATCCGAAGGGTTTGCCCGCGAAGGATATTGTTTTTGCGCCGAGTTTGCGATTGCCTCCGGATTGGAAATTCGGGACGGCGCTGCCGATTGCGAAGCAGGGTGGCGGGACGATTGAGTTTGCGGCGGTGGCGTTGAACACGCTGGTGGATTCGCCGGTGATTTCGGGACGCTACTACCGGGCGATTCAGTTGACGCCGGGGCAGAATCCATCGCACGAGATTGATATTGCGGCGGACAGTGCGGCGGCTTTGGCGATGACTCCGGAGACGCAAGTGGAGCTGCACAATCTGGTGACGGAGGCTTACGCGCTTTTTGGGGCGCGGCATTATCGCGATTACCATTTTTTGCTCACTCTGAGCGATGACGTGGCGCATTTCGGATTGGAGCATCACGAATCGAGCGACGACCGCACGGCGGAACGGAGTTTGATTGACGACGCCGAGCGGATCGAATTCGCGACATTGTTGCCGCACGAGTACGTGCATTCCTGGAACGGAAAATACCGGCGGCCTGCGGGATTGGCCACGCCGGACTATCAACAGCCGATGAAGGACGATTTGCTCTGGGTTTACGAAGGGTTGACGGAATATTTGGGTGAGGTGCTGACGGCGCGGAGCGGGTTGCAGACGCCGGAGCAGTGGCGGGAGGATTTTGCGGGACTGGTGGCGCAGTACGAAAATCGGCCGGGGCGGGAGTGGCGTCCTTTGCAGGATACGGCGGATGCGGCGCCGTTTCTTTACGACGCGACGAACGACTGGTCCAACTGGCGGCGCGGAACGGATTTTTACGAGGAGGGTGAGCTGTTGTGGATGGACGTGGACGAAACTTTGCGGACGATTACAAAGGATAAGAAATCGATCGACGATTTCTGCAAGGTTTTTCACGGCGGGGCTGGCGGGCAGCCGGAATTGAAGACGTACAGGTTTGAAGATGTGGTGGCGACGTTGAACAGCGTGGCGCCGTATGATTGGACGACATTTTTGCGGGCGCGATTGGACGGCGTGGCGACGAAAACTCCGAACGAGGCGGTGGAAAAAAGCGGGTGGAAGCTGGTGTACAACGAGCAGCCGAACGAAGTGGTGGGGATTCAAGAGGTGCTGGCGCGGCGGGCGGATTTTTCTTTGACTGTGGGATTCTCGGCTTCGGACGAGGGGATGGTGGGCGACGTGATTCACGGCGGGCCGGCCTACAATGCGGGTATTGGTCCGGGGATGAAAATTGTGGCGGTGAATGGGGCGCAGTATTCGTCGGACGCTATGCGGGGAGCGATTGATGCGGCGAAAACGGCGACGGAGCCGATGCAATTGATTGTGGCGAATGGGGCGCAGTTCCGGACTTTTTCGGTGGATTATCACGGAGGGTTGCGCTATCCGCATATTGTGAGGGATGAGGGGCGGCCGGATTACTTGGGGGAGATTACACGTGCACAGGTGCAGGGCGGGTCTGGCACATCGGGCGCAGCGAATTGAGCGCGTGGAGTTGCTGAGATGAAATTTCATCCGATTGCGATTGTGGGGATTTTGCTGGCGGTGGCGGGGATTGCGGCATTGCTCCATCCGCAAGTGGCGATGCCGGCGAAGAAGCAGGAGATACAGGTGGGAGAGGGCAAGGCAATTATCGAGACGCGGAGGATTGTTACTTTTCCGCGAGGGTTTAGTGTGTTGTTGATTTTGGCTGGGGCCGGGCAGGCGTTTCTTACTTGCAAGGTGCGTTCGAGGATTTAAGGTATGTGGCGGCGGGGAGGGACGATGAGGCGGGGCGCGCGAGTGATTGGCGAGGCGGTAGCGGTGCTAGCGGCTACTGTCGCGGCGGTTGCGATTGCGGCGGCTGGGCAGGCGACGGAGAAGCGCGCAATCACTTTTAAGGATCTGATTTCGCTGCATCGGGTTAGCGAGCCGCAGACTTCGCCGGATGGGAAGTGGATTGCTTATAGCGCGGCGACGCCGGATCGGGAGGCGAATCATTCGGTGCGCGATATTTGGGTGGTGGCGGCTGCGGGCGGTGGCGAGGCGCGGCAATTGACGCGTGGGGGGAGTGATACGCGGCCGCGATGGTCGCCGGATGGGAAGAAGCTCGCGTTTCTTTCTGCGCGTGCGGGGACGCCGCAAATTTATTGGATCGCGCTCGAGGGCGGAGAGGCGACTAGGCTGACTTCGATTTCGACGGGTGCGGACAACGAATTGTGGTCGCCAGATGGGAAGACTGTGGCGTTTGTTTCTTCGGTGTATCCGGACTGTCAGGACGATGGCTGCAACGCGGCGCGGGACGCTGCGAAAGAGAAAAGTAAAGTGAAGGCGCGGATTTACGAAAGACTTTTGTATCGGCATTGGACGGAATGGTGGGACGAGAAGCGCGGACATTTATTTGTGGCGGCGGTGGATGGCGCGAGCGCGCCGCGGGATTTGACTGCTGGCGCGAATTACGATGTGCCGCCTTTTAACGAGGGAGCGCCGGAGGCGATTGCGTTTTCGCCGGACGGTCGCGAGTTGTGTTTCACGGCGAATACGGACAAGGACGAGGCGCTGAGCACGAACGGGGATCTTTTTATCGTGGCAGTGGCGGGAGGGAGCGAGCCCCAGCGAATTACAACAAATCCAGGGAACGATTGGGGGCCGGCTTATTCGCCGGACGGAAAATGGATTGCTTATCGCGCGCAATTTCTTGGTGGATATGAGGCGGATCGCTGGCGATTGATGCTGTACGAGCGGTCGAGCGGGAAGATTGTTAACCGGACGGAGGATTTCGATCGCAGCGTGGAATCGTATGCGTGGGCACCGGACAGCGCGCGGATTTATTTTTCGGCTGAGGATAGGGCGGAGATGCCGGTGTATGCGATTGCTGCGGCGGGCGGTGGCGTGCCTCGGATGGTCGTGGATGGATTCAACGCGGATTTCGATTTGAGCCGCGACGGGCGGACTTTGGCGCTGGCGCGGACGAGTCTGACGATGCCTGCGGAGATTTTCACGGCGGATGCGGATGGTGGCGCACATTTGCGGCAGGTGACGCATCAGAATGAGGCGCTGCTGGCGGCCATTGCGTTGCCGGCGGCGGAACCGTTCTGGTTCGAGGGCGCGGAGAAGACGCAGGTGGAGGGATTGTTGATACGGCCGCCGCATTTTGATGCGGCGAAAAAATATCCGACGCTATTTTTAATTCATGGTGGGCCGCAGGGGGCTTGGACGGACGCTTGGGGTTATCGCTGGAATCAGCAGGTGATGGCCGCGGCGGGATATGTAGTGGTGATGGTCAATCCGCGCGGGTCAACTGGATACGGGCAGAAATTTACGGCCGAGATCAGCCAGGACTGGGGCGGGCGGGTTTACGAAGATTTGATGAAGGGGCTGGACGCGGCGATCGCGAAGTATCCTTTTATTGATGGGTCGCGTGTGGGCGCGGCGGGGGGATCTTACGGCGGATACATGATTGATTGGATCGCGACGCACACGGACCGGTTCAAATGCTTGATCAGCCATGCTGGACCTTACGATTTGGTGAGTGAGTACGGGGCGACCGAGGAATTGTGGTTTCCGGTGTGGGAATTTGGCGGGGCGCCTTGGGCTAAGCCGGAGATTTATCGGAAGTGGTCGCCGAGTGAGTATGCGGCGGGGTTGGGGAAATATAAGACGCCGACTTTAGTGGTGGGGGGCGAGCTGGATTTTCGCGTGCCTTACAATCAGGATCTGGAATTTTTCACGGCTTTGCAGGTGCAGGGAGTGCCTTCAAAGTTGGTGATTTTCCCGGACGAGGGGCACTGGGTTTTGAAGCCGCAGAATAGCGAGTTGTGGTATGCCACATTTCTGGACTGGATGGGGCGATATCTGCGCTAGGACCGCGAAGAAATAGAAAGAGGCGGATGTGCGGTCCGCCTCCGGCCATTTTGCAGATTTCCGCGGATTAGTGAAACGCGACGCCTTTGGTCTGGCCAGCGAAGTCGATCTCTACGACGCGGTCCGCGTTGAAGAGGACTTCTGTTTGGCGAGGCTTTTGTGCAAGTTGAACCCATTCACACGGAACGGATGCGATGGTCTTGCCATTGTCGGCGCGGACGACGTTGATTTGATTCTGAGCATCGTTCGCTTTGAGATCGTATGTGCCGGGTTCCAACTGCTGAGTGCCGATGGTTACGGGATGATCGATGACGAGTTGAGCGGAATCGGTGCGCGCCCACATCGGCAGCGAGAGAATTAAAACCGCAACTGCCGCAAGGCAGGTTTTCGTACGAAGGTCCATTTCTGTTTCTCCTCCATGCAAGAGTGCAATTTGCCGCCAGAGTTCGGGCTGATAGCCTCGAGCCTCCCGCGGGCGAGTGCGTCACTGTGAAAACGTTCGCAGCGCCCTCTATTGAAAGATGCGTTCGTTCGAAGAACGGTTTCGTTTTTGTAATGATGTAAGTTTTTGACTTCATGGCACTTCCGTCGCGGTGCGCGTGCGATTGATGTGTGGGTATCGCTGTTTTGGGTCGTCCGTAGCTGTGCGGATTGACGTGCGTATCGCTGGGTGACATGGTGGATTCCTCACCTTGGGGGTCTCCCAGCGGAAATTGGGGCGGTTCTTCTTCCCTGCTTTGGCGGGGATAGTGGCTGCATTTGTGCTGACGCCGCTGAGTCGCGCGGAATCTCTTAACGTTACCAGCGCGCCTGTTGGGGCGAACGTGGAGTTTGATGGGGCGTTGGTCGGGACCACTCCTTTTCATACGGACTATCCTGGCGGTTACTTCCATAAGACACATACGGTTTTTGGGGCGCGGCTGGAACCTGCGATGACTTTGCGCGTGTATAAGGACGGGTACGCCGCGCAGCAGATTACGATTACGGCTGCACCGTTTGAGTGGCTTTCGGTGAATGGAAAGCGACACGGAAATTATTTTGTGCTGAAGTCGGATCATTTTGACATGAAGCTGGTTGGGGGAGCGGAAATCGCTGGCACGGGCTGGGGATGAGCGGGCAGGGCCGATGCATGCGCAAGCGGTGGCAGCGGCTGCTTCGAGCAACGACGGGGGAGAAGGCGCGTGGGGAGCGTGGCGATTTTGTCTGATCCGGCAGGTGCGGAGGTTTATGTGAATGGACATTTTGTGGGGCAGACGCCGGCGACGATGCATTTGGCTAGCGGGGCGCACCGGATTGAATTGCGGGCTAGCGGGAAACGGGATTGGTCGCCTGAGCTGGAGGTGATTAAGGATAGTGAGGTGGCGGTGAGGCCCGTGATGGAGCGAGTGCAGTGAGCGCCGGTGGCGGCGTTTTGTCAGGAGCGATTGGCGAAGGAGAAGGCGCGGCGGAGGTATTGGGTTACTTCTGGGACGCGGAAGATTTTTAGTAGGGCTAGGTAGGCTACGATTCCCGTCGACGTTACCAGCGTCAGCAGGATTAGGGCGCCGATTATCTGTTGCCAGTGGATGTAATCCTCCAGCCAGCCTGTGAGACGGTAACAGGCGTAGCCCGCTGCGCAGGATGCGACTGCCACTTTCAAGAAGAAGACTACGAGACTCCCCTCTTCTGGATTTTTGTTGCGGCGGGCTAGCAGAACGAAGAGGAGGATGGTGTAGGCGACGATGCCGATGGTGCTGGCAAGGGCTAGACCGACGTAGTCGAGACGGCGGACCAGAAGCCAATAGACTGGGAGGCTGAGGAGGGTAGTTACCGTGCCTACTACTGCCGGCGTGATGGTGTCGCGCGTGGCGTAGAAGCCGCGGGCTAGGATATTTTGCGCGCCCCAGGCGAACATTCCGATTGAGAAAAATGCGAGTGTGGAAGCGGTGGCGGCTAGATCGGGGCCGTGGAGACGGGTGTGCGAGAAGACCAGATAAACGAGCGGGAGACTCTGCGCGATGGTGAGCGCGGAGATCGGCAGGAGGAGGAAAATCAGGGCGCGGAAGGTGGAGTTTAGGATTTGATTCAGGTCGTCGAATTTTTTTTCTGAGTAGAGTTGCGCGAGGATGGGAAAGGACGCGACGCCGATGGCTTGGCCGACGAGGCCGAGCGGAACGCGCATTAGAGTTTTGCCGTTGTTGAGCCAGGTGATGGAGGCGGGTTGGAGGTAGGAGCCGAACCAACGGATGATCCAATCATCGACGAAGGAAAGTGAGAGCGCGAGCATGATGGGGACGGAAAGTTTCAGGAACATCCAGAAGCCGGGATGGCGGATGTTGAAATTGGGTCTGAAAATCGCGCCAGCGCGCCAAGCGCCGTAAATTTGCAGCAGGAAATTTCCGCAGATGGCTCCGCCGAGGACGCCTACCGCGAAACCGTTGATGCCGATGCGCGAGGAGAGGAGGACACCGCCGAGAATGATGCCGACGTTGTAGATGATGGGTGCGAGTGATGGGATGATGAAGCGATTTTTGGCGTACTGCACGGCGCTGAGGATGCTGCCTTCGTAGAAGCAGATCTGCGCGGGGAGCATCAGGCGCGTGAGGAAGACTGTTTGCTGGAATTCGGCGGGGGCGAAGCCTGGGGCGATGTATTTCACCAGATGCGCGGCGTAAATTTCGCCGAGCACGACCAGAGAGACCAGAACGAAGCCCATCACGGTGACGACTGTGGAGAAAACGCGCCAGCCTTCGTCTTCGCGTTGTTCGGCGACGTATTTTGCGAAGACTGGGATGAAGGTGATGCTGAGCGAGCCTCCGGCGATTAGATAGTTGAGGAAATCGGGGAGGGTGAAGGCGGTGTAGTAGGCGCTGGTGGCGGCGTTGGCGCCGACTTGGTGGGCGACGGTCCAATCGCGGAAGAAGCCGAGGATGCGGCTGAGCAGAACACTGGCCATGACGATGCCGGTGGCGGCGGCGATGCGACGGTGGAGGTGAGCGTTCGTCGTCACGGGAATATGGTAGATGGATTGGTGCGTGGGCGGTAGCCAGTTTGCGGGGCGTGTTTCCGATTGGGAGAAGTGTGGGACGGCGGGAGTTACCGCAAAGAAACAGAGGGTGACGAGAAGGGCAAAAGATTTAACACAGCGAATACGGAGGAAAACGGAGGACAGAGAGACAGCGGGAGAGATCCTTCACCCGCTGTCGCAGGTTCAGGATGACGGAGCGCTTTAGGGGACTGTGACGGCAAGCGCGCAATCCAGGTTGGGTGAAGTGAGAAACGCCAATCGGGAGATGGGGGTTCCCAGGGAGTGCTCTGCAAGGTCAACTGCGAAGAGCCGGCGAAACGGCGGCGCTACGACGTTATTCTTGGGTTTCGTCGTGCTCGGCTTGGG
>Ga0070765_100000967_pt1 | contig 17155 bp, 17 predicted proteins | sample HubBroMetageWFT5_FD_71516 | JGI IMG/M metagenome (GOLD analysis project Ga0070765, IMG submission 71516) | Warmed and freeze-thawed soil microbial communities from the Hubbard Brook experimental Forest, New Hampshire - Hubbard Brook CCASE Soil... | ecosystem: Environmental > Terrestrial > Soil... | reverse complement strand
CGACAGCGAAGGAGCGGATATGTCTTCGAAATACGCGGTCCGGTATTGCCTTGTAATGGTGTTTGCACTGAGCAACTTGGGGAGCGCGGCGGCGCAGATGCCTAACGCGTATGGCGCGCCGATCTCGCTAGAGAACGCCAGGAAGGCGGCTGCACCAGCGCTGGCGGAGGCGGCCAAGAACAACTGGAACATCGCGGTGGCCATCGTGGATCCCTCCGGCAATCTGGTGTACTACGAGAAGATGGACAACACGCAACTCGGGAGCGCCAACGTATCGGTCGAGAAGGCGCGGACCGCGGCGCAGTTCAAGCGGGCTACCAAGGCATTTCAGGACGCGCTGGCCAATGGCGGCGAAAACCTGCGTATTCTCGGGCTGCCGGGGGTTGTTCCGTCCGAGGGCGGAATTCCTCTGCTCATCGAAGGCAAGATCGTGGGCGCGATCGGCGTCTCGGGCATGACCAGCGCGCAGGACAACCAGTGTGCCAAGGCCGGGGCCGATCTGCTCAAGTAGACCGATCCCAGGTTAGCGCCGAACGGCGCGAACCTGGGGCACCCCGCCGGTATAGGGGTCCTTCGACTCCGGCGGCAAGGCCGCCTCCGCTCAGGATGACAAAAATAGATAAGGGCACCTACGGCGCGGCTAAAGCCGCGCCACTTCAAGTCGCCCGGCCTCCGGCGCGGCTAAAGCCACGCCCTTCAAACCGCTGTTCGGTGCGGGACGAGTATATGCGTTGCAAATATAGCCAGAATGCATATATACTCGCGGCATGACTGAGAGCCCGGAGTCCCTGCTTCCGCTGCAACCGACGACCTTTCACATCCTGCTGTCGCTGGCTGATGAAGACCGGCATGGTTACGCGATCATTCTCGACGTGGCCCAACGGACCAATGGCGAGCTCAAGCTGAGCGCAGGAACGCTCTACCGCTCGATCCAGCGAATGCTCGAAGCCGGGCTGATCACAGAGACCAAGACCCGGCCCGCTCCCGAAATGGACGACGAGCGGCGCCGGTACTACCGCATCACTCCGTTTGGAACGGCGGTGGCGCAGGCCGAGGCGGGGCGGCTGCGGAGCCTGCTGAAGATGGCGCGCTTGTGCGGCGTGGAGCCCAGGACGACGTAATGAACTTCTATCGAGTGTTGCTACATCTTTACCCGTCGTCGTACCGGGCGGAATACGGCGATGAGATGACCGCCATCTTTGCGCAGGAGTTGCGCCGAAGCAGCGGCGTGCCGGCGCAGTGCGGGCTGTGGCTGGCGGCGTTTGGCGAAGTATTTTCCAACGCCGCGGCGTTGCATTGGGAGATTGCACGGCGCGACCTGCGCAGTGCGATTCGTTCGCTGGTGAAGTCGCCGGGGTTTGCGATTACCGCGCTGCTGCTGATCACGATCGGCATCGGGGCCAACGCAGCGATCTTTACGCTGGCGGACTTTGTACTGGTGCGGCCGCTGCCTTTTCCCGAGTCGGGCCGGCTGGTGAAGGCGTGGGAGACGCATCCCGGCTACTCCATGATGGAGTTTTCTCCGGCGAACTATCGGGACGTCAAGACAACCTCTACTTCGTTTGAGTCGCTGGCGGGATACACCGATATGGCGATGAACCTGGTGGGACAGGGCGAGCCGCAGCGCGTGGAGGGAGCCTGGGTGACGGGCAATCTCTTTTCTACCCTGGGAAGGCCGGCACTGCTGGGGCGCTACTTCACGGAGCGTGACGACCAGTTGGGTGCGCCGACAACCGTCATTCTGAGCTATGCGCTGTGGCAGACCGACTTCGGCGGCGATGCCAGCGTGCTGGGAAAGTCCATCATCCTCGACGATAAGGCCTACACGGTCATCGGAGTGATGCCCGCGGATTTTCACTTTCCGACGCGCGAGGCGCTGTTCTGGAAAACATTTCAATTCCAGGAAGACAACTATAAGGAGCGCGATGACAACTGGCTGGACGTCATTGGCCGGATGAAGCCCGGCATTTCACTCGCGCAGGCACGCACCGAGTTGAAGCTGATCGGCGATCGGCTGCGACAGCAGTATCCCAAGGAGAACGAGGCGGTCGGGGTGTCGGTGATCTCGTTGCGCGACGAGCTCTCCAAGCAGTCGCGAATGCTGCTGATGGCGTTGTGCGGCGCTGCACTGTGCGTGCTGATCATCACCTGCGCCAATCTGGCCAACCTGCTGCTGGTGCGGTCGCTGGCGCGGCAGAAAGAGTTCTCGATTCGGGTGTCGCTGGGGGCCAACCGCCGCAACCTTCTGCGGCAGCTGCTTACCGAGAGCGCGCTCCTGGGTTTGGCTGGAGGCGCGGGTGCGATTGGCGTGGCGGCTGCTACGTTGCCGCTGCTTTCGCGACTGGTGCCGCATGGGCTGCCTATCCAAGAAGTACCTCCGCTCGACATGCGGATGTTGCTGCTGGCCCTTGCGCTCACGGTGATGACGGTGACGGCGTTCGGCATCGCGCCGGCGGTACGGGCGTGCAGAAATGCGGGCTTCGGTGGACTGCGTGAGGGCGTGCGGACGGGCGGCACGGGACATCACCGGTCGCGGTCGGCGCTGGTGGTGGCGGAAGTCGTGGTGTCGGTGGTACTGCTGATCTTGTCGGGGTTGCTGGTTCGCGCACTGTGGAAGGTGCAGTCAACCGATCCAGGATTCAGGACTGACGGCATTCTGACGATGAGAACGGCATTGCCACTGCCGAAATATGAGAAGACCAGCGTGCGGGGCGAGTTCTACAACAAGGTCCTGACCGAGGTGCGCCGGCTGCCGGGCGTGACCGACTCGGCTTATATCAGCGCGCTGCCGATGGTGTGGCGCGGTGGAATATGGCCCGTGATCGTCGATGGGCGCTCGCAGAACCGGGCGGAAGGCACTACGGCCAGCCTGCGCTATGTGACTCCGGGGTTCTTCGCAGCGATGGGGATCCCGATTCAAGCGGGGCGCGATGTGAGCGAGACCGACACCATCGATCATCCTTATGTCGCGGTGGTGAGCGAGTCGTTTGTGCGGCGATACTGGCCCGATCAACAACCGCTTGGGCGGCATTTTGACTTTGCCCAGCATGATCGCGAGGTCGTTGGGGTGGTGCATGACGTCCGCGTGCGCGGGTTGGAGAGAACGAGCGAGCCGCAGGTGTATCTCCCGTACTTGCAGGTTCCGGATGGTTGGCTCATCGGCTACACGCCGAAGGACCTGGCGATCCATACGTCGCAGGCGCCGGAACAGCTTATTCCCGAGGTGCGGCGGATCATCGCGGGGGCCGATCCGCAGCAGCCGATCTCGGACGTGAGGACGATGGAGGAGATCGTCGCGGGAGAGACCGAGTCGCGAACGATCCAGATGCGGGTGCTGATGATATTTACTGGAGTAGCGATTCTGCTGGCCGGGCTGGGCATCTATGGACTGCTGTCGTTCACGGTGTCGCTGCGGCAGCAGGAGTTTGGGATCAGGATGGCGCTTGGGGCACGACAGGGCGACATCTTCAAGATGGTGTTGCGACAAGGAGTGGTGCTGGCGTTGGCCGGATTGCTGCCCGGGCTGGCGCTGGCTTACCTGGCAGCGCGGCTGCTGGAAAGTCTGCTTGCAGGAGTGAAACCGGACGATGCGGTGACGTTTTCATTCGCGGCAGTGCTGTGCCTGGTGATTACGTTGGTGGGGACACTGTTACCGGCGCTGCGGGCGGTGCGGGTTGATCCGAGCGCGGTGATGAGGGCGGAGTAGGGGACTGGTCCCCACAATTGCCAGAGTCAGGCAATTGTGGGCCACCCGGGCACCCGATCACCTTAAAGAAGATGTTTGTCCCGGAAGGTCAGACTGCGGACCGACGTAGATAAATCGTTGGCTCTTTTCGGAGAAACAGTAAAAATCCGAACCTCACTGCCTCATACCCTCCGCCGGTCCTCTGACACTGTTCGTCTTCGATAGTCCAACCATGCGTCCTGGAGCGGGGCCGAATTTCAGCATATAAGATACGCCCTTTCGTAGGTTGGTGCGGGCTTTTCGGTGAACGATGACTCCGGGACGCAGGGCATCGAAAGAACCAAATCAAGCGTCCAACCTAGTGACATTGGGTCGCATCAAAAAACAAAATAAGCAAGCAGGGTATGAGCCCGTGCAGCGGATGCCCTGCAGGAGGAGAGCAATGGCAAAGCTTACGAAGCCAACGCGTGATCAGATACCCGAAAGCGAGTTCGCATTTCCCAAACAGCGCAAGGAACCGCTGGAAAACGCCTCGCACGTTCGCAATGCGGCGGCGCGGTTCAATCAAGTGGAAGGTGTAACCGAAGCGGAACGCCGGGAGGCATGGAAACGGATTCAGGCGGCGGCAAAGCGGTTCGGCGTGGAACTGGAGAAGTCGGCGTAGCGTAAACCCAGGTTAGCGCCGAAAAGCACGGCGCGAACCTGGGGCACCGACCTCCAGATTGTGCGGGCACACTCTAACTAGGGCGCTGCTCATTTGACTCTCCTCTCCCGCTGTTCTAGCCTCGAATACTTGTACTCCCGTCACGTAACCGGCTTTTTCTGCTGCGCGTTCAGAATGAAAACGACACGGCAATTCTTCAAACTCGCGCTGATTTTTGCCCTCTGGGTACCGGCGCTGGCCGGCACCATGGTGCAGCCAACGCACGCTCCCAAGGCCATGGTGACCGCGGTGCAGGGTGACGCCTCCAACGCCGGAGTCGAGGTGATGAAGGCGGGCGGGAATGCCGTGGACGCCGCGGTCGCAGTCGGATTCACGCTGGCCGTCACGCATCCCGAGGCGGGCAATATCGGAGGCGGAGGCTTCATGCTGTTTCGCCGTCCCGATGGCGAGGTGCACTTCCTCGATTACCGCGAGAAGGCGCCGTCGAAGGCCGCCGCCGACATGTATCTCGACAAAGCCGGCAACGTGATCAAGGACATGAGCACGCTGGGGTACAAGGCGATGGCGGTGCCGTCGTCGGTGGCAGGGCTGGCGTACGCACAGCAGCATTGGGGCAAACTGTCGCTCGCACGGGTGATGGAGCCGGCGATACGGCTGGCGCGTGAGGGCTTTGTGTTGGACTACGGGACCGCAAGGGACCTTCGCGACAAGGACCTGACGAAGTTTGCGGAGTCGCGGCGCATTTTTCAGCGCGACGGCGATTTCTACCAGCAGGGTGATGTGTTCAAGCAGCCCGAGTTGGCACGCACACTGGAACGCATCGCGAAGAACCCGGACGACTTTTACCACGGCGACCTGGCTCGCGAATTGGCGGCTGCGATGCAAAAGGGCGGCGGACTGATTACCGCCGAAGACCTTGCAGCGTACGAGGTGAAGGAGCGGCAGCCGATTCGCGGAACGTATCGCGAGTACGAGGTGATCAGCGCGCCTCCGCCGTCGTCGGGAGGAGTGGCGCTGGTGGAGATCCTCAACATTCTTGAGGGTTATGACCTGGCCAAGCAGGGGAACCGCTCGGGTGCGAGCATTCACTTGACGGCCGAGGCGTTTCAGCGAGCGTTCTTCGATCGCGCCGAGTTCATGGGCGATCCCGATTTCGCGAAGATTCCCGTGGCGCAACTGATTGACAAGCGCTACGCCGCGGCGTGGCGGGAGACGATTCCCCTACGGAAGGCCACAGCCAGCGATGAGGTGAAGCGCCCGGCGATCTTCAGCCAGCTCGATCAGTACGCCAGCACGCATCCCCAGCCGCAGTCGATTCGGGAGCCGGAGCACACCACGCATTACTCGGTGGTCGATCCTGAGGGGAATGCGGTGTCGGTCACCACTACGCTCAACGACAGCTTTGGATCGCATGTGACCGCCGAAGGGCTGGGCTTCCTGATGAACAACGAGATGGACGACTTCGCGGTCAAGCAGGGCGTGCCCAATATGTATGGCTTGATTCAGGGCCCGGCGAATGCGGTGGGGGCGAACAAGCGTCCGCTGTCGGCGATGACTCCGACCATGGTGCTGAAGGACGGCAAGCTGTTTCTGGTATTGGGATCGCCGGGCGGGCCGACCATTATTACTACGGTGGCCAACGTGCTCATGGGTGTGATCGATTACGGGCTGAACATTCAGGAAGCGGTAAATGCGGAACGCTTTCACCAGCAGTGGCTGCCAGACCAAATCTACATGGAGAAATACGGGCTCTCGCCCGATACGGTGAGCCTGCTCGAACATATGGGGCACAAGATCAAGAGCGACCGCGATTTCTGGGGTGACGCCGAGTGCATCGCGATCGACGAGAAGACCGGCGAGCGCCTGGGCGCCAGCGATGGCCGCAATAACGGCAAGGCCGTGGGCTTCTGATGCGGCGTGCGATGTCAACGCTGGTGTATGCGCGGCGGGAGAGGCTGCATCCGGGGCTGCTAGACCAGATGGTGGCGGGCGGCGCGGAGGCGATCGAGGTTTTTGCCGCGCGCGGACACTTCAACTACTCCGACCGGCAGCATATGCGCGAGATATCCAACTGGTTTCGCAGCACAGGCATTGCGTTCCACTCGATACACTCACCCATGCACGGTGACGATGAATGGGGACGGAGCGGGGCTCCGCCGCTGAATATCGCGGCCGTGGAGAAGCGTGATCGTATTGCCGCCATGGATGAGATCAAGCGCGCGCTGGAAGTGGCCGAGCAGTCGCCGTTTCAGTTCCTGGTGCAGCATGTGGGTGTGAGCGGAGAGACGTCGACCGAGCAGAAGCTGGAGTCAGCGATGACCTCGCTGGAACATTTGCGGGCCTTCGCCAAGCCGCTGGGAGTTCAGGTCGTGGTAGAGAACATTAACAACGATCTCTCGACTCCCGAAAGACTGGTTGAGTTGCTGCACGCTGCGCGCTTTACCGATGTCGGGGTGTGCTTCGATGTGGGACACGCGCACATGGGCCCGGGAATTCCGCAGGCTTTCGAGACGCTGAAACAGTTGATTCGCACGACTCACGTACATGACAACGACCAGCAACGGGATGCGCATTTGTGGCCGGGCGGCGGGACCATCGATTGGAAGCAGACTATGGAATTGTTGCGAGGCGCGCCGCAGGTTCCGGCGCTGTTGTTGGAGATTGAGGGCGTCGAGGGCGAGAATGTGGCGGGGAAGATGGCGGAAGGGTACAGGAAGTTGGAAGTGTAGGTGTGGAGGTTTTGAGTTAATAGGGGTCCTTCGACTCCGCTCGTCGCCACGGCGACTCGCTTCGCTCAGGATGACAAACCAGGAAACAAATACGGCGCGGCTGAAGCCGTGCCGCATCAAAGACAGGGCTCATGGAAACATCGACAGCAACTATTTCTACGATTCGCGAGATTGGCAAACACGAAGGCCAGAGCGTTACGATCCGAGGCTGGCTGTATAACCTGCGCGCGAGCGGCAAGCTGCTGTTCCCGCAATTTCGCGATGGCAGCGGAGTCATCCAGGGAGTGGTGGCGAAGAATGCGGTCTCGCCTGAATTGTTCGAATCCATTAAGGGACTGACGCAGGAGTCGAGCGTGATCGTCACCGGTACGGTGCGCGCCGATCAGCGCGCTCCCGGCGGCTACGAGCTCGACGTGACCGACGCGCAGGTGGTGCAGCGGGTGAATCCCGACGACCCGTACCCCATCACGCCCAAGGAGCACGGTGTCGATTTCCTGATGGAACACCGTCATCTGTGGATGCGGTCGCCGCGGCAGGCGGCCATTCTGCGAGTGAGGGCGGAGATCATCAAGGCGGCCCGCGATTTTTTCGACGAGCGCGGGTTCACGCTGACCGATCCGCCGATCCTGACGCCTGCTGCCTGCGAGGGCACTACAACGCTGTTTCCAGTGGACTACTTCGACGAGCAGGCGTACCTGACGCAGTCGGGCCAGCTGTATATCGAGGCCACGGCGATGGCACTGGGCAAGGTTTACAGCTTCGGGCCGACGTTTCGCGCGGAGAAATCGAAGACGCGGCGCCACCTCACGGAGTTCTGGATGGTCGAGCCCGAGGTCGCCTATGCCACGCTCGATGACCTGATGGTGCTGGCCGAGGAGTTCATTACGTTCATCGTGAAGCGCTGCCTGGAGAAGCGGCGTCCGGAGCTGGAGACGATTGGGCGCGACCTCGGGAAGTTGGAAAAGATCGACACGCCGTTCCCGCGCCTCAGCTACGACGATGCAGTCAAGATGTTGCAGGACGCACACGCCAAGGGCCTGATCGAAAATAAGTTTGAGTATGGCGGCGATTTTGGTTCGCCTGACGAGACCTATATTTCGTCGCAGTTCGAACGGCCGGTCATGGTGAATCGATATCCCGCAGTGGTGAAGGCCTTCTACATGGAGCCCGACCCCGAGCGGCCTGACCTGGCGCTGTGCATGGATGTGCTCGCGCCGGAAGGCTATGGCGAAATCATCGGAGGCTCGCAGCGCATGGCGTCCTACGAGTTGTTGCTCAAGCGCATTCACGAACATGAGCTACCGGAAGAAGCGTTCAAGTGGTACCTTGACTTGCGCAAGTTCGGCGGCGTGCCGCACGCCGGCTTCGGAATGGGGATCGAGCGCGCAGTAGCGTGGATCTGCGGCCTCGACCACGTGCGCGAGACCATTCCGTTCGCGCGGACCTTGCACCGGTTGTATCCGTAGTTATTTACGGGAAGCGAGATTGATAGCGATATAGAGGTCCTTCGACTCCGGCGGCCAACAGCAGGCCGCCTCCGCTCAGGATGACATATGGCAACCAGTCCAGCCACTAAACCACTGCAGAATGTTGACACACCAAAACAGATTCGGATCATCGGCGTTCCACTTGATCTCGGCCAATCGCGGCGCGGGGTCGATATGGGGCCGTCGGCTGTCCGGGTCGCCGGGCTGGAGAGCAAACTCGAAGCCCTTGGCTACCAGGTAAAGGATGGCGGCAATGTGTCGGTGGAGTTGCTGGAAACCAGGCCTGAAGGCGATCCGCGCGCCAAGTACCTTGCTGAGATCACGGAGACCTGCTCTAAGGAAGCCGAGTTGGTGTTGAAGACGCTGGAGAGCGGACACATTCCTATCGTTCTGGGCGGGGACCACTCGATCGCTGCCGGCACCGTCTCTGGTGTGGCGGAGTACTATCGCCGACTCAAGCAGAAGATAGGACTGATCTGGATCGACGCCCACAGCGACATCAACACGCCGGAAAGCTCTCCCAGCGGCAATGTGCACGGTATGCCCCTGGGCGCGATCATGGGGCTGTGGGACTCGCCGCTCACCAACATTTTCGGATTCAGCCCCAAGGTCAAACCCGACAACTGCGTGCTGGTAGGCATTCGCGATGTCGATAGCCACGAGCGCGAAAACATCAAGCGCTCGGGAGTGCACGTCTTCACGATGCGGGATATCGACGAGCGCGGCATGCGCACCGTGATGGAAGAGGCGTTGCGCCTTGCTGGACGCGGAACCGTGGGCTACCACGTCTCGCTCGATATGGATTGGATCGATCCAGAAGATGCGCCGGGCGTGGGGACTCCGGTGTGGGGCGGCGCCACCTATCGCGAAGGTCACCTGGCGATGGAGATCATCGCCGACCATGGACGCATGTTGAGTTTCGAAATCGTCGAAGTGAACCCAGTGCTCGACGAGCATAACCAGACGGCCGAGCTGGCGGTGGAGCTGGCGCTGTCGGCGTTCGGGAAGAAGATCCTGTAGCTACATTTTTCCTTGGTGCAACTTGTTAAACTTGTTTAACATCTAATTTCAGAGAGGCAATTCTATGTTGGGCATTCGGCTGGAACCCGAACTGGAAAAGCGGCTGGAGAAACTCGCCAGACAAACAGGGCGCAGCAAGAGTTACTACGCGAGGCTCGCCATCCGGCAGTATCTGGAGGACCGCGAGGACTACCTGCTCGGTATTGCTGCGCTCGAGCGCAAGGAGCCGAGGATCCCGCTGGAAGAACTGGAGCGCGAACTTGGCCTGGACGGTTGAGTTCCAGCGCTCAGCAGCACAGCAACTGCGAAAATTGGACCGCACAGCACGACAACGCATACTTGCGTACTTTCGCAACCGTGTACTGGCAGCCGACGACCCACGAAAACTGGGCAAGTCGCTAACCGGCGACAAGGGCGGTCTGTGGCGATACCGTATCGGTGACTACCGCGCCATCTGTAAATTGGAAGACGAGGAACTGGTCGTGCTGGTGTTGGAAATCGGGCACAGGCGTGAGGTCTATCGTTGACGGCAAGGCCATGCTGAGTCGCTCAAAGCACAAAAAGAACATTCTGCGGAGGCGGTCTCGCCGGCCTTGGTTGCGACTCGACCCCTTGTAACCATTCTTATGGACGTCCTCAAGAAACTTTTCGAGGAACACTTTCATGCGCCGGCGACGCGCGTGACCCCGCTGCAGGCGCAACTCAGCGGCTCCGGGCGCAACATCATTCGGCTGTCCAATGAACAAGCGACTGCTATCGGAATTCTGTATGGTGTGCGCGAAGAGAATGTCGCGTTCGTCGAGTTCTCCCGCACCTTCCGCCGCCATGGTCTTCCGGTACCGGAAATCTACGCGGAGGATTTGAGCCGAGGTGCATATCTGGAGCAAGACCTCGGGGACACCACGCTCTATGAGTTCCTATCGAAGCATCGAGCTGGCGACGAAATTTATCCCGAGGCAGTTGAGGCGTATCGCAGAGTTGTGGAAGTGTTGCCGCGCTTTCAGGTCGAAGTCCGCCACGATATCAATTACAAGGTTTGCTATCCGCGGACCAGTTTCGATCGCCAATCGATAGCCTGGGACCTGAATTATTTCAAGTACTATTTTCTTCGACTCGCGGGCATTTCCTTCAACGAGCAGGCGCTGGAGAACGATTTTGCGCGGCTGACGAAGTTTTTGTTGAGCGCTGACCGCGATTACTTCCTTTATCGCGACTTTCAATCGCGCAACGTGATGCTGGTGGGCGGCGAGCCGTTCTTCGTTGACTACCAGGGCGGACGCAAGGGCGCGCTGCAATACGACATCGCTTCCCTGCTGTTCGACTCGAAGGCCGACCTGCCGCCGCAACTCCGCGAGCAACTGCTCGATCATTACCTCGACACGCTGGCCGGGTCTATTCAGCTGCAGCGCGAAGAGTTTTTGCATTATTACTACGGCTACGTCTATGTGCGCATGATGCAGGCGCTGGGCGCGTACGGCTTTCGTGGGTTCTACGAGCGCAAGTCGCATTTTCTGCAAAGCGTTCCATACGCGCTGAAGAACATTCGCTGGCTACTGCACAACGCGACACTCCCCATTAAGTTGCCAGCGCTCACGGCCGCATTCACCAGCATGCTGGCCTCGGAGACGCTGCAGCAGGTTGCTGGCGAGTCCGAAAACCTCACGGTGCGGATTACCAGCTTTTCGTTTCATCGCGGCCTGCCGAAAGACGATACGGGGCACGGAGGCGGATTCGTCTTCGATGCGCGCAGCCTGCCTAATCCCGGACGCGAGGAGGCTTTCAAGCCGCTCACTGGCCGCGACGAGCTGGTCGCTGACTACCTGGAGCAGCAGGAGAGCGTGCATCATTATTTCTCGAATGCAGTGTCGCTAGTCGATGCTGCGATCAGCAATTATCAGGGGCGCGGTTTCAAGTACCTGGCGGTGTCGTTCGGTTGCACAGGAGGGCAACATCGCTCGGTCTATCTGGCCGAGCAGTTGGCGAAGCACTTGCGCGGGCGCGACGGCGTCGATGTTGTGGTGAAGCATCGCGAACTGGAAAGTGCGGGCCAATGAAGGCAATGGTCCTCGCGGCAGGCCTCGGCACGCGCCTGCGACCGCTCACTGACGAACGGCCCAAGGCACTGGTGGAAATCGGCGGCCGCACTCTACTCGAGATAACCTTGACGCGCCTGCGGGAGTTTGGCGTGCGCGAGGTGATCGTCAACGTGCATCACTTCGCCGACATGGTCGTTGAGTACCTTGTGGCGAAGCAGAATTTTGGCATGCGGATTGAAGTTTCGCGCGAGGATGTTTTGCTGGACACGGGCGGGGGGCTGAAGCAGGCGGCGTGGTTCTTCTCAGAGGGCTTGCACGACGAACCGCTTCTGCTGCATAACGTGGACGTGGTGAGCACGATCGACCTGGCGGCGATGGCGCGGTTTCATAGCGAGCATCAGGCGCTGGCTACGCTGGCGGTGCAGGAGAGGAAAAGCTCGCGGCAATTATTATTCGATGCAAATGGATTGCTGTGCGGACGGCGGTTTGAGCGAGAAGATCGCACCGAGTTGGCGCGTCCTTCGGCAGATTTGCAGGCTTTGGCGTTCTGCGGAGTTCACGTGATTTCGCCGCGCCTGCTGAGGATGGTGACGGAAGAAGGTGTGTTCTCGGTCATCGAAAGCTATCTACGCCTCGCCGCTCACGACGAGAGAATTGTGGCGTTTCGGGCGGATGGAGCTTACTGGCGAGATTTGGGGACCGTCGGGAGCCTTGAGCAAGCGGAAACGGATTTTCAAAGCGCGTGCTTCCGCGAAACCCTTCTTGACTCTGAATAGCCACCTTTTCGATTACGAATCGCTGTCCAAAAATTATTACTTGTGTGGTGGACGCGGCTGAAAACTGGTGTATTGTTTCCGCGCCACTTGTCGCAGAAATTCCACATTCAGGAGAGAAGCATATGGCGAGACGCCAGTTCCTGGTTCAGCTTGCGGGGCTACCCTTCCTTGCCGGGTTGCCCCTGATGGCGCTGACTACTGATCCAGAGCAGACCAAGAAACCACTGAAAATCATGATGAAGAGCGCGTGGGGATCGGACGATCCGACACGGGCGGCGTTTCCATTCGCGCATGGCCTCGTACTGGCGGAAGCCGGACACGACGTGCAGATTTTTCTTCTCGCCGAGGCAACAGCCTTAATGAGAAAGTCCTTGGCGGATGCGATTCTGCCGGTGGGCTGGCCGCCTCTCAGCGAAACGCTTAGCAAAGTGGTAGCTAGGCACATTCCAATCTTCTCTTGAGGAGCCTGTTCCCGGGCCCGTGGGGTCACGGAAGCAGACCTGAATCAGTGGGGAGCGAAGTTCGGCAGTCCGGCGATTTTTGTCTCGCTGGTGGAATGGGCAGACCGGATCATTGTCGAGTGAACTTCGCTTAGCCGACAGCGCTGGAAGTGAAGCCGAAGTCGACAGCAAATCTCGCCAGCTAACGCCGTCCACAGCTCGCCGATTTACACTGCAAACATGAAGAAGATTCGGGTTGGCGTGTTGTTTGGCGGGCGCAGTGGCGAGCACGAGGTGTCGCTGTTGTCGGCGGCCTCGGTGCTGAACGCGATCGACAAGAAGAAGTATGAAGTGGTGCCCATCGGCATCACGAAAGAGGGCCGGTGGGTGACAGCGGGTCATGCCGAACGTCTGCTAACAGGCGATCCCGCGACCGATCCGGAGCCACGCCACTTGCGCGCGGGCGATCCGCAGACTACTTCGGCCGCCGCGGTGCTAGCCAAGGGCGAAGGTGTAGTGGTCCCGCCGATGCCGGGACACGATCATTCGTCGCTGGTGCCATTTGAGACCGACGCTGCGCAGGTCCACACTGCTACGAACTCCGTCAATGTAGATGTCATCTTTCCCGTGTTGCATGGCACCTTTGGCGAGGACGGAACGATCCAGGGGCTGTTGGAGTTGGCCGACATTCCGTACGTGGGCGCGGGCGTATTGGGCTCGGCCGCGGGCATGGACAAGGACGTGATGAAGCGCCTGTTTCGCGACGCCGGACTGCCGATCGTGAAGCACGTGACTGTGCTGCGAAGCGCGTGGCGCGAGCAACCGAAGAAGGCGCGCAAGCTGATTGAGGGCGCGCTGAAGTATCCGGTGTTTGTGAAGCCAGCGAACCTGGGCTCGTCGGTGGGCATCAGCAAGGTGCATGACTCTTCAGAGCTGGCGGCGGCGATGGACGAGGCCGCGCAGTTCGACCGCAAGCTGGTGATCGAGCAGGGTGTAGGAGGCGGAAAGGCCAAGGCGCGCGAGATTGAGTGCTCGGTGCTGGGCAACGACAGCCCTATGGCCTCGGTGCCGGGCGAGATCGTGCCGATCAAGGAGTTTTACGACTACGATGCCAAGTATCTGGTGGAAGGGTCGCAGCCCATCATTCCGGCGAGGCTGCCGAAGGACAAGCTGAAAGAAGTGCAGCGGCTGGCGATCGCTGCGTTCCAGGCGGTCGATTGCGCCGGCTTGGCGCGAGTGGACTTTCTCATGGACCCGCGTTCGGGGAAGATGTACGTCAACGAGATCAACACCATGCCGGGATTCACTTCGATCAGCATGTATCCCAAGCTGTGGGCGGCCAGTGGTTTGACGTATCCCGAGCTGATCGACCGGCTTATCCTGTTTGGGCTGGAGCGATTCGCGGAGAAAAAGCAGAACCAGTACAGCCGGTAGGGGAAGGAAGTTTCAAGTTCCAAGTTTCGAGGGCGCTAACCGATTTCCAAGTGCTCCGTCTATCCCGGTGCAGGGAGCGATGCTGCAAGGGGCATGCGATGGCTTCCTCTCCGCTGGAACCGCATGCCCCGAGCACCGCAAACTACTCTCCTTTTACACGGAACCAACGCAGGCTTCTTCACGTACAACCCGGTGGAGGAGCCCGTGCGCAAACTCATTTTGGTCCTATCCTTCTCTCTCCCCTTGCTGGCCCTGTCGGCTGTTGCCCAGGACTGGTCGAAGACTTACAGCGTGAGTGCGAAGCCCTCGCTGCGGGTCGATACGAACGACGCAGCCATTGAAGTCACGCGCGGCGCCAGCAGTACGATTTCTGCTCGCGTGGTCACCCAGGGCTACAAGAATGGCGCCGCGGACCTGCACATCACCGAGCATCAGGATGGCGATAAGGTCGAGCTTTCCGTACACTTTCCCAACGAAAATGGGTTTCACCTTGGCTGGAACAACCATCGGGCGCGAATCGAAGTGCAGGTGCCACAGGAGACCGCTCTCGATCTGCACTCCAGCGACGGCCACATTAATGTGGATGGAACTACGGGGCCAGCGAAGATCGACACCAGCGACGGAGCGGTGGAAGTACACAATTTCAACGGCAACATCCGCGCCCGCACCAGCGATGGGCACATCACCGTCGATGGCGTGGTGAGCGAAGTATACCTGAGCAGCGGAGACGGCCACATCGAGTTCACAGCGCGTCCGGGATCGAAGATGGCCCGCGGCTGGCTGGTTCACACCGGCGATGGCCGGGTGGAGGTCAAACTGCCGGACGACTTCGCAGCTGAACTCTCGGCCCACACCGGAGACGGCCGTATTACGCTCGACTTCCCGGTGATGGTCAACGGAGACGTTGGGCGCTCGCGGGTCCGCGGCAAGCTGAACGGCGGCGGCGAGTTGCTGGAGATCACTACCGGCGACGGCAGCATCCACGTAGGAAGACTGTGACATGATTACCACGGAGCAATCCAATCAGCTCAGATAGCGTCAACCGACAACCACTTACGTGCTAATAGTGGCAAACTGCTTCTCACTCAACTGCAGAATCTTGCGCATTTTGTACATCGCAGTCAGGTTCTTTCCAGCTAAGCTATTGCGCTGTATAGACCAATTGGGGTTGATAACGGAACTATGATTGCACAGTAAGTCTTGTGCCTTGATGCCAAACTCAGGGTTCTGAGTTGGTTCCGCTCAAGATCCTGTCCAAACTTAGGGAAAGTACTCGATTGCTTCAGGAGGAGTCGCATGAAGAAATTGTCGCTAATTCTGGGATTGTGTGCTTTGCTGGCACTGTCCACAACCACTTTCGCCGCAAACCTCTGCACCACTGTGGCTTGCGTAGCTCCGACTGATAACATCACCTGGGCCGGCTTTGGACCGCCGCGCACGGTCTGGTCCACACCGCAGCCTTGGACTTCAACCACCAACTCGGGTCAGATAGGAGTGGTGGGCCCGACCAACTTTACGTCCATGCAGCAGAGTGTGTCTTGGAACGGGAACTTCTCTCCGAATGACTGGCTGATCTGGAACCAGGACGTCAACAACTTCACCGGTAACGCCGGCGCGATCGGCGTTGTCTTTAACGCACCTGTCTCTGCTGCCGGCGCTCAGATCCAGTCTGACTTCTTTGGCGCTTTCACCGCCACAGTCTGCGACCAAAATAATAACTGCTTCAGCGAAGCCGGTAACTCGAACGCGAATGGCGATGGCAGCGCCATCTTCATCGGAATCGCCAATGACCCGGGCATCACATTCCTGAAGTTCTCCGTGGTGGATATCAATGGCAACAACGACGAAGCCATTGACACCGTCTTTTTCCACGGCGGCTCGACTACTCCTGAGCCCGGTACGCTCATGCTGTTGGGTTCTGGCCTGCTGGGCGCTATCGGCTACGGCCGCCGTCGCCTCGGGCTGTAATTCAAGAAGCACAGTTCCAACTGGAAGGCAGGCTCTTCAAGGGCCTGCCTTTTGTTTTGCTCGTACCCCTCTGATCGCTGACCGCTTCTCTAATAGTCCTGCGGAGTAAACTGTACTCGTTATGACCCTGTTCGAAACTGCGCCTTACGATCCCGTGGCTGCTCGCAAGAAGCGCAACCGGATCATCGCCATCATTGCCATCGTACTGGTGTGCGCGATCCTGGCTTGGAACTTCCGCCACTACCCCGAAGAGCGCCAGGTCGATCACTTTTTCGCGGCCCTCCAGCAACAGGATTACGAAAAGGCTTACGGGGTCTGGAACCACGATCCAGACTGGAAGCAGCACCCTCAGAAGTACTCGAATTACACTTTCCAGAGTTTCATGCAGGACTGGGGACCAGGCGGGGAGTGGGGGCTGATCAAGAGCTATCACGTGGACGGATCGGCGGAACCAAAGGGCGGAAACGGCACCAAGTTCGACGTCACGAGTAGCGGCGTCGTGGTGGTGGTGACAGTGAACGATCGCATCGCGCAAAAAGCCCATATCTGGGTGGAGAAGTCGGACAAGACGCTGGGGTTCTCGCCGTACTAGTTATCTATTCCGGATGCGCCGACGCCACGCTGAAGTGGTTCACCGTTTTCTGCAGTGATTCCTCGTCCTGCACGTTCACGCAGGAGCGCGAGCGGTCGATTTGTTTCATCAGGCCACAGAGCACCTTGCCGGGGCCGACTTCCACGTAGTTCTCCACACCCAACGCGATCAGCGCCCGCATCGACTTGACCCACTGCACCGCTCCCGTCACCTGGCGGATGAGCGCGTCGCGGCTTTGATCGCCGGTAGTCACCAGCGCGGCATCAACGTTGCAGATCACCGGAACCTCTGGGTTGTGGAAGGTAAGCGTATGCAAATCTTCCG
>Ga0070765_100000965_pt1 | contig 17158 bp, 19 predicted proteins | sample HubBroMetageWFT5_FD_71516 | JGI IMG/M metagenome (GOLD analysis project Ga0070765, IMG submission 71516) | Warmed and freeze-thawed soil microbial communities from the Hubbard Brook experimental Forest, New Hampshire - Hubbard Brook CCASE Soil... | ecosystem: Environmental > Terrestrial > Soil... | reverse complement strand
GACGCGGGGCTGATGTTTCCCGAGCAGGAGCTGCTGGGCGTAGATATCGTCATTCCCGACACGACGTACCTGAAGCAAAACAAATCGAAAGTGCGGGCGATTGTGTTGACGCACGCGCATGAAGACCACATCGGCGCGATTCCCTACATTCTGGGCGATCTAAACGTTCCAATTTACGGGACGCAGTTTACGCTCGCGATCGTGCGGAAAAAGCTGGAAGAGCACGGGCTGCTGGAGTCGGCAAAGCTGCATGAAGTGGAGACGGGGCAGACTTCAACGATTGGGCCCTTCAAGATTGAGTACCTGCATGTGACGCATAGCACGATTGACTGCGTGGCGCTGGCGGTTCGGACGCCGGTGGGAGTGATCATCCATACGGGCGATTTCAAGATTGACCCGACGCCGGTGGACAGCGTGCCGTTTGACCTGCACGCCTTTGCGCGTTACGGGCAGGAGGGAGTGCTGGCGCTCTTCAGCGACAGTACCAACGTGGAGCGGCCGGGTTTTACGCCTTCCGAGCGCGCCGTGGTGGTGCGGCTGGAAGAGCTATTCCGCGCGGCGCCGCAGAAAGTGGTTGTGTCCTGTTTTTCCAGCTCGATCCATCGAATCCAGCAGGTGATCGATATTGCGTGCATGGTGGGGCGCAAAGTGGGATTCGTGGGGCGCAGCATGGTGGACAACACGGAAATCGCGCACGGGTTGAACAAGCTGCACATTCCCGACGGAAGCGTGGTGCGCCCGCAGGACATCCGATCGTTTGACCCCAAGAAGCTGGTGGTGCTGGCGAGCGGAACGCAGGCGGAGCCGATGTCCGCGCTTTCGAGGATCGCGGTGGATAATCACCGGCTGATGAGCATCGCGCAAAACGACACGGTGATTCTCTCCGCGCGCATTATTCCAGGAAACGAAAAGGCGATTTTCCGCATGATCGATCACCTGTTCCGGCGGCGGGTGCTGGTGTATTACGAGGGCGGGAGGTCCGCGCCGATTCACGTGTCTGGCCACGCGAGCCAGGAAGAAATGAAAATCCTGCTGCAACTGGTGCGGCCGAAATATTTCATCCCGGTTCACGGGGAATATCGCCAATTATTCAGGCACTCGGCCCTGGCGGAGCAGGTGGGAGCCGTTTCCGGGCAAATCTTTTTGCTGGAGAGTGGGCATCCGGTGGAATTCACGGCGGACGGAAGGGCTTTCCAGCGAGAACCCGTGCCGGCGGGACGTGTTTTGGTGGATTCGGGATCGCTGGAGGAAATCGAGGATGTGGTGATTCGGGACCGTCGACACTTATCGGAAGACGGAGTGGTAGTACCGATCATCGCGATTGATAAGCACACAGGAATGGTGGAAATTGCGCCGGAAATCGTGACGCGCGGATTCCTGCCCAGCGAAGACGGGCAAGAAATCATCGCCAAGGCGCGGGAAGTGATCCTGCGAACAATCGAGCAATCCAGCCCGGAAGAAAAAATGGACTGGGGCGTGATCAAAGAAAAGATTCGCGTGGACCTGAAGCGGTTCCTCAACAAACAGACCTCGAAGCGCCCGCTGATCCTGCCGGTAATTCTGGAAGTCTAGCGCCGCCGTGAAGATCAAGTTGCGGGCGTACGTGCCGGAAGATTTCGAGGCCATCTACGAAATTGACCAGGCTTGCTACACGCCAGAGGTAGCCTATTCGCGGCGAGACCTTCGGGAATACCTCCGCTTTCCTGGCGCGGAGTGCGTGGTGGCGGAAGATTCGGGGAAACCAATCGGCTTCTGCATCACGGCACATCGTGGCAGCCAGGGATATATCGTCACCATTGACGTGCTGGAAAGCCATCGCGGGAAACAAGCGGGTTCGAAGCTGCTGGCTGAATCCGAGCGCAGGCTGGCTGCGAATGGCGTCACCGAGATCGGTTTAGAGACGGCGACAGACACGGAATCCGTGGTTGCCTTCTGGCTGAAGCATGGATATCGTAAGCGCGGCATCAAGAAGGATTATTATCCCGGCGGGCGCGACGCGCACGTCATGAGAAAGACGCTTGGGCCCGCTGCCCGACTGCGGAAAGAGAGAAAATAGCTCATGGACTTATGGCAAGTGGTGGTGCTGGCGATTGTGCAGGGACTTACGGAGCTTTTGCCGGTTTCGAGTTCGGCGCACGTGATTGTGGCCGCGGAGCTGATGCACCAAGACATGTCTTTGCCTGCAAATGCGTTGCTGCTCGTATTGCTGCATACGGGCACGATGTTTGCAGTGATCGCCTATTTCTGGCGGAGATGGATGAATGAATTCTTTTCATCGGCCGCGGCTTTTGTGCAATTCGTCAAGTTGCTCGTGGCCGCCACGGTGGTCTCCGGAATATTGGGCTATCCTGTTTTGCTTTTGATCGAGAGAATTTTGGGTGGAGACAGCGGCCACAAGGCTGAAATCGAGGCGTTGTTCAGCAAACTCAATTGGATTGCACCGGCCCTGGCGGCTGCGGGTCTCTTGATTATATTTGCGGGAATTCGCGAGGCGAGGCAGGCGGAGAAAGTGGAAGGGCAAACTGCGCGCGATGTTTCATGGGCGGAAGCCATTTTGATGGGAATTTTACAAGGCTTCGCGATTCCGTTTCGCGGATTTTCCCGCTCCGGCTCGACGATTTCCGGCGGCTTGCTGGCGGGCGGAAGCCGGGCGCGAATCGAATCATTTAGTTTTGCCATGGCCGTGGCGCTGACTCCTCTCGCGATTGGCCGTGAGGGCTTGCGTGTTCTGAAGTCCGCGAAGCTGACGGGTGTGCCTGTGGATTGGAGCGGCGCCTTAAAGCCGGGCGTTATCGGGATGGTATGCGCATTTGTAGCTGGCCTGCTGGCGCTGCGCTGGCTTTCGAGTTGGTTGGAAAAAGGGCGCTGGCACTACTTCGGGATTTATTGCCTGGTTGCGGCCGCGGGGATTGGGTACCTGTATTTTCTCGGATATTAATCGTGCAACGTCATTCGATGGCAGTGAGTTGAAGGAACGCAGCGGGCGCAATTTGCGCTATTTGCAAACACGCACACGGAATATCTTTATTTACTCCGGAATCTTGTTTGGTATAGTCGTTTCGTTACTCGCGTTCCTCCGATTGGGCACTGCGCGATAGCGCCGGCGCATCCCAAGCAGAAGCGAGTGCCTTCCCCTTTAGCTTTACCCCTTGCCCGAGAAACGGGGCACTGAGGGTACTTACTTCGAACCGCAAACGAGAGGTTTCGAGGTCTATCTAAAGGAGAAGTACGTGCGCATCCTCACGCCGACAGAGAATAAACGCCTGAACGAACTGATTGGATTTGTGGGACTGAGCCTGGCAGTGATGGTGGCGCTCAGCCTGCTTTCCTACTCGCCGCACGACGCTTCCTTTAATGTGTCCGCGCCGCCGCCTGGCTCCGGGCCGGCTCGAAACTGGATTGGGCCGGTGGGCGCGCACATGGCCGATTTGTTCTTCCAATTCTGCGGATATTCGGCGTTCCTCTTCCCCGTCGGGATGTTTCTGGTGGCGATGCGATGGTTTCGCAGCCAGCTGCTCGAGTCTCCCATAGCGAAGGTGATTGGATTCACGATGCTGCTGGTTTCGCTTTCGACGGAACTTTCCCTGCTGCATGTGTGGGATGTGCGTCACGTGCTGCCTCCGGGAGGTTTGCTGGGTTCGCTGGTCGCGGAAGGGTTGAGCGCGGGCGTAAATCCGTTAGGCGCGAATCTCGTAGCGATTGCCTGCTTTTTTACGGCGTTGTTTCTGACGACGAGCTTTTCGTTTCACGCAGCCGTGGATTGGATGAAGAAACCGCTGGCGGAAGAGGGTGCGCTGGGAAAACTGCGCGTTCGGTATCTGGATTGGCGCGAGGAGCGCGAGTCCGCGCGGCTTCGCAAAAAAGTGGAAGAAATCAAGATTGCGGGACGCCCGCCGGTGGCGCAGCAACGCGTGTCGACAAAAGAGCTGGAAGAGGACGAGGAAATAGATACGGCCGAAGATGCCGAGCCGCAACTGGCTGAACGCGGGCCCGCGGTAATCAAATTCCATGAACGAGAGACGATGCCACCGCCGAAGAAGGGAGGCGCGGAGCCAAAGATTACGCACGGCAAGACGGCGTTCAAATTGCCTTCCCCAGGCTTGCTGCAGACCGCGGAGCGCGGGCAGAAGATGGATGAATCGGAGCTGAAAGAATGCGCCCGGGCCATCGAGCAAAAGTGCGCCGAATTCGATGTTGCAGGGCACATCACGCAAATTAATCCCGGCCCGGTGGTTACGACCTTTGAATTCAAGCCCGAGGCGGGAATCAAATACAGCCGCATCACGGGGTTGGGCGAGGATTTGTGCCTGGCCCTGCGCGCGGAATCGATTCTGATCGAACGCATCCCGGGAAAATCCACGGTGGGTATTGAGGTGCCCAACGTGCATCGCGAAACGATCGCGTTGCGGGACATCATCGAATCGCCGGAATTCGGGCACACATCGTCGAAGCTTACATTGCCGCTCGGCAAGGACTTGATTGGCCGGATTCGCGCGGCGGATTTGACGCAGATGCCTCACCTGCTGATTGCAGGGTCGACGGGAACGGGCAAGAGCGTGTTTATCAATTCCCTGCTGATGGGAATGCTCTACCGGTCAACTCCCGACGAGATGAAACTTATTCTCGTTGATCCGAAGCGGCTGGAACTTGGGCTGTACGTTGATATTCCCCATTTGTTTACGCCCGTGGTTACCGATGCGAAGGTGGCGGCCAACGTGTTGCGGAATGCCACTCGCGAAATGGAGCGGCGGCTGAAACTGCTGGCACAGCGCAGCGTGCGCAACATCGAGCAATACAACCGGACTTTCGACAAAGGACAGTCGCTTTCGCTCTTCGAAAACGCCGACGGAGAAGAGCATAAGCCGCTTCCCTACCTGGTGATCGTGATTGACGAGCTTGCCGACCTGATGATGGTGGACACAAACGGCGTGGAGGAATCCATCACGCGGCTCGCGCAGATGGCGCGCGCGGTGGGAATCCATTTGATTCTGGCAACGCAGCGGCCTTCGGTGGACGTGATTACCGGCCTGATCAAGGCGAACTTCCCCGCGCGCATTTCATTCCGCGTGGCGAGCAAAGTGGACTCGCGCACGATTCTGGATACGAATGGCTCGGAATCGTTGCTGGGCAAGGGCGATATGCTCTATCTGCCGGCGGGATCCTCGCGGCTGCATCGAATTCATGGCCCCTACGTGGATGAAAAGGAAGTTGCCGCGGTCTGCGATTTCTGGCGCGAACAAGCCAAGGCAATTTACAACACCGATATGCTGAAGCCCCCGCGTGACGAAAATTCCTTGGCTGGCGATGGCGCGGAGGGCGAAGGCGTAGTGGACGAAGTCGATGACGAGCTCTACCAGGACGCGATTCGCGTGGTTTGCGAGATGGGGCGCGCATCAACTTCGACGCTGCAACGGCGGCTGCGCGTGGGGTATGGACGCGCGGCTCGCTTAATTGACTTGATGGAAAAAGATGGAATCGTGGGGCCGCCGGACGGCGCGAAACCGCGCGAGGTTTTGAAGAAGCGCGACTGGATGAAGGAGTACGACGATTCGATGAAATGATGGCTGGGCGAGCGGCGTCATCCCGGGGATGGCGCTTTTGGTTCAAGCCGGTCGAGGCTGTCGATTTGAAGACGCTCTCTCTGTCGCTAAGTTCGCATTTTCTCGCGACCCGTTTTTCTCTTTGCGCCGCGTCTATTTTTCCCTACAATCTTAGATTGTCCCGGTGCCGAGGTAGCTCACCGGTAGAGCGCGGCCCTGAAAAGGCCGGCGTAGGCAGTTCGATTCTGCCCCTCGGCACCATTCGTCCTACCGCGCGATTTCCCCTGTAATTTCCTTGTTCCCTTGTGGCCGACTTGCTCGCCTTCGTGAAGAATGGTGATCTTCTCGCTGTGCCGGCATAGCTTCATCTTCACGTCTGCCGGGCTGCCTTGCTTCCCTGCTCCGAACGCTCGGATGTCCCCACCAATCCCGCGCGAACCATCCAGCCTAAGTTGGACCTGAGCGCAGGCCTTTTTTCCTTCGTTGCGAGTGGTGCGCTCACTCCGTACATTGATTCTTACAGATTTAAAAGCTGCTTCTCCAAGTAGTGACACTCGCGTGCGGGGAAATCGTGAATGTAGCGCGGCGTCAGGACGAATGTGTCGCCGTTGGCCGTCGTGGTGCCAATGGCTAAGAATGTAACGAACGTTCCATTCACAGCGATTACGATTCCTCGAATGTTGCCGGGAGCCATAACCACATCGCCGACTCCTGCATGGATATTTTTATCACCCATATATATTGCTTCCATAGAGCACCTCCTCCCGACCTATGTCGATAGCGTTAATATACTGGAGCGTACATACAACAAATCTGCAGAAGTAGAAAGCCTTGGTAACGAACGGCACGGTGAATTCCGGCAGGTTTATCACCTGCACTGGACTGTGCTATTTTTGTCCTACTCAAATGACTCGCGACCAAATCAAGGGGTTGTCTTACATAGGCGCGATTGCAACCTTCTTTGGCTTCTGGCAGCAAAACGTCGTGGCTGGCTTTTTCATGATGGGTTTTTTACTGTTTCTTGAAAAGATGGTGAGACTGTTGTTGGAGTCCATCGCGGATGTAGCTGATGCTTTTCGAGAGGAGCCAGAAGAGCGTGACCCAGTCCTAGAAGCTCTTCAAAGGGACAAATCGCCGGGCGCAGCAGGCCGATTGAACGACTACCTAGTTGATAATTGGAAAAAGGGGGAAGAATGATGATGGAAATTCGCGCCCGGTCGCATCCTGTGTTAAGCTGGTTTCTGAAAAACTCCCTCGAAGGGGAATACAACTTCCAGTGCCGGTGGTAGGATGCTTACCTCGCCCTCGGCACAATTAGTTCCCGCCCATAACTTCGATTCCCTTTCGGGACACGCGGATTCGGTACAGTAACCCCGGCCTGTATAACCAAAATTTGTCTATTGGCATCTTTACTATGTGGGGGTGCGAAGTGATATCTATATTGCAGGGCCTTAATAAAATAGCGGCACCAATCATATTGTCTCTGGCGATTATTGCACTGATGGCTTGCGGTGGCAGCACCAGTACGGCTTGCGAGACATGCGGAACTCCTACTCTGGCTTCGATAGCTGTGACGCCGTCAGATTCCTCCGTGTCCATCGGGATAACACAGCAGCTGACTGCGACCGGCACTTATAGCGATGGATCGACAAAAGACCTGACGAGTTCAGCTGCATGGTCGTCTTCGGCGACGAGCACGGCTAGTGTGGAAACTACGGGGCAGGCGCAGCCGGGCCTGGCGACGGGGGTTGCGGCTGGGGGCGCCACGATCAGCGCGGCTTTGACAGGTGTGAACGGATCGACGGGACTCAACGTTACCGGGGGGACCGGCAACACGGCCATGATTCCCATCATGGATATGACGGCGGCGGACAATTATTTGAGTTTTCCCGGCGGGCTCTACGAAAACAGCAGCGACACGGTTCCCGCCGATCACGACGCGGACGGGAAGGCTGCCGCGGCCTTGATTCAGCCGCTCGATACAAACGGAAATCCGAGCGCGACGGGAAAGGTAATTTTGATTTCCTTTGGGATGTCGAATGCGGCCATCGAGTTTGGGTCGTTTGTGAGCATCGCGGAAGCATCCCGGCAAGTGAATCAGACGACGCTTTACATCAGCAATTCGGCGCTGAGCGATCAGGACGCGTGCTACTGGTTTCCGGCGACGGGGCCTCCCAGCTGCAATTCAACCGTGGAAAACGAATACGACCGGATCGCCGCGAATATGTCTGCCAGCGGAGTGAGCGCCGCGCAAGTGCAGATCGCGTGGATTGATAGCGCGAACGGCCGCGACCATTCGGAAAACCGCGGATGCCAGCCACTGGGCACGCTGTGCCTTTCCCTTTGCGATCCTTCCACGGTGGGCTGCGTGAATAACGAAAACACAACGAATGCGCTGAATGAAGAAGAGGAGTTTGGCGAGACCATGCGCGCGGCCAAGACGAGGTTTCCAAACTTGAAGCTCTTGTTTTTCTCCAGCCGCGTCTACGGCGGCTACGCCTCTGCCAGCGATGCAGACCCAGAACCGTTTGCTTACGAAACAGGCTACGGAATCAAATGGCTGATTCAGGCGCAAATCAACCAGATCAGCACAGGGACCGTGGATCCAGTGGGAGGGGATCTGAGCTATGGGTCCGCACCATGGATTGCGTGGGGACCTTATTTCTGGGCCGATGGCCCCAACCCGCGCTCGGACGGGCTGGTGTGGTGCAACGGACAAAGCGGCTCGCCTTGCAAGGGCGAGGTGGACTTCGGTCCGGGCGGATTGCATTTGAACACCACGGGCGGGAATAAGGCGGGAAATCTTTTGCTGAATTATTTTTTGACGTCCCCGTACACGCAAGCATGGTTCGCGGCGAATCCGTAGAGTCGGTGAGGGCGCGCCGCACGGCGTGATGGAGTGTGGGAGTGCCGCGCTGAAGACTGCGGCGCTGCATTAAAATTTGGGGCATCAGACGCGGGTGCGCGTCTTCGCAATTTCCTGCTGTGGACTGGAGAGGCGCGTAGACTTCCAGTCCGGCGGGATAGCGGTGATGCCCCAGAATTCGGGGTCCGGGCGGATGAACTCGACGGCTACCTGAGTCTTACCCATGAATGTGGCGCCCACATGAGCCACACGGCAGAGCAATTCCTTCCGAGTCGCGTGGTTTTCGAGCACGATAAAACTGTTCACGCTGACGCGCATGGCGAGAATCAGGAGCGCGCCGTGGGCGTTGATGACAATCGTGTGGGTGGATTCGGTTTGCGACTTCTTATCCTGCAGGCGCACCACGACGGGTATCCTGGATTTGATCCTTTTGCTGCGCCGACGGAGCTCCGGACGGAGGTCTTTATTGAAATAACTCGCCACATCTGTACCCTAGCAACTCCTCCTCGGATTCACAATTGGGAAGCAGAAGGCGTGTGCCAGCAAAGGTAATTGCAATGGATTCAACAGAATTTCGGAGCAATTCAGGCAACGTTTCACCTCGAAACACACCCCATCCTCTTTATTTTCAGCGCCGGTTGGCACCAAAGTACTACGAATCCCCTCGACGATAGGCCAAAGGTGGTGGGCGTACTAGCTCAAGGGCGCCTTCGTTTTGGACCTAGTGCGCCATTGGCGCTGCCGTGCCCGTGAACGAAACTCCATTCATGCACGCGGCCCCATCCAACACGAGCGAGGACACGAAAATGAAGAAACAACAGAAGGGCTTTTCTCTTATCGAACTTTTGATCGTTGTGGCGATCATCTTGATCATCGCGGCAATCGCAATCCCGAACTTGCTGCGTTCCCGCATGGCAGCCAACGAAGCTTCTGCCGTTGGCTCGATCCGCACCATCAACACGGCAGCGGTTACGTTCAGCTCGATGTACGGCAACGGCTTCCCTGCCAGCCTCGGCGTCCTGGGCGGCGCGGACGGTATCACGGTAGCGACCTGCACATCGTCCCTGTTGATCGACCCCACGCTTTCCGGCCAGGGCGGTGCGACAGACCCATCGCTGAAGAGCGGCTACAATTTCCACGTCTTCAACGGCACGGTTCCAGTGAACCCGGTTCCCGCGGGCTGCAACCCCGGCTATTCGGACGGCTACGTCGTTGCGGCCTATCCGGTAAGCGTCGGCACCACAGGGCAGCGCAGCTTTTGCTCGGACGCAACGGGCGTGATTCAGTTCGACCCCACCGGAACGGAAGCTGCTCCCACTGGGACGAACTGCCCGCTCCTGACCCCCATTCAGTAACTCGCCGCTCCTTGCTCGTAGTACATGGGGAGAGAGTTCACACTCTCTCCCCATTTTGTTTTTCTCCCCACGAACCTCATTGCCGGCACTTCGCGCCCCACGAAAAAAGATCTATCAAACGACGCTCTGGGCACCCTTATGGAGAGTAATGCCGAAAAGACTCTGGGAGGTGTGGAATGAAACGAATCCCAATGCTGGCATGTCTTCTTTTGTTCGCTGCGATCCCGGCTCACGCCAAGGATGCGCCGGTTTACGACAAGGCCGTTCTGATTTCCATGAACTCGGAAAGCTGCGGTACCGCCGAAAAGGGCGGCAAGAGCGTTGCCGGAGAAATTCTGGGCACGGACTCATCGCACAAGCAAACACAACAGGTGCTGTGCCAGGAATACGTGCTGCAGTCTGACCGAATCGTTTATCGCATTCGCCCCAACGATGCGAAACATCCCGTCCTGCTGCCCGTTGGCCAAAAGGTGGAATTTTTTATCAAGAAGGACAAATTGTATGTTCGGGACCCTGAAGGCGACAAAAAAGCGCGCGAATATACCGTGACGTCAATCGAAATGCGTGAGATGGCAAAAACGGCTACGAATCTGCCTTGATCGAGGGATTGAAGAGGAATCGGTGGATTGCGATTAGTCGCTATGCGCCGGTTTCTCTTCGGGAGGCATTACGGCCGGGATGTAAATGGCGGCAATGTTGTGTGCAATTTTATCGGGGTCGGAGTGTTCGGAATCGAGGTTCGTCAACACAACGATCGTCAGTTTGTCGTCCACGTATCGCGAGATCGCGGTCGTGAACCCCTGCCAGGCGCCGTCATGTTCAATCAACCGGTGCCCCTTGATTTCGGACAAACCCCAGCCGAAACCGTAAGGGCTGGTTTTGCCGCTGTTGAGCTGCACGGGGGTCCACATCTGGTCGAGACTCGATTTCTTCAGAAGCTTTTCGGTGTAGAGCGCGGCATCCCACCGCGCCATATCGAGGACGTTGGTATAGAGCGCGCCGTCCGCGGTGGTGTTGAGTGACGGCGAAACCCACTCCTGATTTTTCAGCTGGCCATTTACAAGCCGGTAGCCCGCTGAACGATCTGGAATGATGTCCGCTTCGTTGATGATTCGGGTTGAATTCATTCCCAGCGGCTGGAAGATATGCTCGTGGAGATAGTCCCCATAAAATTCGCCGGTCACTTTGCGGATCAGAATTCCCAGGAGGACGTAGCCGGTATTGCTGTAACTCCACTTCTCGCCGGGGGCGAAATCCAGCGGGAGCGTTTCGAATTTTCGCAAAAGCTCCTGCTCGGTGTAGTCCGCGCGCAGATTGATAAAGGGGTCTTTGCGATTTGTGAGCGCGTCGGATTCGTAGTCCGGGATGCCCGACGTGTGCGTCAGGAGGTTTCGGACGGTGATGTCCGCCCAGCTGGCGGGCGTGCCATCGAAGTATTTGGAGATTTTATCGTCGAGCGCCACTTTGCCCTGCTCGACGAGCATCATTACGGCGGTTGCCGCGAACTGCTTTCCCACCGAGCCGGTCTGGAACAGAGTTTCCGGCTTCACCGGCACATCTAACTCGACGCTTGCGAAACCGTAGCCTTTCGCTTTGATTATTTTGCCTTCGCGCGAGATGCTGAGCGCGAGGCCAGGAATCTTCTGCGCCCGCATCTGCGCTGCGACATAGGCGTCAACCTGCGCGGAGATCGTGGCATCGTCGCTGCTTTGCGGGAGGCCCGCGCCCGCTGACACAGCAATTATGGAAATCACCATCGCGATACGAAAAGCTTTCATTGCGGATTGGTCTCCCTTGGCCCGGCCACGCTGATGCCGAAGCCTCTCTTATTTCCGTAGCTTTGCCGGGCCGCTCACGAACTGGCTTCCGCGCTCGTAAAATCTGAGCAACCGGTGAGCGTCTTTTGTGATTCCGATGCGCACGCTGGTGACGATTTTGCCCGTTGGCCTGACGGCGGTGCCCAGCCACAATTCACCGTTCGAGGAGCACAGGTCCAGCCCGTCGTGTTGCCTTGCAACTCCCAAGGCTTTTGCCAGCCGCCCCGGGCCGCGCGCCAGATCCAATACGTGAGTTACTCCGCGCTGTGCTTGCATCCATTCGATTCCTTCGAGGGGTTCAATGGCGCGGATCAACACTCCGCCGCCTTCGCGGGCGCGCTCCGCGGAAACATTCAACATGAAATGAACTCCATAACAGAAGTACACATAGGCATGGCCACGCGCGAGATAGATTGAGCGGTTCCGCGGGGTGGGTCCGCGAAAGAAATGCGAGGCGGCGTCGCCCGCAATGTAGGCCTCGGTTTCGACGATGCGACCCGCTACCCTGCCGCCCGGGATTTCTCGCACGACCGTTTTCCCGATCAAATAGCGAGCCAGCTTGATTGTATTTAATGGCAGCTCAGCGCGGCGAAGTCTTCGAATGGAACGCGGGCCCATGCTCGCATCGTTCTACCACACGCGGGCGATTCGGCAAACGTGCGAGCGTCGATTTTCACTTTTACACCGCGCTTGCCCCTGCTTTGGTCTTGTGCAATAAAGACTCGAACGCTATGCGATATTCCAATGCATCGAAGACGATCGGTTTCCCGCTCCTGGTCGTCGCACTGCTGGCCGTCCTGCTGCCATCGCAGGTTCGATCCGCAGATAATGCCGGCCTGAAGATTTTCAGCCTCGCTGCCGCAGAGCCCGTTTCCGCGGGTTCGCCCACGCCGGTTGTGGCCCTTGTAGGAGGCGGAGGGGACGTGGACGAGGCCATGGAATTCCTTTGCAGGAATTCCGGCGGCGGCAACATTGTAGTCCTGCGCGCCAGCGGAGATGACGCTTACAATCCCTACTTTCACAAGCTGTGCCCGCACAACTCCGTCTCCACGGTGCTGATCACTTCGGCCGAAGGCGCTCGCGATCCCGCGGCGATCGAGCTGCTTCGCAATGCGCATGCCATCTTCATCGCCGGCGGCGATCAATTCAATTACGTGAAAATGTGGTCCGGCAACCCAGTGCAAGCAGAGATTAACGCGGCCATCGCGCGCGGCGTGCCGATTGGCGGCATCAGTGCAGGATTGGCAGTCCTTGGCGAGTACGCTTTCTCCGCGCGGCACGACACGGTGACGAGCGAAGAAGCCCTTGCGAATCCCTACGACGAAAAGGTTTCTCTGGAGCGCGCGTTTCTCAACATCCCGATCATGTCCGGGATTATCACGGACAGCCATTTCTCGGAGCGCCATCGCCTGGGGCGCACTCTGGTCTTCGCCGCGCGAATATCGCAGGATGGCTGGTCGGATCATCCCCGAGCGATCGGAATCGATCAAAGCACCGCCGTGCTGGTCAACGCCGACGGCACCGCGAAGGTTGTTGGCAAGGGGTCCGTTTATTTTATTGAATTGCGGCAGAAGCCTTCGGTTTGCGCTCCCGGAAAGTTGCTTGCGGCGGGTGGCTTTGAAGTCTATAAAATTTCAGGTGGTTCTGCTTCGACACTCAATCTGGCCTCTTGGACAGTTTCCAAGGGCGTAATCCCAATTCCCGTAAACGTCGCCGATGGGAAAATAAGCGGTCTTCCGGAATAGTATCAATCGCGCGGGTGCGCGCATCTTTTCAGGAGGCGGCATGACAAACGGGCGAATCCTTACGAGAGAAGAATCCTGGCCCGCACTTCCGCTCACCGAGTGGAAAGATACTTCCGAAACTCTGCATATGTGGACGCAGATTGTCGGCAAAGTCCGCCTTGCGCTGAGCCCCTACGTAAATCATTGGTGGGAAGTGCCGCTCTATGTGACCGCGCGCGGGCTGACCACATCGCCGATTCCCTGCGCCGCGGGAATATTTGAAATTGAGTTCGACTTCATCAGCCATGCGCTGGATATTCGCACAAGCTGGAACGAATCGAAGTCTGTAGCTCTATACACGCGCACAGTTGCGGGTTTCTACCGCGAGTTTATGGACGCGCTGGTCGCGCTCGGAATCACGTGCAAAATCTGGCCGATGCCGGTGGAGATTCAGAACGGCATTCGCTTCGATCAGGATGTGACCCACGCGCGCTACGATCCCGTCTACGCCAATCGCTTCTGGCGCATCCTCGTGACCGTGGACACAATATTCAAGGAGTTTCGCGGCAGATTCATTGGCAAAGTAAGTCCGGTGCACTTTTTCTGGGGTAGTTTTGACCTTGCGGTGACCCGCTTTTCCGGGCGCCGCGCACCCGAACGCCCGGGCGCGGACAAAATCACGAGAGAGGCCTACTCCCACGAGGTGATCAGCGCAGGCTTTTGGCCCGGCGCCGGTGACTTCATAACGCCGGTTTTCTACGCCTACGCCGCGCCTGAACCGGCTGGTTTCAAAGAAGCTGGCGTCCGCCCCGCGAAGGCGATTTATAACCCTCAGCTAAACGAATTCCTGTTGCTCTATGACGACGTGCGGGCCGCAGCCGATCCAAAAGCCGCGCTTCTCGAATTCCTGCAATCCACCTATGAAGCGGGCGCCAATCTAGGCAAATGGGATCGCGAAGCTCTTGAACACACGCCACCCCGAGGGAACGTGAACCCTTCCTGAGCGAAGGCAGACAGTTTGCTGACCGGCGCGAGGCTCCTACCCGGGTTATGAATCAGACGAACTACGCGGACGAAAAGAGCGCGGCAGCAATCAGGTAGGATTTAAGAGTCGCTGGCTGGATGGCCGGATAAGCTCCGCGCGTCCGACATCGATCGGGACTACGCGAATGGCGCGATGGCGCTGCAAAAAATGTTTCTGCGCGCGGCGTCCCCACGAGCGCACAAAATAATAATTCAGCGTGCCTGCGACTCCGGCGCTGAGGATCGGCACCAGGCGGCCCGTCCACTTCTCCGCAACTTCCGCGCCAACCTTCACGGCGATCATATCAATCACGCGGGGCACAACGTGCTCAACTGCTTGTTTCTCGAGAAAATCGCGACCAAGGTCCAGCCCAGCCGCACTGGCGACGGCAATCCACAATCCTGCGACTTCTTTGTCGGTCGCATACTCGAAACCGTAAATGAGGCTCAGGCGCTGCAGCATGCGAATCGTGATCGCCGAAAGGACGCCCATGTCCGGCAAAATGGTCAACATGCCGCCAACGCCGAGGCCGAGCCCTTCCAGCATTCCCGCGCGCGTGGCCGATTTCACCACGCGATCTGCGATCGGATTCAGCACTCGCTCATCGAGAGAGTGCATGTCTTGCCATGAATGCACCGGCAGGCGATACATACGCTTCAACTGCCGCAGATATTTTTCCGGGTCAATTTGCACATGCTCGTACGCGTGGCGGAAAGCTGTGCGCGCGGACGCCCGCGCCGCGTCGACCATCCATGCCGTTTTTGCGTACTTCGCCATCTCTATTTGGATGCCGCGGCAGCATCAAAAGCTGGCCGCTGCCACCATTCTGCTCCTAGACGGCGGCCGAACGCCAGTGGTAGCACTGCCCTTTTGCGCACTCACTTTGTGGCAGATCACCCGGGAATCCTGGCATGCACACACCCCGCCGCGCACTCAATACATTGACTTGCTGTGATGCGCATCCTAGAATTCCGATTCTCGCGACACGCGGCGCTCAAGCGCATTCAGGCGCCACTCATTTTCGCTGCAGGGGGTAACGTGCAAGACTGGCAGTACGCGCAAACCGATGGTTCCGAGGAACTAGCCCAACTGCATGTCTTCACAATGAAGAAGGCCGATCCCGGCCGCGTGACCGATTTTCATATAACCGTGCGCGAATATGCGACGCCCCCGGCGGGCCATCATCACCGCTTTTATGCGGAATCGGACAAGCAGGTGAATCAGAAGACGGCGGCATTTCTGCCTTCGGGGTGGGGAGAGTCAGTGCTCAAGGCGCTGGCCGATTGCATGCGGCTGATACGGCAGTTCCCATATGAGGGATAAGCAGAGGCGCCGGGAGAAAATGTGCTAATCAAGACCAGCGAAATCAAGCCGGGCATTGTGGTGCTGGAGATGAGCGGGCGCGTGCAAATGGGGAATGATTGCAAGCGCATTGAAAAAGAGGTGGATGACCATGTGGCGCGCAAAGAAAAATTCATGATCTTTGATCTGACCGCCGTGGATCACATTGACAGCGCCGTTGTGGGCCAAATCGTGAAATCGCATTCGGTCTTGTCGCGATCAGGCGGGGCTTTGCGCCTCGCGGGACCCCATGGAATGGTGGAAAGCGTTTTGAAGATGACGCAGGTGGACAAGGTGATTCCGGTCTATCCCACGCTCCTCGCCGCGTCGCAGGATTTCCCTGCTCCGACAACTTAGGGCTCGCGGAAAATCAAATGACCGCACAAACGAAGTACGAAGTGTTTCGCGCCCTCCACGAACGGCCCGGCACATTTGTGATCCCCAATCCGTGGGACGCTGGTACAGCGCGCATTCTGGCGGCGATGGGTTACGAGGCGCTTGCAACGACCAGCTCGGGATACGCTTTCTCCGCGGGGCTGATTGATTCGCCGGCTGTCTTGACGCGGGATGAGATTTTGCTGAATGCCAAAGCGATTGTCGAGGCGACGCACTTGCCTGTGTCCGCTGATCTACAGGATGGGTTCGGGCGACTGCCTTCGAAATGCGTGGAAACTGTTCGCCTTGCGGCGGGAATCGGGCTGGCGGGCGGTTCGATTGAAGACGCGACAGGCGACGAAGATGATCCCATCTATGATTTCACGCTTGCCGTGGAGCGCGTGGCGGCAGCGGCAAAAGCCGCTCACGAATGCAATTTCTTTTTAACTGCTCGGGCTGAAAATTTCCTGCACGGTCGCATGGATATGAAAGACACGATTCGCAGGCTTCAGGCGTTTGCCGAGGCGGGTGCGGATGTTGTCTACGCGCCGGGGCTGCCGAGCCTGGATGACATCTGGCAGGTATGTGCATCGGTCGCGAAGCCGGTGAATGTTCTGATGCCCATGAAGGGGGCTACCTACACTGTAGAAGAACTCACCGCCGCGGGAGTGAAGCGGATCAGCGTGGGAGGAGCGTTTGCGCGCGCCGCGCTCGGGGGCTTCATGCGAGCCGCCCGAGAGGTAAAGGACAAAGGGACGTTTCACTTTGCGGCGGAAGTGATCCCGCACGCAGAGGTGAGCAAGTATATGAAGCGGTCCAAGAAGTAGCCCCGCCGTTTTCCACTTTTTCCACTACGTACAGGTAACCACTGGTACTGGCGTCCTATAGGCGCTTCCCTTTGCATTCGCTACATTTAGCAGGTAACGGGCATTCAGTAGGAAGGAACACCATGGCCACCACGACCGCCGTCATCTCGCCAGCTGAAATCCTAAGGGAACAGGAAGCTCCCGCCGATGGCCGCCGCCGCAAGCGCATCAATGTTTCGCTGCCGCTGCACGTCAGGCCCTTCGACACGCGATTCGCGGAAATTGAGGACGTCGGAGAAGTTGTGAATTT
>Ga0070765_100000964_pt1 | contig 17160 bp, 16 predicted proteins | sample HubBroMetageWFT5_FD_71516 | JGI IMG/M metagenome (GOLD analysis project Ga0070765, IMG submission 71516) | Warmed and freeze-thawed soil microbial communities from the Hubbard Brook experimental Forest, New Hampshire - Hubbard Brook CCASE Soil... | ecosystem: Environmental > Terrestrial > Soil... | reverse complement strand
CGCGTGCTTCTGGAAGACCATGATTTTACTGATAACCCCTTCGGCGCGTGGCCAAGAGTGCGCCACCACTCTTAAAGACGCCACCGGCCGCGAAACTCATTGGGCCGAGACCTGGCAGCAGGCCATGGTGCGGTTGCGCGAACAGTCTTATACAGCCGTTGTTATCGATCAGTTCCTGATCGAGTCCGAGCCTGGAGAAAGCGATCAGGTGCTCGAGCACCTGGGTACGGCTTTTCCCGTCCAAATTAGTTTCGCGGTGAGCAGCATGGAGCGTCTGCAACGCGAGGTACGCTCCGCATTGCACCGTCGCCAGCGTGAGGAAACGCAAGCCCGCCGCATGGTTGAAGAACAGATTCGAGGAGAAATGTTCGAATCTCTCACCGCCATGTTGCTTTCCTGCGATCTCGCGATGTCGGTTCCTGGCGTCCCGGATCCGGCAGTGGAGAAAATCCGCGTGATCGATAACCTGGCTCGCGATCTCCGACACAGGTTAGGCGCCAACTGATTCAGATTCATTTTGCAAGACCACCCGATTGACTGCCCAAACAGCGAGTATCCGCTGCCTCCCCGATTTTCCCAGGATTTCAGTCACCGCGCTAGAAACTTTCTGCCAGAAACCACGTATATTGCACGAGATGGCCCACTCGAATGCTAAGCCCCTGCTCTCCGACACCGCTGTCCTCATCTTGATCGCCATTCTTTTTACTGCGCTTCACGTTTCCACGAGCGGACCCTATGGATTTCACCGCGACGAACTCGCCACGTTGGACGATGCCCGGCATCTCCAATGGGGATTCGTCGCCTATCCACCCTTAACTCCGGCTGCCGGGCGCTTTGGACTTGCGTTGTTTGGGGTTTCTACCCTCGGAATCCGCATTCTTCCGATCCTGGCGCTCGCGTTCGCGGTCGTGCTGTCGGGGCTTATGGCGCGTGAACTTGGTGGGTCTCGAAAGGCCCAGATTCTGACCACGCTCGCCGTCGCCATCGTCCCCATTGTGTCCATTCAGACGACCGTCCTTCAGTATGTTTCGTTCGACTATCTCTGGGGCGTGCTGTTCACCTACCTTCTGATTCGTTTGCTCAACTCGGTGGATTTGAACCCGATGCGCCCGGACCCAGACGTGAACAGCGAAGAGACGCGCTGGTGGGTGACGATCGGCACCACCATCGGCCTCGGGATGATGACGAAATACACCATGGCTTTTTTTGCCGTCGGCTTGGTAGCGGGAGTCCTGGCAACCAGGATTCGCCGTCACTTGCTCAGCCCATGGCTCTGGGCAGGAGTCGCCGTTTCTCTATTCATCTTTCTGCCGAATCTGATCTGGCAGATTCAGCACCACTTTATCTCGCTTGATTTCCTGCGGCACATTCATGCCCGCGATGTCCTGGCAGGCCGCACTCGCGGTTTCCTGCCGGAACAGTTGTACGTCTGCGTGAGTGCGGCTCTGGCTCCCCTGGCTTTCATGGGGCTATGGTTTTATTTCGCTGAGCGCGAACGGAAATACCGGCTTCTGGGCTTTACGTTTGTCTTCACTCTCGCTTTATTCCTCGTCGCGCAGGCACGGTCCTACTATCTCGGTCCGTTGTATCCCATGCTGCTTGCCGCCGGGAGCGTAATGTGGGAACGCTGGGTCGTCCGGAGTTCACGGAAATCCGCGCTGACGATTCAAGGTATTACATGGTTCTTAATTGCGACCAGCGCGATTACCTCCTTCGCACTGTGCACGCCGATTGCGCCAATTCATTCCGCTATTTGGGAAGCGACCAGCCGTCTTCAGGACAATTTCAAAGAAGAGATTGGCTGGACCGACCTGGTAGCCACTGTGTCGCAGGTCTACAGTTCCATCCCGGCGAATGAGCGCACTGGTACCGGAATTATCGTTGGAAACTACGGCGAAGCCGGCGCAATCAATCTTCTTGGGCAGAAATACGATCTCCCTTCTGCCATTAGCGGAACGAACTCAGCCTGGTATCGCAGCTATCCGAAGAACGAACCTCAGACACTGATCGCGGTTGGTCTGAGCGACGACTTTCTAAAGGAACACTTCGAGCATTGCGAATTGGCGGCGCACAACACCAATTCTTATGGCGTGATGAACGAAGAGAGCCGCGACCACCCGGATATCTACGTATGCCGCCATTTACTTCAGCCTTGGCCGGAATTCTGGAAGCATTTTCAACGGTTTGGCTGATTTTGGCCTGAGAAGTGCCCCGACCGGGATCGTGCAAAGCACCATTGCCCAAACCGTCTCGGGCTCCAGCGGACCTAAAAAATCCTCCGCTTCGCCTTCAATTCGCACTAGAATAGTCGAGCGCAACAGGCTGGATGCCGCATTCACAGCGGCGTGCGGCGCACTCCGGGAGGCTACGTGCACGTTCTGGTCACAGCGGATACCATGTCTGGCGCCTGGACGTATACACGCGAGTTGGTCACGGGGCTGGTGACGCGCGGTATACGAGTCACGCTGGTCAGCTTCGGCGAAATTCCTCTGCCCGATCAAACCGCCTGGATGGACGTTCTCCACGGCCTGGAATACCATCCCACGGCTTTCCGCCTGGAGTGGATGGATGAGGCGCCGGAAGACTTACCGGAGTCCTCGCAGTTTCTCGCAAACCTGGTGCGCGAGTTGCAGCCCGACGTGCTTCACCTCCATCAATTTTGCCACGCCGATCTCGCTGTCGATATCCCGCGGGTGGTGATGGCTCATGGCGACGTCATCACGTGGACGGAAGCCGTCCAGGATCGCTCTCCGCGTCCGAGCCGCTGGATGAGGTGGTACCGCGATACGGTCATCGCCGGCATTGGCGCCGCGGACGCAGTGGTTGGCCCATCCTCGTGGATGCTCGAAACACTTCGCTCCACCTATGCACGCCCGCGCCGCGAAGCGGTGATTTATCCCGGACGCAATCCAATCTTTTTCAATCCCTACGTCAGCAAAGAAGATTCGGTGCTCTCGGTCGGCCGCCTGCTGGACGCCGGCAAACAGGTTTTTTTGCTCACGCAACAGGTTCAGCCGTTTCCAGTTTGCATTGTAGGCGCGGAACAAACTGTCCCGATTCCTCAGATTCCCATTCGCGCCGATGTGAAAGTCTCGACCGATCGGAGCAGCGTCGCCATTCGCGGCGCACAGACCGAAGCTCAACTGCGCGCTCTTTACAGTCGTGCCGCGATCTACGCCGCTACCGCACGATATGAACCTCTGGGCCTGGCCGCCCTTGACGCCGCATTCTCCCGCTGCGCTCTCGTCGCCAACGACATTCCCAGCTTTCGCGAAATCTGGGGAGACGCCGCGCTTTATTTCCGCACGAACGACGCCTACAGCCTCGCCGAGATTCTTCGCCGCCTTGACGCCGATCGCGGCCTGCGCCACGCTTACGGCGACCGCGCTTACGCCCGCGCCCGCGAGCGCTTTACCGCCAAACGCATGATCGATGACTACCTCAACCTCTACAGTAGCCTGATCGCTGCGAATTCCCTCGCCGCCTAGCGATACGCAGATCGCCCTCAGATTCGGCATTTTTTCTTGACATTTTATACTGTATGATACATAGTATGTGTCATACACTGTATGTCGCAAAGCATTGAAATCGACCAGCGGTTTGAAAATCTTCGACAGGAGCTTCGGCGCGGCAGCCTGCCCCTTGCGGTGCTGGCGGCGCTTCGAGTCGAGCACTACGGCTATACGCTGCGCAAAACGCTGGCTGAACACGGCATGGCGATTGACGAAGGCACGCTCTATCCCCTGCTTCGCCGCCTCGAGACGCAAGGCCTGCTGGTCAGCCAGTGGCGCGAAGAGGATAAGCGCAACAAGCGTTTCTATCGCCTGTCCGCCGATGGCAAATCGATTCTGAAGCAGCTGTTGACCGAGTGGAAGAGCATTCACGCGTCTCTCGAAGACATTTTCTGAGGCGCTCGAAAGGAAGGAATAGTTATGGAACTCGTCGATCGTTACTTGCACGCCGTGAAATTCTGGCTGCCCCGCAAGCAGAAGCACGACATCATCGCGGAGCTTTCCGAAGACTTGCGTTCGCAGATCGAAGAAAAAGAGTCCGAACTCGGCCGCAAACTCTCCGACGCTGAAGTTGAGCCGATCCTTAAACGTTGCGGCTCGCCCATCGCCGTGGCTGAGCGATATTTGCCGCAGCGATCTTTGATCGGCCCAGCCCTGTTTCCCATTTACTGCATGGTCCTCAGGTGGTTGTTCCTCTACTTTCTGCTTCCGTGGTTTCTGCTTTGGCTGGGCATTGCCATCTTTTCGCCCGACTTCCAGGCTGATCATCCCGGTATTGGCATACTGGGATCGCTCGAGCCCTGGTGGCTAGCCTGCACCCATGCGTTGTTCTTTGATACATTGGCTTTCGCGTTGCTGGATCGCTCGCAGGTGCGATCGCAACTCGTCAATACGTGGAATCCGCGCTCGCTGCCCGCCGTACGCGATCCCAATCGTATTCCGCGAAGCGGAACTCTTTTTGAAATCACTTTCTCCGTAGCCACGCTCGCTCTCTGGCTGCAGCTGGGCGCCTTTCATCGAACGTTTCACGCTTTAGGAGTGACTGTGATACTTTCATCGCTTTGGCCCTATTTTTTCTGGGCATTAACCGTACTCAGCCTGGCCTCCGCGTGTCTTGGCTGTCTGAACCTCTCCAACCCGCGCTGGACACCGCTCAGCGCCTGTCTGCGCCTGGGTATCGACTGCTATTGCTGGGGATTGGTGTACTGGGTCTGCCGCGCCGCTCTATTGCAATCGCTTGCGGTCGACGGCTTGTCTTCCGACAAAGCTGCGGCATTGGTTCGCTCCATCAACTCCTTGATGGCAAACTCAGCCATCTGGGTGATGGCCATTGGTCTTCTAGTCATGTTCTTCGACGTCAGGCGCATCCTGCGACTCAGACCAATCGTCGAAGCGAAATGATCCGCGTGTGAGTAACGCATACAAAGAAAATTGAAAAACTCTGAGCCACGTAGCCTACCGGAAAGCGATTGTGGCCAGTGTTACCCCGCGACACCTACCCTCGCCAAATGATATCTTTAGCCTTACTAGAATCCCGTAAGGTTGGAGGAATCGAAGAATGGCTCAAGTGAAAATTACGGTCCGCCCCAACGGTCCTTTCCGCGTGGAAGCACCGGAGGGTTCGGTCGAATTAGTCGACGCGAACGGCACCCCGTACGATCTCACCGGCAAACCTGCCTTCTCGCTTTGCCGCTGCGGAGGCTCAGTCAACAAGCCTTTCTGCGACGGCACCCATAGCAAAATCGGATTTCAGGGCGCAGAACTTGCGGTCAAGAAGGCCGACGGCCTGTAGTCGGCAACGCGGGATGATATGAGCGACTGGACGGACCGCGAACTCGGAATGAAACGTCGCATTACGCGACGTGACTTCCTCAATGGCGTCGCCGTAACCGCCGGCGCGGCGGTCATGCCCAGGCAATTGTTTGCCGCCGGCGATGGCGACCCCGAAAAGGCGCCAGGCTACTATCCGCCCGCGCTCACCGGCCTTCGCGGCAGCCACCCTGGGTCGTTTGAGACGGCGCATTCCTTGCGCGACGGCGCTTTCTGGGAGAGTGCCGGAACCCCGCAAGACAGCGGAGAGAGCTACGATCTCATCATCGTTGGGGGCGGCATCAGCGGACTCGCGGCCGCGCATTTCTACCGCAAGTCCGCTGGCGCAAACTCTCGCATCCTGATTCTGGACAATCACGACGACTTCGGCGGACACGCCAAACGCAACGAGTTCCGCGTCGGCGAAAGAACGCTGATCGGTTACGGGGGCAGTTACTCGATCGAGAGTCCGCAGGCCTACAGCGCCGTTGCGAAGGCACTCATCGAGGAATTGGGAATCGACGTGGCCAGCTTTCCAAAATATTTAGATCGCGACCTCTACTGCGCCGGAGGGCGAGTTCCCAAAATCTTCTTCGACAAGGAAACATTCGGCAGCGACAAACTGGTAGACGATCCCTATCCTTTTCCCGGAGGCGAGACATACGATCTTGCAGTGCCTGGGCCCCAAGCCTGGGAGCACTTCATTGCGGAGGCTCCGATTGCGGAGCAAGCGCGTAAAGATGTCTCTTGCTTGTGCCGCGAAAAGAAAGACTATCTTTCCGCACTCACGGTTGAACAGAAAAAGGCACGACTGGCTCGCATCAGCTATTCCAACTTTCTGACCGAAGTGGCCGGTGCGCACGCGGATGTAGTTCGCCTTTACCAAACAATTTCGCAACCTCTGTTTGGCGTCGGTATCGATGCCGTTCCCGCGCTTGACGCATTGGAGACGGGCTATCCGGGCTTCAGCGGGATGGGTATTGAGCCGGAAGCACTGGACCACGAACGGAAATATTTCTTTCACTTTCCCGACGGCAACGCCAGCATCGCGCGCCTGCTCGTGCGCAAACTGATCCCACACGCCATACCGGGCAATTCCGCCATCGACGTAGTCACCGCCAAAGCGGACTATGCGAAACTGGATGACCCTACGACATCGACGCGTCTACGATTGAACAGCACGGTCGTTAGGGTCAAGCATGCAGGCGATCCGGCGCGGGCCACCGAAGTTGAAGTTGCCTACGCCCGCGGAGGTAAGACGTATACCGTGAGAGCCAAGCACTGCATTCTGGCGTGCTGGAACATGATGATCCCATATCTCTGCAATGAGCTGCCTGAGAAACAGAATGAAGCTCTTGCCTTCGCGACCAAGGTGCCGCTAATTTACAGCAATGTTCTTCTGCGCACATGGACGGCATTTCAGAAGCTTGGTGCGAATGCAATCTACGCGCCGGGTGGCTACCATACCCTGGTTGACCTCGATCTGCCGGTCAGCATCGGGGAGTACCGGTATCCGCACGGTCTGGATGAGCCGATCATCGTGCACATGAGTAAGGCTCCATGCCGCGCGGGACGCCCGGCGCGCGACCAGAACCGCCTCGGCCGCATGGAACTGTTCAACACCACGTTCGAAATCATCGAGCGTAAAATCCGTGAGCAACTGGCGCGCACGCTTGGGCCGGGCGGCTTCGATCCCGCGCGCGACATCGCGGCGATTACAGTGAACCGCTGGCCTCACGGTTACGCCTACGAATACAACTCGCTTTTCGATCCTTTTGTGCTCGAGGGCGGCGAGACTCCCTGCGAAGTTGCGCGTAAAACTTTCGGACGCATTGCGATCGCCAACTCGGATGCCGGGGCCACGGCGTATGCGGATGAGGCTATCAACCAAGCGTGGCGAGCGGTGGGGGAACTGAGGGCTAGTACCTAGTACCTGGCAGTGTTTCGGCAAGCGCGACGCTGGCTGGGAAATTAAAGAATCTGGGAGTGAGGACCACGCCGCGGCGCGAGAAGTAACGTCGAGTTCTCCAGCGGGATTTGACGCAACCGCAAAGGGACGTGGTAGTGATGCGCCAACTGCATCGCTCCGCCAGCCAGGCCAACAATCACCGCGAGAAATACCAGGGCACGGCGCGGCGCCTGGTCTTGCAGGGGTGCCATGACTGCGATCAGCGCTCCGACGATTAATCCTGTCACAAGCCCGCCGATGTGAGCCGCGTTGTCGATACCGGGGATTGCGAATCCAAAAATGAGATTGTAGACAATAAAGGCGCCGAGGCTACGTAACGTGCCCGACAATGCCGCCCGCGGCACGGAGAACTCTCCCAGTTTGAAAGCTGCTACTAGCGCACCGGCCAGGCCAAAGATAGCTCCCGAGGCGCCCACGCTTGGCACGTAAGGATGCCATGCCGCGCTCGCCAGGCTCGCTCCCACTCCGCAAATCAAGTAGATCGTGGCGTAAGTCCAACGGCCGTACAGCGACTCGGCGAGCGCGCCCAAATTCCACAGGCACCACATATTGAAGGCAATGTGCATGATTCCCCCATGCACAAAGATATTCGTCAGCAGGCGCCACCATTCTCCCGAAATCGTAAGCGCGCCAACGTTCCCACCCCAACGCACTAGGTCAGCGCCGGGGAAGTCCAGAAACCCGTGTCCTGACAGGGCCATCCCCAGAAATACGGCAGCGTTGATGCCAAAGATGATCTGCGTAACGCCGATGGTAGGTTCGCTGCGCCGCACCCACGGGGTTGGCATCACGGGCTGCCGCGCGGCGTCGACTACTTCGCCGCGCTGCTCCGCTTCGTGCTGCTTGCACCACGGGCAGATCTTCTTGCCGAGGGTAAAGCCGGAAAGCTGGCGGCCACATCGAATGCAGTTTGCCATGGGCTCTTAAAAGACTATCAGCAGTTTGGGGGTTGGAGCGAGCAGCGGGCCGGCGTTCGTGGAATAAATCGCGAACTGCCCTTGCTACAGGCTGCCGCCGTCGGGGTCGCCGGACCGGACAGCCGAAGGCGGCTGTCCCCGCATGATTCGCATACCGGCGCGAGGGCTGTCAGTGAATGGTCTTGGTCTTCCTCGACATGTAGTCCATCAGTAGATATTGGCCCAGCGTGTAGGGGGTAGTGAAGTAGGCTTTGCCGCGGCACATCTCTGTGACTTTCTGGACGAACTGCACCAGTCCGTAGTCCGACGCGAGCATGAAGGTGTTGATCAGCACGCCGGCTCGCTTGCACTTCGAAACTTCCTCCAGAGTCTGGCTGACGACCAGGGGATCAAGCCCGAAGGCGTTCTTGTAGATGCGTCCGTCTTCCAGGGTGAGCGCGGATGGCTTGCCATCCGTGATCATGACGATCTGCTTCATGTCTTTGCGCTGGCGCTGCAGGATGCGTTGGGCCATGCGCAGACCCTCGCGCGTGTTCGTGTAATACGGGCCTACCTTGACGCGTGCCAGCTGGGAGAGCGGAATCTCCTCAGCGGAATCGTGAAACAGCACGAGAGAGAGCGAATCGCCGGGATACTGCGTGCGAATCAGATGCGAAAGCGCCATGGCAACTTTTTTTGCGGGAGTAAATCGATCCTCGCCGTAAAGAATCATCGAGTGCGAACAATCGAGCATCAGCACGGTCGCGCACGAAGATTGATATTCGCACTGATGCACTTGCAGGTCGGAGTATTCAATGTTGAGCGGCAGGGCAAGCCCCTCGCGTTGAATGGCATTTGAGAGGGTTGCCGTGATATCGAGATTCATGGTATCGCCGAACTCGTAAGTGCGGGAGGCTCCACTGGCTTCGATTCCAGTGGCGAGATCGCGCGTGTCGTGACGTCCAAAGCTGGACTTGCCGAGGGAACCGAGTAAGTTGCGCAACGCCTTGAAGCCGAGAAAATCGAGGCTCTTGTCGGTGACCTCGAACTTGGCCTGAGGCGTGTTTTCGCCAACCTGACCGCCAACGCCGGAGGGCCGTGAAGGATCCGGAGGCTGGTCGATCGAAATGTAGTCTTCCTGCTGCATGCGCTCGATCAGTTTCTCGATCAGTTCGTCGAGTTCGCCGTCCATCGCCATCTGCTGCAGGCGATCCCGCATGTCTTCGTCGAATTGATCGCCCTCCATCAGCGCTTGCTCGATCGCGCTGCGCAGATCGTCGAGCGTCTGCTCTCCCTCGGGCATCTCGTACCACATGTCGCTTTGGAAGCCACTCTGAAGAAGGTAGTCCGAGAGCGCGCCGAGCAGATCCTCCAGGCTCATCTCGCCGGCGGGGTCGGGCACATATTTGGAATAGCGGATGCGTTTCATAGAACAGTGACCAGTGATTAGTGGTCAGTGAACCCTAAGATCAATTGTTTCCTAGCCGCTGGCTACTGATCACTTGCCATTAATTAAACTGTCTTCTCTGCCGGTACGGCGGTTCTTCCTTCTCGTAGGCCTTTTCGCGCTCGCGCGGCTCGGACTTTTTCTCTCCGGCCTTGAAGACGCGCTCTTCGCTCCGGCCGATGCGTTTGTGAGCGTGCAGGCCCTCAAGGATGAATTCCGCCGCCGATACCTGCTGCTCCGCACTCTCCTTCTGCGAGATGCCGAGCGGGCCAAGCTTATCCACCAGGCCCTGAATCTCTTTCAAATTATCGAGAGCCTCGACAGCAGAGATGGAATCGGCCAGCTGAATCTCGCCGCCAAGATCGAACCACTGCACGATTTGCTGCACGTTGGCGCCGGTGAAATATTCGTCGTACGTCTTGGCAATGGCCGCGCGGATGAGTTCGCGTCCCACAAAATCCGCGCCTTTCATTTCGCCTTCGTATTCCAATTCCAGTTTTCCCGTGATGGCGGGCAGGGCTGCATAAACATCGCTGACGCGCGGTACGACAAGCTTCTCGTCATTGCGAAGGGCGCGCCGTTCAGCGTTGGAGATAACGTTCTCCATTGCAGAGATCGGCAAACGCTGGCTGACACCGGAGCGCTTATCAATCTTCTTGTCTTCGCGGGCGGCAAACGCGATGCGCTCGATCACTTGCTGAATGTAAGTTGGCAAATGAAGAGTATGGCCGTTGCGGCGGGTCCAGGCTTCCTGCGCGGTAATGGCGATGCCTTCATCCACGGTTGCGGGATAGTGCGTGCGTATCTCAGAGCCGATGCGGTCTTTGAGCGGCGTGATAATTTTGCCGCGAGCCGTGTAATCCTCCGGATTTGCGCTGAACACGATGGCAACATCGAGTGGCAGGCGGATGGGATAGCCTTTAATCTGCACGTCGCCTTCCTGCATGATGTTGAACAGCCCAACCTGAATTTTTCCTGCGAGGTCGGGAAGCTCGTTGATGGCGAAGATACCGCGATTGGCGCGGGGCAGGAGGCCATAATGCACAGTGAACTCACTCGACAGTTCGTGCCCGCCACGGGCTGCCTTGATGGGATCGATGTCGCCAATCAGATCGGCAATGGTGACGTCAGGCGTGGCCAGCTTCTCGACGTAGCGGTCTTCGGGAGTGAGATACGAAACGGGAACCGCATCGCCGAGGCGCGAAACCTCCTCGCGGCAACGGCGGCAGATCGGCATATAAGGATTGTCGCGAATTTCGCAGCCCGCAAGGTAAGGCATGTGAGCATCGAGCAGTGTGGTCAAGGCGCGAAGGATGCGGCTTTTGGCTTGGCCACGAAGTCCGAGCAAAATAAAATTGTGGCGCGAGAGGACCGCGTTCACAATCTGGGGCACTACGGTGTCATCGTATCCAACAATGCCCGGGAAGATGCTGGCGTCATCCTGCTGACGCAGGCGTGCAATCAGGTTATCGCGCAGTTCGTCTTTCACGCGGCGGTTGCGCAAACGTTCTTCTGAAAATTCGCTGCGGCGCAATTCGCCTAACGTGCTCGGAAGACTCATCACAACCCCCGGGAAGATACTTTGTATGGATTATACGCCGGGTTCGAGAGCAGGCTGCGGGCCTCGGTTTCGGCTCTCAGCCAGAACTCCTTTGCACACGCACATTCTCGACAGTCGATCTGAGGCTTCTCTTTACAGAACTCGAAATCCGATGCCCGCAGCCGGCTTCTAATGCACGTGGCCATTTCCGCCGGCTTTTTCCCGGGCGCGAGCAGCGCGATGAAGGTTGGGGATGATGGTTTCGAAATATTGAATCAGCAACGAAAGCCGCTCGGCTTCCGAGCGCAGGGATAGCAGCTTCTGCTTGAAATCCAGATCGAGGGGAAGGGAACCCGCAAGGAAAAAAGAAAGCATGGACGGGTCGGCAGTCGAGATATCCTGCTTCGCTCCCGTGATAACCAACAATTCGGCGTGCAGTCGAACCGCGCGGGAAACGTCTTCAGGAGAAGAAAGAACCGGTTCGTCGTCGATGAAGAGAACCTCGGCGCGAAGAAAAGACCGCTCCTGATCCACTCGCAAAAGCTCGAAGCGCTTTCGGCCCTCCGTGACTAGATCCATGCGACCATCCGGGTACCGATTGAGGATCGTGACAATTTCGGCAGTGCATCCCACTTCGGCGAAGCCTTCATCAACGATGCGCACTACGCCGAACGCGCGCTGCTCGGCCACGCATTCGCCAATCATTTCTTTGTAGCGCGGCTCGAAAATGTGCAGCGGCAGCGGGACGCCGGGAAACAGAACCACATCGAGCGGAAACAGAGGAATGAGGGGTTCCAAAGATATCTCCAGCGGGGAATGACGTTGATTGTACGCTATGCTGTCGGCGCGAACTTCCCGAAGAGACTCAAGGACGCCGCGTTTGACTTCGCCGATCCAGAGGAATAAAAAGCACGTCATGGAACTCGCAGGGAAAGTCGTGGTAGTCACGGGCGCTTCCATGGGCATCGGAGAAGCGATTGCGAAAATCTTTGCCGACAGCGGCGCAAGAGTGGTATTGCTATCGCGCGATGCTGCCCGCGTCGAAGCGGCGCGCACGCGGGTGGGCCATCCAGAACGAACCTTGGCGATGACATGCGACGTGCGGCATCGCGAGGAAATCGATCGCGCGATTGGGCTGACGCTGCATCACTTTCAAAGGATCGATGTCTGGGTAAACAACGCCGGGCACGGCCTGCTCGATTCGGTCGCGACTATGGAGATGGCTGCGTTCCGCGGAATGTTCGAGACAAATTTTTTCGGAGCGATCGCGGCTATGCAGGCAGTCATCCCGGTGATGCGGCAGCAGGGCGGCGGCACGATCATCAACATATCGAGTGTTGCGGGGCACATCCCGCTTCCTTTTCATGCCGGCTACAGCGCGACCAAGTTCGCCCTAAATGCGATGGGTAAGGCCGCAGGCGTGGAGCTGAAGAAAGACGGAATCCGTGTGCTGACGGTTTGTCCGGGATACGTGCGCACCCAGTTCAGCGCAAACGTCGTGCTCGGAAACGAGCAAAAGAAGGTTCGCCCGGATTCAGTGCGCGGGATTTCGGCGGAGCGCGTGGCTTGCGCGACGTTGCGAGGATACATGAAGCAGAAGAGGGAAGTCATTGTGCCCTGGATCATGTACATTCCACAAAAGATTTATCAGCTATTTCCACCATTGGTGGAGTGGACGATGGCAAAGATGGCGAAGTGAATACCGGGAACTGCGTAGACGCTATCCCAGTTCCGCCAACATGGCTTCCATCTCCGACTGTGAATGCAGATTGCCGGTCCGGCGCGCGGATGCGATGCCATCCGCCAGCATCGCCTTGGCGTCCGCGATTCTATCGGCACGGGCCAGCGTTTGCGCTGCCATAAAATAGCCTGGAGTGTAGTCGGGGCTGGCCTTCAGCAAAATGGAAAACTCGGCCAGGGAGCGATCCAGATCGCCCTGCTTCGAGTATTCCATCGCAAGCCCATAGCGGGCGAAGGTGTCATTCGGATTCTGCGTGAGTATGTCGTTGAGGGCGGCGATACGATCCATGGTTCTTAGCTGCAGTCCTTAGCTGCGACGAGATTACTACATTCATGCCTATCACGGAAAAGGTTGTCGATCTTGACTGAGTTCCGGTCTCGGCTTTTTTTTCCAACTGCCACAGTTTTTGCGTCCCTAGATGTTTCCAAGGGAAAATGCATGACCGAAAATACGGAACGTTTGTTCGTAATCACAGGCGGCCCCAGTTCTGGCAAGAGCACGCTGGTGGAAGCTCTGGGGGATGCTGGATACGGCGGATCCGTCGAAGCTGGACGCGGCGTGATCCGGGATCAGATGACCATTGCTGGACGGGCCTTGCCCTGGGTCGACTCCCTTGCCTTCGCTGAACTGATGTTGTCTTGGGAGATGCGCTCCTATCACCTTGCGCAAGATCACCGCGGCGCCGTGTTTTTCGATCGTGGCGTTCCCGATGTCGTAGGCTATCTGCGGCTGCTCGGTCTGCCGGTGCCAGAGCATATCGACCGGGCGGCAGCGATCTTCCGCTACAACCGCCGGGTGTTTATCGCTCCGCCCTGGCAGGAAATCTTTGCCAACGACCATGAGCGCAAACAGAGTTGGGATGAAGCAGTGCGCACCTATGAAGCAATGTTTGCGACTTACACCGCCTATGGTTATGAGTTTGTCGAGATACCGCGCGTCAGCGTTAGCGAGCGTGTCCGCTTCATCCTTCAAAACGCAGGCATCGACGGTTAGACATTCCCGTTTTCTTTCTGACAGTGCCTGTCTTAGTTCGAAATAATTCGGGGCAGGGCTGTTGGCGGGATGTCCCAATAATTGCCCACATAAACCATACCGCCGCTTCCCCGAAGATCGACGCTTTTTCCCGCCCCGTTGGTGTTGAATGACGTATCGCCGGTTAGCATGACCTGGTTATTGGTGACGCCAGTGATCGAGTCATTCATGAAATTGAACACCGTATTCTGAACAATCGTGTTGCCCATAGTGTTGGTTCCAATCTGGATTCCGTGGACGTGGCTGCTGGAAGCCAATCCCCCCAATTGGCAGTTGCGCATTGTCAGTACATTTGTAGGAGCTGTGAAGTACACAACATAGTAATCATGGGCATCATTGGCGCCGCCGATGCTGGCAATATCGACATTGTTCATCTCGACTGTGTTATTGCCAGCGCCCAGCAACCAATTGCCCGCACTGCCATCGGTCCGAAAGTCGTAAATGAACAGACCGCTGTTCACCCCCAGGTTGAAACAGGGCGTGTTCCCGGCTGGGGACGTGCCGCCGTAGACAACGATTCCGCACTCTGACATTGAACCTGTGAAGTTGTTCTGGAACGCATACACTCCGCCGGAGCTGGAATCAATCAGCGTTCCCATGCCATCCCAGGCAACATCGAAGATGGACCCGCCCAGGACCGCGCCGGAGTCTATGAGAATGCCGTAACGCCACGAGAAAGTCTCGGTGCTGGTGACAACCAGCGTCACAGTTCCTCCCGCCGTGATGTGAAACATGGCGTTGACGTGATTCGCCCGGTTGACGGCATCTTCGCAATCGGCAGAGAAGCTGCAGATATTCAAAAGTGGCCCGGGAGTGAAGCGGTTGTTGCTGAGGGCCCAGCTGTCCCCTGTGTTGGTCAAATTGAAGAGATGATGGTACGCCCACATGGTCGAGTTGGAGATCTTCACGTCTCCCGAGCCGCCGCCCGACGTGGTCGTCATGCCGTCATAGGCATTGATGATCACAATGTCGTGAAGAATGCCATGATTGAATCCCTTGCCCTTGCCCCCGTCGCTGAAGAGTGGTGGATAGCGGGTGGCGCCGCTCTTCTGATTCGGCCAATAGAAGTTGATGCCGGAAATCTGCCAGCCAGTTTCCAACTGAAAGGGGGGCACGCTCTCGCTGGTCAATAAAATGGTCGTACCGTAATTGCCGGAGTTATCGCCGGCCGGCGCACCTACTCCCACCATGTCGCAGTGGTCGAGCACGACGGTCGCGGCTCCGGTCAACAGTATCTGCCCTGGCGGGAGAATCAATCTCGTCCCTGCCGCATCGCACGCCGCTGCCGCCTTGGCAAGGGCTACATCGTCGGAGGTGATGCCATCGGCGGCAAGAATTGGGTGAATGTACTTTTCGCTATCGGGAGAACTCGACGCACCGGCGATTTGAGACGAAATGACGATCAGAAATAAAGCGATCAGATTGATTTGGGCAAGGCGTCCGAAGGCAATTGTTTTCATTGTTTCCTCATACGGGCAAACAGCAGGCCAGTTGTCAGCGGCGAAAAGCCGCTGCGTCGAAGTTCAGATCACTGTTGGGTTGTGAGTGACTGCTATTCTGGTAATCGTTCTGTCGACGGAATCAGAACCGCGTCCTCGGGCTAGAACCCCGCCTTCGCAAGAGAGTTGCGCCGGCTCGCTGGTAAAACTGGGAAGAATCTGAGGCGGTAATGTGCACCCAAGAAACCGGCTCTCAACACAGACCGATCTGTGGTACTGGCTGGTAATCGGCGGAATAAGTAAAATGAGCAGTCCTAAACATTTTTTACTTTGCTGGAGGCCGCCGGTGGCGTGTCCGTTTTTTTTGCCGATACAGAAGTTCGAGAATGGTTCCTGGCTACATCCCTCGCGCTTGCCTCTTGGTTGTGGATGGGGCGGGCAATGCACTGCACCGGGACATGAAAACGTAGTCCCAACGGAGGAAGAGCTGCAGAATTTCTGCAATCTGGGCTATGCAGAAGGTTGCGTCCGATTGCCGCAGAATCGGGCCTGGGACTCGGTACGCTTTTCGGCCCGTACCATCTTTGATACGGGAAACAATTCCGGAAGGTGTATCCATGTACGCTACATATGCGAGCGCGCCCATCGGCCGGCGGAACATGGCTTTCTGGAGTTCGATGCAGTCAGCTCCCTTTGCCTGAAACAGCACTCTGACAATCGACTGCAGCGGATGGCAGAGTGCTTTCTGTCTTCCTATCTTGAGCGAAGAAAAATTCGCGACACCGCACAAGCAGTTGCGAGCTGACTGACGGACCAACGAGAGGAAACGACGGCCCACACACTGAAAGAGGACTATGAACCAGGAAATGCTGACGCCCCGCCCCGTGCGGGATTCACAATCGGAAATGACTGAGATTGTTCTCCCCAACGATGCCAATCCACTGGCTGCACTACTGGGCGGCAGATTAATGCACTGGATCGACCTTGCCGGAGCTATGGCGGCCCACCGCCACTCGCGAACTCACGTAGTGACAGCCTCCGTGGATCATATTGATTTTCTGGTACCGGTGAGGGTTGGCGATCTTGTGATTCTACGATCGTCGGTTAATCGAGTCTTTCAGACCTCGATGGAAACCGGAGTGAAAGTCTTCGTGGAGAACTACATTGCCGATACGGCGGAGCATGTAGCATCGGCCTACTTGACGTTTGTGGCAATCGACGCCAAGGGCAATCGCGTTAGGGTTCCTGCGGTCGTTCCCGAGACTGAGGAGCAGCAGCGACGGTACGACGATGCCGGACGGCGTCGCGAGATCCGGCGCATTGAACTCGACCGGCGCCGTAAGGCGCATCGTTGATCGACGCCAGCTGCAAGGAAGCTACCAAATCCCCTGTATAATCAACTGATTGATCCATCCTGAAATCATTCCTGGAGTGTGATTCCTTGAACGCACATATGCCGCATCAACCCGGTCAGGCAACGCCGGGCCCACAACCCTTGCCGGGCGTCGATGCCATCATCGCCGTCGGTTCCGGTAAGGGAGGTGTGGGTAAGACCACGCTTTCGGTGAACCTCGCGGTCGCTCTGGCAAAGATGGGGCATAAAGTCGGCCTACTCGACGCTGATGTTTACGGCCCGAACGTCCCACTAATGCTGGGAGTAAACGCGCAGCCCAAGATGTCCGGGGAGAACCGTATTGAGCCGATCGAGGCCTTCGGTTTGAAAGTAATTTCGGTGGGATTTCTTAATCCCGGCGACAAGCCCATCATCTGGCGCG
>Ga0070765_100000963_pt1 | contig 17162 bp, 21 predicted proteins | sample HubBroMetageWFT5_FD_71516 | JGI IMG/M metagenome (GOLD analysis project Ga0070765, IMG submission 71516) | Warmed and freeze-thawed soil microbial communities from the Hubbard Brook experimental Forest, New Hampshire - Hubbard Brook CCASE Soil... | ecosystem: Environmental > Terrestrial > Soil... | reverse complement strand
GTCTCAAAGGTAGCGATGTCGACGTTGGCGCTGATCGGCAAATTGGTGGAGGCGCCGTCTTGCAGGAAGTTGTCATAAAACGGCAGGTTGCCATTTACCGAGATAGCAATTCCGGGGTCGCCGGTGTTGCCAGAAGCCGTGGGCATGCTCCCACCGGTGCCGGCGGCACCGGGAAGCAATTGCGCTAAGGGACCCCAATTCTGGCCATTCGTACCTACCTGCGGTAAGTTCGCCATGGTTTGCGAGTCAAAGGTTGTGGACTGTTCGGCACTCTCGGTCTTCAACAGCGGGATGTCGGCCGTAACTTCAACCGTCTCGGCTATCTTACCGACCTTCAACACAGCATTCACGGTGACAATCCCGACCTGCAAGGTGATCGGGCCGCGCACGAATTGGCCGAAGCCCTCTTTCGTGAAAGTAACCCGATAGTTTCCGGGAAGAATGGAAGCGGTATCATAAAGACCGTCACCGTTCGTGGCGAGCTCCTTGGTCGCACCCGTATCGAGGTTCAACACTGTGACCGCCACTCCTGGCATCACTGCCCCTGACAAATCGGTAACCGTGCCACGAATGTCACCTGAATTCGTGCTCTGTGAAAATGCCGAGTTGGCTATACACCACACAAGACACAAGGCAAGCGCCCAGCGAACGAAGCTCATCATCGAGTTTCTCCCACGCTAGAAGTTGGTAACCTGAATGGTGCGGCCGGAGCGGGAAACGCTACGGATTGGGTTAGTTCGAGGCGCCAATCTGCGGGCGCCGCGAATTTCAGTAGAGTTAGAAGCGAACGCGAAGACCCAGTTCGATGTTTCTGGACCCTGCCTCGCCATTGCGGACATACATTTTCTCCTCCGCCCAACGGATTGGGTGTCGCGACTGACCAAGACAACATAGATGAGTCCCCAAACACTTCCACCGCGCTGGGTATTAGCAATCAGCGAACCAGAGTGTGGCTGCCGCGTTTTCAATCGGTTACATCAATGCTCGGATCTGCGGTTATGAAATGCGGGATGCCAACTGCACAGTGCTCGTGTCGTCCGCTCAGGTGTGAGGTCGCGTTTCTGTAGGACTGGGACCGCGGCGTGTAGGGCTACTCCAAACAAGAGGTGCATTTCCAGACCTCCGGATTTCCGGAGATTATTTCCAGGATTGACTCTAGAGATTCAAAGTTACATACTGGTTGGTATGTTAGCGGCGCACAAGAATCCGAAACATAGAGCGACTAGACTGCGCGATCCTGAGCGCACGCGGGAGCGCCTGCTGCAGGCGGCATTTCGCGAGATCTATAGATCGGGTTTCCAAAGTGCCGGCCTAGACACAATTCTGGCCTCAGCTGGCGTCACCAAGGGAGCGCTGTACTACTACTTCAAAAGCAAGCGAGCCTTGGGATACGCCGTCGTTGAAGAGGTCATCGGCCCCGACAACTACAGCACCTGGGCGCGTCCTCTACAGAGCGGCAAGGACCCCATCGATACTTTGATCGGCATTGTTCAAGGCATTTCCGTTCGTCCTGAGGATGTACGGGGCGGCTGTCAATTGAACAATCTGGCACAGGAAATGTCTCCTCTTGACGCGGGATTCCGGAAGCGGCTGGCGATGGTCTTCCAAGCTTGGCGCGAGGCCACCGCCTCCGCTTTGCGTGAGGGCCGGATCCACGGAAAGGTTCGCCGAGACGTGGAGCCCGGTGACGCCGCTGGCTTACTGATCGCGATGGTCGAAGGCTATGGCTCGCTGGCAAAGAATGCACAGGATCCGAAAGTGACGAAAGCGGGGATCAGAAACATCGTGGACTGGCTGCGGTCTCTGCGCCCGCCGGGCAACCGCAAGCGGGTCTGATCGCATCGGTTCCAATGGACGGCTTGACACTGTTAACATACCAACCGGTTTGTAGGCTCGACGAGTTTGTATCCACGGCCTCGACGTACCGAGGCGAGAGCGGACGAGGGACTAAATGGAAGTACAAAAATGATCAGACCTGTCCCTCTGAATAACAACTGCAGTGAGATTCAGCCAAGACAGGAGGACGTGATGAACCGAAAGAGATTCCAAGCAATCGCCTCTCTAAGCGTCGCACTGATGCTTATTCTGGAAGCGGGCTGGCAGGCGCGGGCACAGGACGCCAAAGGACCCTATCCGAGCATGGCGCCACTCGAACAGTACTTAATGGATCGAGACGCCGAGATTGCCATGGCTCGTAGCGCGGCACCCGAGGCTATCTCACGCGATGCCGACGTCCTCGTCCTGGGACGGCATGGCTACGAAACCGCAGTCAAAGGCAAGAACGATTTCGTGTGTGTCGTGGAGCGAGCGTGGATGGGCCCATTCGAGGGCATGGGTGCCGAGAGCTTTTGGAACCCTAAGGGTCGAGGCCCGGTCTGCTTCAATCCGCCGGCCGCCCGCTCCGTCCTGCCAATTACGATTAAAAGAACGGAGTTGGTATTGGCCGGTCAATCCAAAGCTCAGATCTTCGAAGGCATGAAGGCATTCGTAAAGCAAGGGCTTCCACCCCTGGAGCCTGGAGCCATGTCCTTCATGATGTCGAAAGACCAGCACCTTAACGATGGCAGTCGCCCCAACTGGGAGGCTCACCTAATGTTTTACACGCCAGTCATGAACGGTTCCGTTTGGGGTGTCGATCTGCCCCTTTCTCCTACGATGCTGCATCCGCACTTCAGGGGCAATCCGGAACCGATTGACGAATTCATGGTTTCCGCGGGCTGGTGGTCGGATGGAACGCCGGACCCAGTCAAGCCGGATTAGCAATGCGAATGAACGGGCCCGGTGTGTTCCCAAGAGTCACGAGTCGGCGGCAGGCAGTTCCCTTCTTCATTTTGAAAATCCGAGAGGAACCGAGATGAACTGGAAGTAGAGGCCAAGCGACGGCTGTGCAGGTGACGATGAACTTCAGTCAGAGGAGCACTAACGAAGCCGGTAACGGAAGTCTCTTAGATAACGGCGATCCGCAAGCAAAGGCCAGGTGTGAAGAACTGCCCCTGCCAAAGCGGCTTACACAGACGGTCGCAATGGAGAGGTCTGCGCGGATTGCGATCAAAGCAAAGAGGAGTATTTTCTTCATCGACGCGGCGGACGTTATCGTGGTGGAGGCCAAAGGAAAGTATGTCTTATTGCTGCATACTTCAAGTTCGCACCTGCTCCGACAGTCTATCTCCACTATGGAGGAAAAACTCAATCTGCACGGGTTTGTGCGAATTCATCGATCTGTGCTTGTAAACGCGGCAATGGTTGAAGAGATGCATCCATCGTCGACCGGCGAATATGTGCTCCGCGTGCGGGGAGGAAGGGAGTTCACAGTCACCCGTACTTACAAGAAGAATCTGCAACTCCTGGCCCAGCTGTGGATCGGTATGGAGGATTTTCTTGCCGAGTGAAAGCTGCGGAAGAAGATCTGCGACAACTCATAGGGCGGCGCGCTGAAATTGTGAAACGGATTGGCACAATAAGGCAGACGATCGCGGGACTGGCCAACATATTTGGCGATGATTGGCTGGGCGAAGAGCTATCGGAATTGGTGGGGAGGAAAGACGGAGCACGGCAACGGGGATGGACCAAGTCCTGCCGCACGGTGTTGATGGAGGCTGACCGCCCACTAGGTGCCCAGGAAGTATGCGAACAGATTCAGGGACGCATTCCGCTCGTATTACTCCGCCACAAGGATCCTGCTGCTTCCGTTACCACGGTACTCAACCGACTAGTGGAGTATGGAGAAGCCCTCAAAGTACATGATGAAAATGGACGACGGGCCTGGCAATGGTGCGATTAGAAGCGTACGGGATAAAACGCAGGCCGAGTGAGTCGTGCCTGTGCTGCGTTCCTTATTGTGAAAATCGGAAAGGAATGGTGATCCATGAAAAACGAGTTGTGTTCGATCCTTGTTTTGGTTGCTTGGCTTGCGCCGCCGGCCGCCGCGCCTGACGAAAAAAACGCCCAAGGCACAATGTGAAAAGAAAGGCCATCTCATCCGGCCTTCCGACTACCGCGAATGGATGTTTCTGGCTGCTGGATACGGCATGAACTACAGTCCCGGGCCCGGCGGCCACGAGATGTTCACCAACGTCTTCGTGCAGCACTGGGCCCACGACGAAATTCGCGAAGTCGGGCAAGTCGCCGGGGCAGAGCATGTTTGTGATTGACGAACGGGATGCAGCAACCCGAAGTTCGCCGACCAAGGGCGCATGTTGAGCTTCGAGATTGTGGAAGTGAATCCGGTGATCGACGAACATAACCGAACCGCCGATCTTCCGTGGAACTAGTGCTGTCGGCGTTCGGAAAGAGATTCTCTAGGGACTTAGATCAAAAGGAGGTTCTATGAAGCTCTATCTCCGTTCCGTTCTGTTCGCTGCGGTGCTGATAGCAGTGGTGCCGCTCGGCTTCTCACAAAACCCCGGTCTGCCACAGGAAAAAATCGCCGCCGTGTATGGGCAGAATATCCACTACTTCGAGGTCGGCCAAGGCCCCACGGTGATTCTTCTGCACGGTCTTGGGGGCGCTAAAGAATTGTGGCTTGCGAATATTGGCGCTCTCGCTTCCAAGTATCACGTCTACGCCATCGACCAGATCGGCTTCGGCCAATCCGACAAGCCGCTCATTGATTACAAGATTGCAACTTTCGCCGACTTCCTCCATGGGTTCATGCAGGCAGAGAAGATCGCCAAAGCGATACTGGTGGGGAATTCGCTCGGCGGATGGATCGCCACCGACTTTGCGGTGCAGCATCCGGAGATGGTCGACAAGCTGGTGCTGGTCGATGCGGCAGGTTTGGCTGGGCAGGGACCTCTGCCCGACTTGAATCCGTCTACGATAGCGGGTTGGCGGACTTTGATCGAATTGGTTTTCTATGACAAGAAGATGGTGAGCGATGAAGGTGTGATGCAGGCGTTCACCCAGCATATGCGCAACAACGACGGATATACGATCCAGCGCACGGTGGCCGGCTTTGCCTCGCCCCAATTTGAAGATGGAAAGCTGGCCTCCATTCACGCGGCCACGTTGGTCGTGTGGGGGCGGCAGGACGAATTAATCCCGCTGGCTAGCGGAGAGAAACTTCGTGATGGCATAGCTGGAGCCAAGTTGCTCGTGTTCGAGCACTGCGGCCACGTTCCGCAGATCGAGAAGCCGGCAGAGTTTAACCAGGCGCTGCTCGAGTTTCTTGGAAAACATGTTGACTGAGACGGATACCGTTGAGCTGAGCGCTGTCGATTGTTGTTTTGTTCTTTGCACCGGAGGTGCTTGGTGCCTAGGGGGATTTCTCTGCTTCAGATTACATGGCGGAGCGCGCAGTCTCGCGCTAACTCCTCTCTGTCTGAATTCCCTGCTAAGAGGGAAAAATACAGGGAATTTGCTAGATTTTGCTCTCAAAAATGCATTCATCTTTCTCTAAACTGCACATTTTGCTGGAGAAAGCACCGCGTTCGGCTCAAATCGGAACAGGGAGTTAACAGGGAAGCATCAGGGAATTAAATTCCCTGATCCTGATCCGTTTCAGGTTGCAAGGTTAGATGTAGAGAGATTTTACTCGATCGGAATAAGAATAAGGTCATGTTAGAAAACTCCGTCAGATCCTGTTCGTTCAGAGCCAGCAAACATTGGGAGTTGGAACCATCGCGCTCGGACTTTAGGAATGTGTAGTTTTCTGATCACGCAGAGGACAACAGCTAGTCAACGGTAGTCGTAATCGCAGTAATTGTGTTGATCGTACGCGCTCTGCGAACTCTCTGACGGTTTGTGAGCAACAAAAAGCAAACCATCCCCTGCTTCCACCTAAGGCGTGAGGGCTTGCAGAATGAGAGCGACAATGCAGATCGGAATCCCCACAAACGTCAAGATCGCGGCTGTGCTCCAAGAGATGGATTCAATCCGTGTCGCCAACAGTTCTTATTGGAAGCAACCGGAACAAGGTCGAAACCGCGAAGAGAGGGCCGAGTATCAGCAGAGGCAAAACCGGCTACAAGAAATCCGCGTCGAACGCGCACAACTACACTCCACCCGACTGGACCTGTGGTTGTGCGTCCTGAAGGAAGATATAAGCCCCGATTCAACGAATTAGGGATATCCCGCGACTCGAGCTCGTGATGCCACGAACAGATTGCAGAAACGATCAGCTCCTCCCGCGAGACCGTAACGCGACTCTTCGCCGATTTTAGGCGTAAAGGGCTCATCGAAGTTAGTGGCGCCACCCTCGTTATCGCCGATAAAACCGGTCTCCTGCAATTACTCGCCGCCTAGCTTTCGTGTTCGGTCTGAACCGCCTTCCTGTTTTGGGACGCTGCGTGATCCGGCACACATCATTGTGTGATCCACATCACAGAACTGCTCTAAGCTTTCAGTAGATAGTTGACCTGCGGACGCTGCTTCTTCAAATCAACAAACGCGGAAAGAGAGAACGGTTTAGAACGCAACTATTTTTCCGAAGTCTTGTAAGTGAGCGATATTGCACAGTCACGATATACGGAACGCCTTACGATTACCCATTTCCCAATATCGATGCCAGCCGCTGATAACCCAACTCGCAAGCAAGACGGGCGCTCAAGCGCTCATGCAAACCACGGTGTCGAGGAAGGCGCGCTGAGGCTAACGAGTCATGGAGTGTTTAGAGCATTTGTGTGCTCGGTAGTGCTTCTTCTCTCCGTCGCAATTGTTTCAGGTCAGACAACCCCAGCAGCTAAGGCTGCTCAATCAGCCAGCGCACCCATGGCCGCCGCGCCTTCTCCATCTCCCGAAGCCTCCAAGTACCTGGGCGCCGAGACCTGCAAGACCTGTCACGAGGAAATCTACGACAGTTGGGAGAAAACGCCGCACTGGAAGACGACCCTCGACACGAAAGGCGGACCTTCTCACCAAGGTTGCGAGGGCTGCCATGGCCCTGGAGCCGATCACGTGGCCGGCGGCGGTGACAAAACCAAGATCTTTGTATTTGAGAATGCTCCGGCGAAAGAGATCAATGCCCGCTGTCTGACCTGCCACGCCGGCGGCACTCAGCACATGAACGCCATCAACTCGATACACAGCCAGAACAGCGTCAGCTGCATCTCCTGCCATTCGCCGCACCACGCGCAAACTAAAGAATTTCTGTTAGTGAAAGCTCAACCTGAGCTTTGTTACACATGCCATTTGCAACAGAAATCCCAGTTCCAGATGCCTTTTCACCATCGCGTCAATGAAGGCCTGGTTCAATGCTCGGACTGCCACAACGTGCATGGCACGGTTGGGCCGAAACAAGTGCGAAGGTCGGCGACGCAGGATGCCATCTGTTTCACATGCCATATTGATAAGCAAGGGCCATTCGTCTTCGAACACGAACCTGTGAAAGTTGAGGGGTGCTCATCCTGCCACATTCCCCACGGTGGCGCGAATGCTCACATGCTGCGGGTGAGCAATGTCAATTTGCTGTGCCTGCAATGCCACACAAGTTCCGCTCTGGGCGGTAAAACCGGCGGGGCGCCAGCCGCTCCTTCATTTCACAGCCAGGAGACACTTTTTAAGTCTTGCACGCTGTGCCATAGCCAGATTCACGGCTCCAACTTCGACCAGACCTTTTTCAAGTAGAGATCTGTTATGAAGCTTATCGAAGAGCGCGATTTTCCGAGGACCAACAACTTATATGCTCGTGAACTCGCTTTGTTTTTCCTCCTCGCGATCCTCGCCTCGTCTCCGATATCTCAGGCACAAAATAGCTCGGAAACCGCAGGAAAGAATTCGGGAGACTACAACATCCAGCAATCCATTGAGGCGGGCGGGCGGACTAGTTCGATCAATGGGAACATGGATACCTACGATACGTTTGTGAATCTCGGTCCGGGCGTGCGTCTCTTCGACTACACCCTGGATATGCGCTCGCTGGACCACAACGGTTTCTTGTTCGACAACCTGAACTTCAGCAATTTTGGCTACGGTGGCGATCCCAATGACGTGACCCGTCTGCGCGTCGAAAAGAACAAATGGTACGACTTTCGCGGGCTGTTTCGCCGGGACAAAAATTTCTGGGACTACAACCTGCTGGCAAATCCTCTGAATCCGTCAACATCGACGCCAGCCATTGGAATTGCAACTTCGCCGCATTCCCTGGACCTGGTTCGCCGCATGCAGGATTACAATCTGACGTTCCTGCCCCAATCCCGCGCACGGCTGCGGCTGGGCTTTTCGCATAATCGGGATGAGGGACCGGGATTCTTTACCACGGACGGCGGCACAATCCCCCGGTTCAATGAGACCTACAGCTATACCACGAACTCATATCGCGCCGGCGTAGACTTCCGCGTCTTGCCTAAGACGACGATCTCCTATGACCAGTTCCTTAGTTATTACAAGCAGGACAACATCGTAACGGATAACCCGCAGAATTCTGGCTACGCCCTCGCTAACGGCACGCCCGTGGACTTGGGCATTGTCTGGAGTACGAATGGGCCAGTTGAGTTACTGCCGTGCTCGTCTGTCCCGCCCAATACCGGGCCCTTTACTCCTGCTGGGTCGAATATCGTCAATCCCAACTGCAATGGTTATCTCTCCTATAGCCAGGCCGCCAGCCCGCGAAATTTCATGCCCACGGAGCGGCTGCGGTTCCAGTCGAATTACTTCAAGAACTTTGAAACCTCGGGTTCGCTGGGCTACAGCGCGGCTAACGACTCAATCCCAAATTTCAATGAGATCGTAAACGATTACGTTCAACGGAACGGCTCGCGGGGAGGCACGACTGGTGGCCCAGCGGACGCCAAGCGTGTCTCGGTGAATGCCAACTGGTCAGGGGTTTATTCGATCACCGACAAGTTCCGCATTTTGGATTCGTTTCGTTACGACAACTGGCGTACGCCCGGCCTCTGGAATACGGCCGAGACAAATATATTCGGCCAAAATGAGCCGGCCGGATCAACCCTGGTGGGTTTGGCGGCGCCGCAGGCATTATTTACTTCGGCGATGTTCATTTCTCTCTGCCCCCCGCCGTACACTGCCGTCACCTGTCCCAGTCATACCTCAGGTTCGTCCGCCGATATAGTGAACGGCCCCACGTCAAGTTTCTTGGGGCAGAACATCCGCTCAAACACTTTTGAACTCCAGTACGACGTTAGCAGCCGTCTGACCGCGCGCATCGGTTATGAATACACCAATCGCACGATCGCCGATTTCAACGCGACCTTTTACACAGCGGAAACTTATTTCGCAGGAGGCGCAGGCGCTACAGCAGCGAACTATTACTTCGCGGCGCGCGGGGCCTGTGCCCAGCCCGTCCTCAGTCCCGGGCCTCCGCCTGTTTTGGGGCCCGTGCCCGCGGCCTGTACCGAGAACGTAGATCCCGCGACCGGCGATCTTATTTCGCTGACTTTTTCCGGTCCCGCGGCAGGCAACGACACGTCGCGCAACCTTACTGGAATCAGCGAAAACACGCTGCTCGCGGGCTTTGCCGCGCGGCCCATGGACAGCCTGCGTATTACAGCGGACTTCCAGTTCGGCTACAACGATTACTCGTTCACCCGGATCAGTCCCCGGCAGGTGCAAAGCTACAAGGTCCACGCAAATTACAGGCCGCGCGCCTGGATCAACCTGGATGGCGCAGTCGACATCCACGAGAACCGGGACAATGTCTCTACGGTCAACGATCTCGAACACGGCCGGAGCTACAGTTTCGCCACTACTTTCATACCCAACGCGAAGCTGTCCGTCGACCTTGGCTACACCTACACGGACATCTACAACCAGGCGCAGATTTGCTATTACCAAAACGCCTTCGGCCCACCGCCCGCTACTCAGTGCCCAGCTAGCTTGGGCTATGCGCCGCCTGCCGTCCTCGGTTTGGGAGCCTACTCCAGCAAGCAGCAATTCGTGTACGGCGACATCATGTGGAAGCCGACCAAGCGAGTGACCACAACCATCGGCTACGTAGGCACGTTCGTGGGCGGAAGCACGACCGCAATCGACCCGCTGCAGGTTCCCGGAACGCTCGCCTTCAATTATCTGAAACCCTACGCGACAGCAGTCTTCGATGTGTACAAGGGCCTGAGTTACCGAATGACCTGGAACTACTACGGATACAACGGCAGGGGGATGGCTTCGAACGCGATCCCAGGGCTGGCAGCAATTCCTACACAGGACTTTAACGGCAGCACAGCCGAATTCGCATTTCGGTATGCTTTCTGAGTGGTGGGTGAAGAATCGAAAGTCACTATCTCTAACTGAATGGAGCTCGACAATGAGAAATATAAAAGACCATTTTTTTATCCTCACTTTTGTTTTGGCGGCTGTTGTTATGGTACCGTCGGCGGTTCGTGCGCAGAATGCGGCGGCAACCTACAAGGCCAGGTGCGCCGGCTGTCATGGCGCAGACGGAAAGGGAACCACCGGTCCTGGGAAGGCGCTCGGAGTGCATGATTTTAGTTCTGACGAAGTGACAAAGATGAGTGACACGGATCTCATCACAATTGTCACGGCCGGCAAGAACAAAATGCCAGCTTACGGCAAGAGCCTGAAAGATACCGAGATTAAAGATCTGGTGGCGTATGTTCGGGAATTGGGAAAGCAAAAATAGACCCGAATTCGAAAAACTGCCGAGCACGAACTACCATTCGCGGTTGGCTTGGTAAATAGCGGGATACTCGTCGCGCAACACTCATCGAATGATCGGTCCTCAGACTCTCGTGTTTCTCCTGATCGGCGCCAGCATCTTGCTGATCCTCGTGGTGGTGATCCGACCGTCCATCACTGCTTCGCGTGAGGGCAAGATCATTGCGTTTCTTGCGCTCTTCATTGTTCCGGTCGTAGCGGCAGGTGTTGGTGCATCGGAGCACATGGAGCGCTCGGAACAAACGCAATTCTGCCTCTCTTGCCACATCATGGAACCCTACGGGCGGAGCCTTTACGTGGACGACAAGTCCTATATCCCCGCCGCTCATTTCCAGAATCATCGAATCCCCGTGGACAAAGCCTGCTACACCTGCCATACCGATTACGCCATGTTTGGCACCATTCACGCCAAGATGGAAGGGCTGCACCACGTCTACGTCTACTGGTTTGGAACCCCGATGAACCCCATCCGCCTTTACCAGCCCTACAACAACCGGGAATGCCTGCACTGCCATTCCGGGGCGCGCTCGTTTGAAGAGAGTCCCACGCACACGGCCATGATGGGTGACCTGAAAGCGAGTAAGATTTCCTGTGCCACCAGCGGCTGCCACGATACCTTCCACAATGTGGACCAGCTTGACCACGTAAAGTTTTGGAAGCCCATAGAATAACCGGAGAAAGGGAGGAAGAGCGATGTTGCGGAAGCTGCGACTTTCTGGAATTCTGGTAATCCTCGGCCTGATAGTCGAGGCACTGAGTCTCTTTTGGAACAATGCGTTTTCTTTCATGTCCTTCGTGGTAATCAGCGGCTCGCTGTTCGCATCAGGCATTCTGTTATTCCTGTACTCGCTCGTTTCCTCGCAGACGTCTGCTTTCGACAATTAGGGCGACTCGTCATCCGACCGCAAGAACCCAAACAATTGGGTGCGGCCTTTGTTAGTGGTCCTTTGCTCCGCCAAAAAGTCGTGCCGGAATCAAGGACAATCCGACTCAGCTACTACGCTGTTGAGGATTTCTGGCGAAATCGTGGTCACGTCAGCGAAGTCAATGTCTCTGGCAGCACTGTAGTAAAACTGTAATAGTTCCATGCTCGAAACGCGGCAGAACGGATCATGACGGACGAATCAGTGTTCTTGTAAGCAGTTGAAGAATCAGGTAGAGTAGAAAATTTTCCTCGCGGTTCAGGACCCACTGTGGAACTCAAAATCCGCCGTGGTGAGTTCCTTCCTGCCTGTTTGAAGCGGCAGTTCTTGGGCTTATTTCTGCAGGGCCCGCACGGCCGGTGCACTCACTTCGCGGGACGCGAATCATGAGCGAACCCAAACCGCTGACGTTGCTCAGCCCAACTGAGGGGAATGTTGTTGTATAGATCTTCGAACTTCAGCGTGAGCGGCTGACGCCCTTCCAGAATGGCCTCAACAATATCCGGCGCAAGGAAGGCGCAGGCAAAGACGTTCCGTACATGGTGGGGAGTGAGCCCAGTCTCCCGGGCCAGTGATCTCATGTCAGCGACCCGCTCATTAAGGCGAACGGGATACGATAGTGTGGGTGAAAGTGGTCACCCTTCGTGCCTTAGGCACCACGATCGAAATTGGCGCGCGATGACTACTTGCTTGGGCGCCCAGTCCAGACCTAAAGAAGTCTCTCCGCTCAGCGTACTCGCAAAAAGGCAAATAGATCGAGATTCTCAGAGATCCTTGCCCGTGCTTTTCTGCGAACTTTCGTCATTCCAGTAGGGAAAAGAGATTCCATCTGTACCGTCTCTTTCGAGTTGTCCGTCGCCGGCAATCACGATTACGTCCCACATGCCGACTTCTGGCTCGGAATGACTTCTGGTTTGCTCGCTGTCCCGGAGCGACAGCGATCGATTCTCAATGGCCGACTTGTCGTTCTTGATTCATTGGGTATACGCTCGAATACTTAGCCGCCTCTGAATTGGCAACCGCTCGCGCAAATGGTGCATGAAGAAGATGAACACCAGTCTCGACGCCGAACGCTTCCTGAGCGGCGCGGACAAATACGCCACCTACCTCGAGACGCCCGAAGGCCGACTGCGCCTCGATCTCGCGTTTGCCAACTTGCAGGAGTTTCTGCCGCAAAGCAGACGGTCTTTGCGCGCTCTGGATATAGGGTGCGGGACCGGCGCTATGGCGTTGCGCCTGGTGCAACTTGGCCTTCACGTCACGTTGCTGGATTCGTCTCCCACGATGCTGGATCTCGCCAAGCGGTCTGCGCAGAAAGCGAGACTGACCGAGAAGATCGCCGTGACGCAGGCCGACGCCGCTCAATTGTCACACTTGTTCGAAGTGGGATCATTCGATGTCATTCTCTGCCACAATACCCTGGAGTACGTTGGCGATCCGAGTGCTGTCTTGCGGAGCGCTGCTCGCTTATTGCGGGGTTCATCCAGCATAATGTCGGTTTTGGTGCGCAATCAACGAGGCGAGGTGTTAAAAGCGGCGCTGCTAAACGGAGACTTGGCGGCCGCTGAACGTAACCTAACTGCTGAGTGGGTAAACGAATCTCTGTATGGGGGCATGGTCCGGCTATTTACCGCTGAAAGCCTGCATTCCATGCTTGCAGCATCTTCGCTCACGACAAGTGCGGGTCGTGGTATACGGGTCGTATCTGACTTTTTGCCGACAAGTGTTTCCCGAAGTCATGAGTATGAGCGCATTTTTGAGCTAGAGCGCAAGCTGGGCAGGCAACCTGAGTTCGCCGCGATCGCCCGCCATACGCATTACCTGGCACATCGCGCAGATCCAGTCGGGAAGGTCGACGAATGAACAAGCTCACAGCTCGGTCCTTGTCATACCGGTCTTGCGTGGTAACGCCAGATGCCGATATCGCGCTCGGCCTCGGGCTCACAAACGAGTGCAATCTCGCTTGCGCCTTCTGCTACCGCGACCCGGCTCGCACAGATCGCCTCTCACTGGATCAAGTGAAGGCGGTCATGGAAGCTTTGCCCGTGAGTTCAGTGAATCTCGGCACGGGTGAGAACGGAATGCATCCCGACTTCAAAGCAATACTAGCTTACCTGCGAACGAAGCCCGTCAAGCTGACTATCACTTCGAACGGTCATAGTGTTGCAGTTCTTGAAGACCAGGAACTGCGTGCCTTCCACGACATCGAGTTCTCTCTCGATTACCCAACGCAGGCAGAACAGGATACGCAGCGTGGGGACGGCAATTGGGAGCTCATCCATCAACATGCAAAGCGATGTGTGAGGCTGGGAGTAGCGGTCACCATCGTAGCCGTCATGATGAAGCCAAACTATCTGCGGCTGGCGGAGGTGGCGCGAGTCGCCAAACAGTTTGACGCTCCCTTGCGAGTGAACGTGTATCAGGCCGTGCGATCAGACGTTTATGCGCTGAGCTACGCAGAATATTGGGAGGGCTTCCGGAAACTCTTTGCGGAGACTGACGTGATCGCCATCGGCGAGCCGCTGGTTCGGGCAATGGCAGGGCTCGCACCTCAGCGAACCGGTTGCGGGGTAAGCACTGTGCGGACAACGCCTCGAGCCACAATACAACCGTGCGTTTATTGGCCGGGATCGGGTGAGACGCTTTCGGATTTGATATCGGCGGGTGCTGACATTCTGAACTCAACACCTTTCGAGCAGGTGCGAACTGTTCCGCCCGACTGCGAGCCTTGCGATTTTCGGAAGACATGCCACGGCGGATGTGCCGGACGGCGACAATTGCAGGGCGCTCTGCTGCAACCGGACTTCTATTGTCCTATCGTTCGCGGAGAGCGCCCGCGGCTCGAGGTCCACATGGCCCCTAATCGCGATCTGCCCAAAGTAAGCAGTTCATGTACTACGGTCGTGATTGCCCGGTAATTGAATTCGCGGCGAATGACACCCCCTGGTTCTCGGCACTTCGTCTACTTCGCTTCGATCCAGGCATCCGACCCCGCCAACTTCACAGCCAGTCCCGAAATAAAGATGTGCAGCGGTTTGCCGTCCGCGGTGCCGCGATGCTCGGTTGAGATCTGCAAGGGACCTGCCTTCTTGTACCCCGTCCAGGTGGCCTTGACCACGCTCGGCTTTTTGTCCCCGCCGTGATGGAACACAAGATATTCAACGCGGTTGTCTTTGGCCACGTAAAGGTCCCAGGTGTCGCCGGGCGTGTAGCCGCCGAGTTCTGATCCATATTTCACCGAGACCAGCGTGGCTGATCCGGTCCCCGCCGGCAGTTTCTTTGTACCTTCATCTGTCACAGCGGCGCTTGTGTCCCAGTAGGCATGTAACGGGAACAGGAGCCAATAATTGTCGTTGGTGAAGCCGGCATCAGTTTGCTTCTTCGTGTCGTCGTTGATCTCCGAACGCATGTAGGTAACGTTGACCGGCTTACCGTCTTTGTCTTTTCCCTCGTATGAGACCTTGCCGGTTTTGGGTTCCCATTCCCACTTGCGGGAAACTTTGAAGAGTCCGGTTATCTCTCCGTTCCAGGTATAGCGGATCGCCTCAACCTGACCCCACGAATCAAGGCCGTAGTTCTTGGCGATTTCTTCGAGAATGGGCGGCCGGGTCTGCGCGAAGGAGGTTGCGGTAAGGGCCACCACAGCGAAAGCCAGAAAGCGAATCTTCGAAACGCGGCTCAGTTCTGTCATGGAAGTCTCCCTTTTTCAAGATTGAATCCAGTCCATCTAGATATCCCAGAAAGTCTTTTGGATATGGAATCTTCGGCGCGGCATAGTTTACTCCGATTTCGCGTCGGCGTCCCTGGGCTCCCTCATGCGGCACAACCAGACAAGCGCAACGGCAAGAGCGACGGATCCATATTCCAGCAGTAAGATCCAGCCAGGAACGATAAACGGTTGCCCAATCGCGCGCAGATGCCAAACGTAGTAAGTCGGGAGAATACTCACACTCCAGATGATGATCGGCAGCGTCGAGCGCGACCGCAGGAACGGCAGCATCCAGAGGAGGTACCACGGATAAACAACCGGTGCGCAGAGAAGCGACGCGGCCATCGGCCAGGCGAACGCCGACACCGGCGCTGCATCTGATTTTTTTCTGAACTTTCTTCTGAACCCAGCCGCGGCAAGAATTCCGACGAGAACTGCCAATCCCGCAATAAGCTCCGGAGCCGCCAGCCGCTCGAGCAGTGCAAACACTGGAGCATTAAACCAAAAACTATGGACATAATTACCAAGTGAACCCATCGGAATCCGTCCGTGGTTAAGGAATGGTACATAGAGGAGTGCGACGACGATTGCCGTCAGTGCGGCATCGCGCACCCGAACGCGCTTCCAGTAAAGCGGCAATAACACAATCGGGAGCAATTTCACAGCCACCGCGAGCCCAAACGACAGAGCCGCGGCTGCACGCCAGCGCCGCCCCAGCGCCATGAATGAGAGCAACAGCAGCAGCGCGCCGAGAATATCGATGTGACCGCTGCCCGCCACTTCCGTGGCGAGCAGAGGATGCCAGGCATATGCCAGAACCCAGTGCGTTCCCTGACTACTTCTACGCAAGATGTCGAGCAGCACAAAAACAATCAAGAGGTCGCAAACGACAAAAGCTACTTTCAGCGCAAAGGTGGACTCGTGAATCGCAGTTATCGCGCGAAAGAAAAGCTCTGCGCCAGCCGGATAGGGGCTCGGCAAATTCGGATTGTTCAGGGTGCGAGTCTCGGTCGTATGCAATTTGCTGAACGCAGGGTCGCTGGGAACAACGAGATAGGGGTTATAGCCTAACCGCTGTATGCGACCATCCCAAACATATCGGTGAATGTCATCATCCGCGCCGGGGGACAGTCGTAGAAATTGAAGATGCCAGAGAGCAGAAAGCAAAAGTCCGATGACGACGACCCGTTTTGGAAACGCAGGGGCGTGGAAGAATTCAAAGATGGCAAGCAGGTACGCAACGCCGGCAATCGCCAGTGGAATGAGAAAAGATGGTGCACCGAAGCTGCCGAACTTGCGCGCGCATATCGTGAGCGACACGAGCATTACTGCGCCGAGGATGTAGAGTCTGCTGGATGGAGTGAACCTCACAAGTCTCCGAGGGAGGGTTTGAGTTGCTCCACTGCTTGCCTCCACTGTGCCAACCAGGCCGCGGTTCGTGGAGCCCTTGATGGAAAGACCCGCAGTTCTTCTGCCAGCCGTATCAAGTCAGCGGCCACGTCGATGTCATAAAAAACGTCCGCAGTGCGCACAGAAAGACCGAGGGAGCGGGCGCGTTCCAACAGCCGCTCCAGCGCGTTCGACGTTCCCATTCCGTCGCCCACGAAAAGTCCTGGATAGTTAGCTTTGGTTCCGACCAGATAGTAGCCCCCGTCGTATGTCGGCCCCACAACCACATCGCAAGTAGCGAGCGCCTCGAACGATTTCTCCAGCACGGATGCCGGCAGATGCGGGCTGTCGCTGTTGAATGCGATGACGCGCCGCCCGCCTGCCCCCGCGAAGTACGCAAACACCGAAGTAAGACCGGCAGCCAGTCCCTCACCAGTTTGTGCGACAACACTCGCGACGTCGCGCGCCAGCCGAGCGAGATCCTCCACATCCGAAGCGGGGCACATAATGGCAATCTCGGTATTGCCCAGCGACTGCGCCAGCGCCAGTGTGTCGTCAAGAAGGCAGCGATA
>Ga0070765_100000961_pt1 | contig 17198 bp, 10 predicted proteins | sample HubBroMetageWFT5_FD_71516 | JGI IMG/M metagenome (GOLD analysis project Ga0070765, IMG submission 71516) | Warmed and freeze-thawed soil microbial communities from the Hubbard Brook experimental Forest, New Hampshire - Hubbard Brook CCASE Soil... | ecosystem: Environmental > Terrestrial > Soil... | reverse complement strand
ACATCGCAGCCATTCAGCGTGGCGAAGTGGTAAGCGAAAAGCTGCAACGGCACAACTTCAAGGATGGGCAGAAGCAGTTCCGGCGCGGGCGGAACATGGATCACACGATCCGCAACAGTTGCCATGGCGCGATCTCCTTCCGATGCAATGGCCATCACTTTTCCGCCACGGCTCTTGATGTATTCAAGCACGGCAAGCGTCTTTTCGTAACGCAGCACAGAATCCGGATCAGCAGAGTCTCGGGTGGCAAGAACTATCACCGGAAGCTTTTCATCCACCAGAGCATTGGGACCGTGGCGAAGTTCGCCGGTAGGAAGACCTTCTGCCTGCACGTAAGAAATTTCCTTGAGCTTCAGGGCGCCCTCGCGCGCAATCGCATAATGAACGCCGCGGCCAAGAAACAAGAATGCTTTGGCATGTTGATAATCGCGCGCGCAACCGGCGGCTTGCGCATCCCACGCTGGCAGCGCCTTTTCAATTTCGCCGGGAAGCGTACCGAGGAACTCCAGATGAGCGCGGACCACGCCCGAAGTGATGCGCCCGCGTTTGCGCGCCAGAAACAACGCAAGCAGATAAAGAATGCTCAGCTGGGAAGTAAAGCTCTTGGTTGCCGGCACCGCCTTTTCCAAACCCGCAAATGTATGCAGCGTGGCGCTGGCTTCGCGGGCGATGGTGGATTCTGCCACGTTTGAGATTGCCACCGTTTTGGCGCCACGGCTAAGCGCCTGGCGTTGCGCCGCGATAGTGTCAGCCGTTTCTCCCGATTGCGTGATGACCACCACAATCGGCTCGGTGTCAGCGTGAGTCGAGCGGTAGCAATACTCGCTGGAATATTCCACGTCCACCGCGATTCCCGCGAGATCTTCCATCATGATCTCGCCGGCCAGCCCTGCATGGCGGCTCGAACCACTCGCAGCGATAATGATCTTCTTGAAAGCGAAAATTGCGTTGTCGATCGGCTGCAGCGCATCTGGGAAAATCGAATCCCCCTGCACGTTGCGGCGAATGCATTCGCGAATCGCGTGCGGCTGCCCGTAGATTTCACTGAGCATGGAATTCGGAAAGCTGCGTGGCATGGAATGAGCAGGCTGGGGGTGTTCGTTGGGCATCAGCGCCCGCCACCTGCACCTTGAGCAGAAGATGTAGCGTTTCCTGATAACGGAATGGTAACGGTTTCGATATTCCAACCTGCGACTGTCATTTCAAGCGGCTCCGAAATGTCTGTGGTGCGAAGGTATTTTGCACTGATTTCGCGTGATTCTCCCGGCATCAGCTCGATATAGTTATCGTCCCAAAACACAGGAAGTATCTCCGCGTCTTGACCCTTTTTCCGAACTCCAAATCGCACCTGGAAGGCCAAATGGTCGCTGGGATTTTTCAGCGTTAGGTGAACTTCTGGGCCGTCCGCCGTGGAAACAGATGTCCCGCTGGCTTGAAGTTTGGTTTTGGGCAAGTTCTGCAGAGCGGTCAAATCCTCGTAAGAAGATACCGGCGTGTATTTGTAATCGGTCTTGCCCCACTCGTAAACGTTCTTCTTCGGCGAGAGCCAATAAAAGTTCGTGCTTAGGATTTTACCGTCATTCGATTGCAGCGCAAGCTTGACGAAATAAATTGGAGAGGAAGGACTAAAAGCCTCCGCAGGAAGCGTTAGAACTTTGGCGACTCCATCCGCATCTACGTCCGCCTTCGCCTCACGCGAAAATGTTTCGTGCAACGAATTGTCATACACGTGCGCGATCACAGTCAGGCCCGAGAACTTCTCATAGCGGCTATTCACCACCATGACACTGTTGTCGTCATAAGAATATAAAACGTGCAAAGGCTCACAAGCTTTCTTCGTGCCGAAATATCCGCCTGCAGGCTGTTGGTAATAATCGTAAAGATGCCAGATGGTCGAAGGCCATGCATTATTCAGCATCCACTGAATGATTCCCGTTGAAGTGTATTTGTTGCGGGAATAGGCCTCGAACATGGCTCGTTCGCCATCGTAAGCCATGGCCTGAGCTTTGGTTTCGTAATCGTCGAGTCCGGACGGTGCGCCATAGATCGATTTCATCGCACCTTCAAAGTGATTCAAATTCTTGAAGCCTTCCGAACCTGCGTGGTAGTCCCAGAAAGAATCCTGCGGCCACAAATGATCCGGCGGAATAAATTTGCGCAGGCAACTGACCAACGGTATCGCTGGCCCCGGCCCGGATTCGGTGTTGAAGCCATACGCGCCGCCGTATTTGCTGGTATCAGTTAGCCAATAGTCCGGTGGGACGTAATCGTAGGGACCCGTCATTTTCACGCCCGATTTCCCCGTGACCGAAGTCGGCTTTTGGGATGCGGAAGAAATATATGGATTAGGCCAGTCCGTTTCCTTCAGCACGTTTATATAGGCGGTTTCCACGTCCGCGGGCGGCGGACCGTCGCTGCCGTTCAGCCACACCAGCAAGCTTGGATGGCTTCGCATGCGCAAAATCTGCGAGCGCAAGGATGCGGTCGCAATCTCTAGATCGCCAGGCTGCCAATGTTTCCACTGTTCCCAATGATCGCAGCAGCACCAACCGGCCATAATCAGCACGCCGCGCTCATCCGCAAGATCGTAGAAATCATCCGTCTCCATTTTTCCTTCCAGCCGGATGGCGTTCAGGTTCATGTCGCGCACGTAGCTAAAATCGGTTTCCAACCGAGCGTGATCCTGGCGCAGCAGCATGTCCGGCGACCATCCGCCACCACGTATCAGGATCTTTTTCCCGTTCACGTAGAATTGCCGCGCGCCCTGTGCATTCAGTTCCGAAGTGATTTCGCGAATGCCGAATCTGACGCTTTGTTGGTCCGTTAAATCCTCTCCCACAGTAAAACGAAGGATAAGCTCGTGAAGGTTCTGCGTGCCCATTTGATAGGGCCACCACACTTTGGGATCTTTTATGCGCAGTTGCGAAAATTGATCGGAAGTAAAGCGAACAGTCTGCGTTTCACCCGCCTTCAGAGTGATCGTCTGCCCAAATTTCACATCTCGGATTTGCCCCTCGAGATGGCCGCTGACGGCTGCATCACTCGCGTTCTTAACTTCGGCCTCCACCGTGAGCTCAGCCTCGTTGAGTGACGCGTCCGCAAAATGCGTCGCCACCATCGGATTGCGAATTGCAACCGCGCCGCTGCCCTCCAGATAAACGCCCCGCCATAAACCCATGTCCTTATCCGGAGGCGCCGGATTCCAGTCCACCCAATTTATTCCCAGATCTTTTTCGGTTTGCGCAATCGTTTCGACAGCAAGAGCGTTGGGTCCGCTGCTAGAGAGGAACGGCGTAATGTCAAATTCGTAAGTGCGGTAGGCCCCGGCGATATCCTTTCCGCCGGCTAGCAAGCGGCCGTTGAGCCAGATGTTCGCGTGGTTGTTAATCCCTCCAAAATGAAGCCAAACGTGCCGGCCATTGTAGTTCGCAGGCAGCGTGAATTCCGTGCGATACCACCAAGAGCAATGGAATGGACTATCTTTCGGCATGCTGAGTAATGAAAAGTTTTTGCCGATCGGATATGTGGTGCCCGGAATGTCCCGCAAATTCTTGCCATAATAAGGATCGGGATAAGTTTTATCGCCGACCAGCGCTGCCACCACAGTAGTGGGCACGGTTGCGGAATGCCAGCCGTTCGTTTTGTATCCGGCAGTTGAAATCTGTTCACCTCGGGCAAGAAAGATACAAGAAGACTGCAATTTCCAGCCCTCCTGTAGGAAAATTTTATCAGATGCCGCTGCTTCGCCAGACGCGTTGGCTGGCATAATTGCTGCAGTCACGAAAAAGAGGATTAAGCAGTTGAACAGAAAGAGGATGCGAACGGCCGGAAGTCGTTTAAAAGGCATAACCCACTCTCCGAAACTTTGTGTTCGAGTAAGGACAGAAAATCCGCGAAGACTGTGGTTCTGCGGGTTCTGTGATTTATTAAATTTTATTAAACTGACGTATTATTCCCAGCTTTCTCGCGCTGTCAAGCGAAACCTTCCTCTTCCTGCTTCAATCCGCTCCCGACCACGGAACAGAACGTGTGGTTTCCCGCACAACAAGTTCCGGCGGCAGTTTCCGGTGAACCACTTCGAATTCCCTCTCTTCAATCGCAGAGTTGATGGCTTCCAGCACGATCCCGACCGCGGCGGACCCCAAAGCTTCCATCGGTTGCCGCACAGTTGTCAGTGACGGAACCGAAAGGCCGGCGAGAATCACGTCATCAAAGCCAATCACCGAGCAATCCTCAGGCACCTTTAGCCCTGCTCGCGCCAATCCGCGAATTGCTCCGAAAGCAGTCATATCGTCGAACGCCATCACCGCGGTAAAACGCTTCTTGTGCTTGAGGAATTCCTCTGTAATCTTAAATCCGCCTTCGAAACCAGAATTAGGATCAAGCGAATCCGGCAAGTCCACCACCAGAGTCGGATCAATTTCAAGTCCCACCGAACGCGCAAACGAACGCACGGCGCGCCAACGAGGTGCGCTATCCGCCAGCATTTTCGGCCCGCGAATAAACGCAATCTTTCGATGACCGAGCGAATAGAGATGCTCGATTGCCAAGTGCGCACCTGCTTCGTTGTCCACCATGACCGAGCTGATGGAGCCGCTGCTGAGTTCTCGCGCGATCATGACGGCGGGGATATTTCGTTTCTCCAAGTCCGCTAGAAGATCAATATCGACAAAAAGCCAGTTGGCGACGAAAACCAGAGCCTCCACTTGCCGCGCGAGCAGCACTTCCAGATAACGCTCGAACCGGCCTCGCTGGTTGTGCACGTCCGTTAGAATCGGCAGATAAGACGCCTGGTAGAGCGAGTTCTCTATTCCGCGCAAAATCAGTGTGCAGAAAGGATCGGTAATATCAAACACCATTACGCCGACGGTGCGGTTTCGCTTGGCGCTTAGAAATCGCGACACGTCTTTCGGGCGATACGCCAACTTCTTCGCGGCTCGCTCGATACGATCCTTGGTGGAAGGGGGTATATATCTGGCCAGCGGTGCATTATTCAAAACGATCGAAACCGTAGCCGCGGAAACGCCGCTTTCTTGCGCCACGTCGCGCAGCGTAACTCCCGATTTCGCGGCCTTACGGTTCTTCAAGCGTGCTCCTCATCAGCGCGTCTTGGCATCGTGAATGTTGCACATCTTTACCATAGCCGGCTGCACGAGACCAGCAGAACGAGTTTAACTTGACGGTTATCAGAATTGGAACGATTAGAGAATGGGAACGCTCGGAGATGGAGAAGGGTTAAACGCGAGGAATTTGTGAAACATCCCATCCGCCGCCGATCGCTTTGACCAGCAGAACGCTAGCGGTCATTCTGCGCGTAAGAATCGTAACCGCGGTCACCTCATCAATCAGCGCTGCGCTCTGCGCCGTAGTCACTTCCAGATAGTTTGTGACCCCGCCCTTGTAACGCGTAATCGATAACTCCACCGAATGCTTCGCGGCGCCTACCGCAACATCCTCGGTTCGCGCTTCATTTTCTAAAATACGCAGCGCAGCAAGATTGTCCTCCACTTCCTGAAACGCGGTGAGCACAGACTGCCGGTAATTATCAATAGATTGCTGGTACGCAGACTTCGCTTGGTCCGACATTCCGCGCCGCCGTCCCGCATCGAAAAGAGTTTCCAGAGCCGATCCGCCGACGGCCCACAAACCGCTGGGCCCCTGGAACAGCGTGCCAGCCGAGACGCTTTCGAACCCGCCTCCACCCGTTAATGTGATGGTCGGATAATACGCCGCCCGGGTAATTCCGATTTGCGCGTTGGCCGCCTGCATTCTTCGTTCCGCGGAGGAAATATCGGGTCTGCGCTCGAGCAAGTCGGACGGCAGGCCCGCCGGTATCGGCGGCGGTGGAGTCTCCAACGGCAGGGGTGCGATTGAAAAAGTTGCCGGAGGCTGGCCCGTAAGAACCGCGATCGCGTGTTCGTACGCAGCGCGCTGGACCTCAACATCAATCGATTGCGCCCGTGCGGTTTCCAACTGCGTCTGCGCTTGAGCCACATCAACGGCCGAAGCTAGCCCACCGTTAAATCGGGTCTGCGTAAGCTCAAGAGCCTTCTCGTAAGCAACCACCGTGGAGTCCAAAAGTTGTTTCTGCGCGTCGAGACCGCGTAGTTGGAAATAATCCATAGCAAGTTCGGCGTGTAAGCTCAGGCCAAAACTCGCAAGATCGGCGGCGCTAGCTTGCGCGTTGGAGCGGCTTTGCTCCACAGTCCTGCGAACCCGCCCCCAAACGTCCAGCTCATAAGTCGCGTCGATTCCGGGAACCTGGAAATCATTAAAGGTCTGCGTATTTCCGACAATTCCCAAAGGACGGTTTTGCGAAAAACGCTCACGCGTAATGGCCGGCTCTGCAGTCACCGTTGGATAATAATAAGATCGCGAGATACGCACGGCGGCGCGCGCTTGCACAAATTGCTCTTCAGCCGCTTTCAGGCTCTGATTCGAGACATCCACTTTCTCTTCCAAAGCGTTTAACTGTGTATCTTGGTAAATTTCCCACCACTTCCCTTTCACCGCGTCTGCACTGGGCTGTGCGACCTTCCAATCTTTGTTCTCTTTGTAATCGGTAGGGACATCCGCTTTGGGTCGAACATAATTTGGACCCACCAGGCATCCGCTGAGGCATAGCGCAGCGAATAAAAAAGCAAAAACGTGGGGCCACGGCGAAACGCCACCCTTCGGATTGATTGCGCGCATTAGATTTTTCTTACTTGCCGGCATAACTGATGCGCCAGATAGAATTCGAGCCATCATCTGTAACCATTAACGATCCGTCTTTCGCCACCGCCACTCCCACCGGCCTTCCCCAAACTTTTCCATCGGACGTGACGAACCCCGTGACGAAATCTTCATACTCTCCAGTCGCTTTGCCGTTTTTCACCGGCACAAAAATCACTTCATAGCCCGTGCGCACAGAACGATTCCAGGAGCCATGCTCGGATGCAAAAATACTTCCGCGGTATTCTTCCGGAAATTGCTCCGCTTCATAGAATGTCAGTTCCAGCGAAGCATTGTGCGGTTCCAGCAAGACGTCCGGGACGATCGTTTTATCCTTAAGTTCAGGATGCTTGCCCTTCAGCCGCGGCTCTTCGTGGCCACCCGTGTAATACCAGGGCCAGCCGTAAAAGCCGCCGTCTTGAACGTGCGTGATGTAATCCGGGGGAAGATTGTCGCCGATGTTGTCGCGCTCATTTACGGAAGTCCATAACACGCCAGTCGCCGGATCAAATGTTATGCCCACCGGATTACGGATTCCCGATGCGTACACGCGCAGATCAGAACCATCGGGATTAGCCTCCAGAATATCCGCTCGGTGGTACTCGGATTTGTCCTCATCAGTATCGGCAATATTGTTGCGAGAGCCGACCGCCACGTACATTTTCTTTCCATCCGCTGATAATGCTAGATCCCGCGTCCAATGCCCGCCGCCGCCCAGATGCTCATTGCCGCTCGGAATATTTGCGATCACAGTTTCCGAACCACCGCGTGCCTTCAAATCGCCATTTTGGTAAGGAAAGCGCACGACAGAATTAGTGTTGCCGACGTAAACATATTTCGGATCAGGCCCTGGAGGATAAAAAGCAATGCCAAATGGCCGGGTAAGCCCGGTCGCAAAAGTCCCGGTTGTTTGGGGTTTCCCGTCGGAAGTGACGCCGCGGAACACCAGTATGCGCCCGGGCCCGCTTTCTGCCAGAAACAAGTCTCCATTCGGCGCGGTGCGAATCAATCTAGGATTTTTCAGATTTTGCGCATAAAGCTGCACTTTGAATCCGTCCGGAGCTTGTGGCCAGGCCGAAGATGGCCGCGACACCACATGTGCGGTGTTATCAACTGCGGACGTCGCGTAGGGTTGCGGAAGATCGGAAGCGAAAATGTGGTGAACGTTGCCAGGCTTTTCCATGCGGTAATCGCTAAATGGTCCGTTTTGTCCCGAAGTTTGCGTCAACGCCCGAAGTTCCCGTGCTGCTGACACCGTTCGATAGGCCACCGCACACAGTAATGCGATGAATAATATTGCCAAAATTCCCAGAAAAGAACGCCTCATGCCACTCCCCAAATATTAAAATAATTATCCAATTTTGAAATCGGTCTCGCGCTAAAACTTCTGGGCGATATCTCCTTAATTCTTAGCTCCACCGGGCTGCTGGCCGGGTTTTGGTTGCGGATTCGACGGCGGCACGCTTGGCTGCTGCGGGCTTTGTTCAGCCATTTGAACTTGCTCGCCTTGCACCAAGGAGTCCGGCGGATTTACCATCACGTTTTCCTGTCCCGTGAGTCCCGAAACAACTTCCACTTCGCTGCCGAAATCGCGTCCCAAAACGATCCGGACGAGCGAAGCTTTGCCGTCCGCTACGGTCGCAATTTGCAAGCCCTGCGAACGGAAGATTAGCGTGTTCACTGGAAGGATAAACGTAGGAACTCCTTCCGGAAGCTTCAGATGAACTCCCGTATAGGCACCGGGAAACAGCTCGCCTGTCGTGTTATTTACATCCACTTCCACCAACAACGTGCGTGACGCCGGATCAATCGCTTTAGCCGTGCGCACAAGTTGGCCCTTAAACCTGCGGCCGGGAAACTCCGCCAGAGTGAGGTCAGCGGTCAGGCCGGGCTTGGCAGCTTGCGAATATTGTTGCGGAACGTTGATATAAACGCGCAACACGCGAGTCGATTGAATGTGAAACATCTCCTTCGCAGCCCCGCCACTGCCGGAATCGATCAACTGCCCAATGTCGGTGTTGCGCGCCGTGATGATGCCGTCAAACGGCGCATAGATCTTATTGAACGCCAGCGTTTCTTCGAGCCGCTTCACGTTGGATTCCGAAGCCGCAACGGTAGCTTTTTTGGCCTCGAAATCGCCGTGCGCGTTGTCCACATCTTGCTTGGACACCGCATCGGTGTTCCTCAGGCCGTTGTAGCGATCTTCCGTAATCCTGGAAAGATTCAGGTTTGCCTGGGCGGTGTTCAAGTCTGACTTCGCGACTTGAAGTTGCTGCTCTACTTCAGGCGTATCAATATCGGCCAGCAGTTGGCCCGCAGTTACGTGCGCACCGATATCGACATACCATTTCTTCAGATAGCCGTTCGTTCGCGCATAAATAGGCGCATCTTCGAAAGCTTGGATGTTCCCCGGGAGGATTATTTCCTGTTCCGGATCGCCGCGCCGGGGGTGAATCACCGCGACAGTCGGAATAGCCAAGTTGGTCGTTTCGGTTCGCAGCGCCGCTTTAGCCTTCAACCGGGGAACGATCCCCATCACAACAATGCCAGCCACGATAATAATCACGAGTATGACTATCAATATTCCATGGCCTGAACGTGGCGGCGTCGCGGGACCACCGCCATGCTCGCGTCCAACAGGGATTTGGTCGCCCGGCGTGATTGCAATCTGCGGGCTTTGTGTCACTGGCTGGTCCGTCATTTAAACTTCATCCTTTGTGGGTTTCATTATTGGACGGCTTGCCTCGCGCTCTGGATTCATTCTCTTGCTTATGAATTACGCTCTCTCCACCCGTGCACAATGCTAAAAACGACCGGTACAAAGAAAAGCGTGGCAACCGTGGCAAACGAGAGTCCGCCGATAACCGCCCGTCCCAAAGGCGCGTTTTGCTCACCGCCCTCGCCCAACCCTAAAGACATCGGCAGCATTCCTATAATCATCGCCAGCGCGGTCATAATCACAGGGCGGAAGCGCGTGGCTCCGGACTCGAGAGCAGCTTCCGCCGCAGTTTTGCCTTCATCGAGTCTCTCTCGTGAAAAGCTAACCACCAGAATGCTGTTGGCCGTAGCCACACCCATACACATGATCGCGCCAGTGAGAGCCGGTACGCTAACCGTCGTTCTGGTGATGAATAGAAACCACACGATGCCCGCTAGTGCAGCCGGCAGCGCCATCAAAATGATGAACGGATCAAGCCAGGATTGAAAATTCACTACAATCAGAAGATAAACAAGAACAATTGAAAATGCGAGGCCCCACAAGAGTCCGGAAAATGACGATTGCATGGTCGAAATCTGCCCCCGCACGATAAGTTGTGAGCCTCTCGGCAGATTCTTTCTGCTTCGCTCGATGATCGGAGCAATATCGCGGGCTACTCCGCCCAGGTCGCGCCCTTGCACTGCCCCGTAAATATCGATCACCGGCTGAACGTTGTAATGCGAAACGACACCCATCTCCGCTCCCCTGGTGACCGAGGCGAGGCTGGCAAAAATCGCAGGCGGCGCATTCGGATTCCTTCCAGTCACCGGGATATTCTGGAGATCTTGTAGAGTGTCGATGCGGTACTGCGGCATCTGAGCGGCAATGTTATAGGTCACTCCCGTTTTTGGATCGAGCCAGAAACTCGGAACGGTTTGAAAACTTCCGCTCAGCGAAATCAACAGGTTATTGGCCACATCCTGCTGCGAATAACCAATTTCCTGTGCTTTCGTGCGGTCCACGTCAAAATGCAGTTTGGGCTGGTCAAATGGCTGTTGGATCCGCAGGTCGGTCGTGCCCGGAACGAATTTCAGTTGGTTCATCAAGTTGTCCGCGAATTCGCGATCGGCAACCAGATTTCTTCCAACCACCTGAACGTCGATAGGAGCCGGAAGACCGAAGTTCAGAATCTGGCTCACTATGTCCGCAGGAAGAAAATAAAACGTGACCCCAGGGAAATCGTGATTGAGCCGCTCGCGCAAAGTGTGAACGTATTCCTCAGTAGGACGATGGTCCTTTGATAGCTCGGCCAGAATATCGGCATCTCCGGGCCCGATCGGCGCGGAATTGCTGTACGAAAGATTAAGACCGCTGTAAGGCACACCAATATTGTCGATGATGGTCGTCAATTCGGACTTGGGAATTAGCCGGCGAATGTCGTCGTCTACGCGTTCGCAGAGTGCTGCGGTCTCTTCAATACGTGTGCCGGTTGGCGCGCGCAGGTGGAGCTTGAATTCGCCACTATCTACAGCGGGGAAAAAATCCTGCCCCACCATCGGCAAAAGCGCGAAAGACAGCACGCAGGCCGAAAAGAAGCAGATCACAAATATGCGGCTGTGACGGATGCACGTTTCCAGCAGACGATGGTAACGCTCGCGAAGCTTCTCAAATCCATGTTCAAACTTTTGCTGCAGTAGTACAAAAGGGTTGCGAGATTTTGCGGCCCCTTCGTGTCCCTCTTCGATCTGGGCCACCAGTAGATACTTGGCCATGGTGGGCACAAGGGTCCGCGATAACAGGTAAGAAGCGAGCATCGCGAAGCACACTGCCTCGGCGAGTGGAACGAACAAATATCGAGCCACGCCAGATAGAAAAAACATCGGCACGAATACAATGCAGATCGATAAGGTCGAAACGAGCGCTGGCACCGCAATTTGCTGCGCTCCATCCAGAATGGCTTGGACGATTTCTTTCCCCTGATCTATATTGCGGTTGATGTTCTCGATCTCCACCGTTGCGTCGTCCACCAAAATTCCCACCGCTAGTGCCAGACCGCCCAGGGTCATAATGTTGATGGTTTCGCCCAACGTGCTCAGCACGATGATCGAAGTAAGAATCGAAAGCGGAATCGAGACGGCGATGATCAGAGTGCTGCGCCAGCTTCCCAAGAAAACCAGGATCATCAAGCCCGTCAAACAGGCGGCGATGATCGCTTCGCGAACGACTCCCTTGATCGACGCCAGCACAAAGATTGATTGGTCCGAGAGAGGCTTGATTACCAGCTGGGGCGGAAGTCCGGCCGCAATTTGTGGCAGCAAAGCCTTAATTCCGGAAATAATATCGAGAGTGGATGCGTCGCCATTTTTCTGAATGGACATAAGCGAGGCGCGCTTCCCGTCCACATTCACGATGTTCGTTTGTGGCGGAAAACCGTCGCGCACATGAGCCACGTCGTGAATGTAAATCGTTGTGCTGCCGATTGTCTTTATCGGCAGATCGTTCAGTTCGTTTACCGTGGTCGGAGCGCCATTCATATCCACTTGATACTCAAATGGCCCGATTTTCGTAGTACCGGCCGGCAGGATCAGGTTCTGCAGCGAGATGGCGTTCACCACGTCAAGCGGTGAGAGCCCTTTTGACTGCAAAGCCGCGGTATCTAGGTCTACCTGCACCTGCCTTTGTTTGCCACCATAAGGGTACGGAATCGCTACTCCGGGGATGGTTACCAGGCCCGTCCGCAGAAAATTCAAGCCAATGTCACCCAATTGTTGTTCCGACAAACCTTGGCCCGAGAGCGCAAGTTGCAGGATGGGGACTGTGGACGCGTTGTAAGTGATGACGAGAGGTGGCGTGCTCCCCTGAGGCAAGCTCCGCAGAATGGTCTGGGACACTGCCGTGGTCTGCGCAACCGCATTAGCCACCTGTACGCCTTGATGGAAAAAAATCTTGACGATTGCAATACCGCTTAACGATTGCGATTCGATGTGCTCGATATCGTTAACTGTCGTGGTGAGAATTCTCTCGTAGTTAAAGATAATTCGAGTGGACATATCTTCCGGAGACAGTCCCGTGTAGTTCCATATAACGCTGACAACCGGGATATCAATGTTCGGGAAAATATCGGTCGGAGTACGCAGGATGGCTACCGGGCCCAATATCAGCAGTAAAATCGACATTACAACGAAGGTGTAAGGCCTGCGTAATGCTAATCGAACTATCCACATTCAGGGAGCCCTCGAACCATTGGGAAACGCGCTAAATACTCGCCCAGCAAGTTTATCAATAACGGAAGCGCATTTTTATCGTAAGCGGCTGGGAAAAACAAACTTAAACCAGCCAAACTGGCACTCTTTCTCGCCGCGCCGGCGAACTCTAAACAGGGCGCCCTTGCGTTCAATCTCGCGGACCCATACGACCTTAGAGCCGGAATTATCTTCCAGGACCACGCGCTGCTTAGTCCGCAACTTTCTCGCCGGCCAGGGTTTAAGGATATGACTCTGGAAGACTCAGCCTAGCGTCTTACTAGACCATTCGCTCACCGAATTAGACGCGGCAAAGGGGTGAAAAGGTCCATGCCTACAATCGTGATTGTATTGATGTTCTTGGTCGCTTTTCTGCTCGCCGTGCTCGTAATGATTCTGATGCCTATTCTCGGAGTTGGCGGCGCACTATGGAATAAGGCCTCAATATTTGGATCGGATTATGTCGCCGGTATGCAGTGCTCCAATTTGAAAACGCATCCCCCAATCAGCGATTCGCGTCGTCACTTCGAATAACGGATGACCGCAACCATAGTGAGGCCGCGGTCAATGCCTCGTTAGTAGGAATAAATCGTACCGAAGTACCATTTTAGGGAAAAGGATTTCTAACCTTCCATTTCGGAATTTATCGAATCTTTCAGATACCGTCCTTCTTTGATAGCTAAACCTGTTTTATAGCCCCTTAGGCGGATACTCGCTTCAGATAGTGACTGAAATCGATACTGGCCACAGTGGCAAAAAAATTGCATAATCATCGCCGACACAGGTGCCCAGCAATTCCATCCTGTCGTCAATTTGGGGGAGATGGGGCGGTTTCGGACATTCGGGGAAAAGTTAGCCAGCAAAATTGACCTTCGCCGCCTCGGAGCGCTCGCAGTCCTAACTCTGGGAGCCCTGCTCGTCTGGGGCGCGCTTTATTCAAGTAGCGAAGTTCAAATCGCTCCCTCTTACCTTTCTTCCTTTCGATCCTCAGTAAGCCAGTATCCATCCGCCATATCCATTGATGAAAATGACGCCCACCGTAAGGTCTATCCCTACTCAGTGATTCCCGGCGGCGTTCAAAGCGCGGCGGATTTGAAGAATTCATTCACCCATGATGCCGTCGTAGCAAAGCACTATGAAGATTTTGAGCTGGGCAGGACCCGGGTAATCCACCTTGATCAGGACCGTTTGCTCTATGTCTCGTATCGCCTCGGCAATCGAGTGTACTGGACTAAGAAACCCCTGTTACTACCCAAAGGCGAAGCGGTTATCACAGATGGGGAACACCTGGCCAGAACCCGTTGCGGCAATCGTTTATCGGAAGCTCCCGCAGGTCCGGTTCTCGCGGCAGGACCTGAATTCGAGGCTAGACCACCCGAAGTAGCGGAAGCATTCCCCGGAACACCTGAATTAGTAGGCCCGCCCGCGTTACTTTTTCCCCCGTTACCAACGAGTGCGCCGCCCATCGCGTCTGTCGCACTGCCTGGTAGTCCTTTACCTCCCGGCGGCGGCATCATCGTGCCTCCGATCGTCCCAGTCCCCGGGGGCGGCTCTACGACTCCACCGGTCGTAACTCCGGAGCCTCAAATATGGTTGATGCTGTCGGCAGGCCTGACCGGCATCTGGTTAGGACGAAAACGAAGGAAGTTTTAAGTTCCGGAATCTTACCAGCGAAACAAATCACGCCTTGAAAAACGTTCCGCGATCTCTTTTACTCTCAGCCTAAGGCCGCGAAACCAGCGCCGGAACAAGCACATTCACCCGCGGCGTTCCAAGACCAGTGACAAAGTCGTAGCCGGCCAACGCCTCACATATTGTCCCACACGAGCCGTTCTCACCCTGAGTAACAGCGTGAAAGCCGCTGTTCAGAGTCATCTTGGCCAAAGTATAGAGCGCGGTGTGGGCGCTGCTCAGATTTGCTTTGCGCAGTCCGACTCGCGTGGAGTTAGCAATGGCAACCACTGCTGCCCACTGTGGAGCCGCTGCACTCGTACCGCCAATTTGGAACCACCCGCTAGCTCCGCTAATGGCTACCGAGTCGTACACTGCGTAACCAGTGCCGGGATTCGCATTGTAAGAAACATCCGGCACGCCGCGCACACCGCGAGAATCATCCGGTATTCCGAACTGCGCTTGATACAACGGCTGATGTTCGTACGCGCTTAAGCCGCCGCCACTTCCGCTCCATGCGCTTTCGCTCAAATAGGTTCCGTGTGAATCAAGCGTAAGTGAAGTTCCGCCCACTCCAATCACATCCGGTGACGCCGCGGGATAGGTCACTCCGGTGCCGGCGTCGCCCGATGCCGCCAAAAATGTCACGCCATTCGTGACGAAGTGATTGTCCGAGTTGCGTTCGCCGGAAAATTCGCCGGTATCCCAACTCATGGAAACTACCGCCGCTCCGCTGCGAACCGCGACGTCCACTCCCTTCAGCAAGTCGCTTAGGTTGTTGGAAGCAGCCTCGACCAAAATAATCGTGGCCTTGGGAGCGATCGCGTGCGCCCATTCTATGTCCAGCGATATTTCCACCGACCAATTCGCGTTCGCCGCTGGTTTGTGCCCTGTCGCATAAATCTTGCGGAAAAAACCGTTGCTCGTGCTGGCGACCGGCAGCTCGAATTGCTGGCTGAAAACCGCAAGATCTGACTCAACATTTGGGTCGTCGTATGCATCTACCAGGGCAATGGTCTGCCCAGCACCCTGATTGCTAACCAAATCGAATCCATAAGCATGCCGTATCTGCGCCGGCTGAAATGCCGAAATCGGCGGAGTTGTCAGGCCCGCACCAGCAACTTCATGAATAAAGTACTGGGGACGCATAAAGCTGATCGGCGCTTGTCCGTCTTCGCTTCGTTGTATGGGTAAGTAAAGCGCCTGCTGCGCGCAAAGCGGCTGACAGAAAATCGAACCTAGCGCAAAGATCACCAAAGTGCGGACTGAGTTCTGAAGCAAGTTTACTTGCATTTCGAATCCCCCGCTGTAATCCCCCGGAGCCGCAACACATGCACCACCCGATAATTTGCGACTGATCAGAGGGTACTGCGCGAGTTGGATTAGGCCCTATGGGCCGAACGCTTCATTCGATTAGTACGGAAGTCATTGGAGGGTTCCAGAACGGCACAGCGGGGCAGCCTCTGTTTGAAGCAGAGAAAATCTCAATCCATCGGTAAGCCAATGTAGTTTTCAGCTAGCGTTTGCGAGGCAGCGCGAGAACTAGTCACATAATCAAGCTCGGCCAGTTGCCGCCGATGGTCAAAAGCGTTTTCGCCTTCCCATCGATGCAGCATCGATGTCATCCACCATGAAAACCGCTGCACCTTCCACACCCGCCGCAAACAAGTAGTGGAATAAGCCTCCAGAAGATCCTGACGCCCGGATGAATAGTATTCCGCCAGCGCTCGGGCGAGTACGCGTACGTCAGCAACGGCCAGGTTTAACCCTTTCGCACCAGTAGGTGGAACGATATGCGCCGCATCTCCCGCAATGAACAACTTGCCGTATTGCATCGGCTCAATCACGGAGCTGCGCATTCCAGTTACACCCTTTTGAATGATGCGCCCCTCGGCCAGCGTCCAGCCTTCCGTGGAAGCAAGCCGGACATGCAGCTCCTGCCAGATGCGCCCGTCGGGCCATTCATCCACATCCTCATCCGGCTTGCACTGAAGATACAGTCGGCTGATTTTCGGCGACCGCATACTGAGCAACGCGAAACCGCGCTCGTGGTAGCCATAGATTAATTCTTCAGACGAAGGCGGCGCTTCCGCCAAAATGCCCAGCCAGCCAAATGGATATACGCGCTCAAATGAGGTGATAACACTGTCTGGAATCGACGGCCGGCAAACTCCATGCGAACCGTCGCATCCCGCAATGAAATCGCAGGTGAGCCGCTGCGCTTCGCCATCCTTGCGAAATAGGATGGTAGGTTTCGTCGTAGATTTCGTCTCGCCAAAATCGCGAATGCTGACGTCTTCCACATCAAAAAAAAGCTGGCCGCCTGACGCGAGCCGTGCCTTCACCAAATCTTTAATCACTTCGTGTTGGGCGTAAATCATGATGCCGCGGCCGCCGGTCAGCTCCCTAAAATCGATATGATGGGTGCCTCCTGAAAATCGCAAGTTCACACCATAGTGAACCATTCCTTCCCGCATCATGCGCTCGCCCGTGCCAATTTCATTCAGCAGGTCCACAGTGCCTTGTTCCAGCACACCCGCCCGCACGCGTTCCTCGCAATATTTGCGGCTGCGAGTTTCCAGCATCACCGACTCGATCCCTTGCAGATGCAACAAGTGCGAAAGCACCAGTCCAGCCGGTCCTGCTCCGACAATTCCTACCTGGGTGCGCATGAGATCAGCGGGCATTTCCTCGGAAACCTTGGATGCTCTGAGTTGCGAATGTTACCATGCGGCCTCAACTTGTTCTTCTCGGAGCTGCGCCATGCTCGTTAGTCACAAAAAACTGCTGGTGGAGTGGGGCCATTGCGATCCCGCTGGCATCGTGTTTTTTCCGCAATATCTCGCCTGGTTCGACGACTGCACTACTTCTCT
>Ga0070765_100000960_pt1 | contig 17202 bp, 13 predicted proteins | sample HubBroMetageWFT5_FD_71516 | JGI IMG/M metagenome (GOLD analysis project Ga0070765, IMG submission 71516) | Warmed and freeze-thawed soil microbial communities from the Hubbard Brook experimental Forest, New Hampshire - Hubbard Brook CCASE Soil... | ecosystem: Environmental > Terrestrial > Soil... | reverse complement strand
GGCATAAACCGGTTCGCCCTTTTTTTTCGCATACGCAGTTTCGGTCTCAGGAGCCCCGTTGAAAGCACTCCCCGAAGGACAGTACATTAAGCACTTTCAGTATGGTTTGGGCGTGATTACGGAATCCGATCACGACCGCACTTCCATCGATTTCGACCTGCACGGCATGAAGAAATTCGTCACCAGCATTATGGTGGTGGAAATTGCCGAAGGCACACCTCCCAAGCGCAAACGAGCAAGGCGCGCCAAAAAAGCAGTAGCTGGGGTGTTGCCCGCGGTAGCTGTGCCTGGAGCGAAATGACGGCACAGATCATCGTCCAGTTCGTCGGTTTCCAGTCCAAGCCCTCAGCCCGCGAATATACTTTTACTGTTAGAGAGCCTCAGGCGGAGCCGCGCGAATTCACGCTTTCCATTCCGAACGAAGCGTTCAATACTCGACGTGTGCGTTATCAGGATGCGCCGGACATTTGTTCGCACAGGCTTCACCGTGAACTCGCGGCAGCCGAAAATCATCCACCGGACACTCATTTCGATCTTACGGATGCTGAGCTAGATGAATATCGCACTACGCACATGCACAAACCTCCCAAATACCCTTACGCTCCCAAGCCCGATCAAGACGCTTAAGGCGAACGCTGCTCGTTCGCAACTTTCCGTAGAAAAAACCGAAACCGTCTCTTCCCCTTTTGCAATTTCAGCGCTTTTCGTGCGCCGAAATTATCTCGAAATTCTTGCCATATCGGCGCTCTTATTGGTCCCGTGCTTTTGGCACAGACACATTGCTGCGGGCGATTTGGCCAGCCACATGTACAACGCCTGGCTTGCCCAACTGATCGGGCGTGGACAGGTAACCGGCTTGTGGCTCGATTCGCGATGGAACAACGTTCTCTTCGATTTGCTGGTCAGTGGCTTGGGAAAGTTTTTTAGCCTGCAACTGACGGAGAAGATCGCGGTATCCATCTGTGTATTGGTTTTCTTTTGGGGTACATTCGCTTTGGTTGCCGCCGCCGGCAAGAGAGTTCCGTGGTTCTTGGTTCCTCTCTTCGCGATGATTGCCTACGGCTACACGTTCCACATGGGATTTTTCAACTACTACCTTTCGCTGGGTTTATCGTCTTTCGGAATTGCACTTTTCTGGCGCGGAAGAAAGTGGGAGAAGTTGATTCCGTTGGCGCTCGCGCCACTGGTTGTCTTCGCTCATCCTCTCGGACTGGCCTGGATGGCAGCGGCCATCATTTACATCGCAATCGCCCAGGCGATCCCAACGCGGTATCAGCCACTATTGCTGCTCTTAGCGGCGCTGGCTCTCGTGCTGATTCATGCCGACTTCTGGCGATACTACGAGATCATGGCCCAATCCCAGCGGTTTTATTTTTTCAATGGTGCCGATCAATTGCTCCTCTCCGGCCCGCGCTACGATATCCCCAGCATCGCGCTAATTTGTTTTGCCATCGCAGCTCTAGCAATAGATATCTACAGCAGAACCCGTAAGCGCGAAGACTTGAAACAATACGCAGTCCCTGCACAGCTTTATATCGTTTTAATCCTGGCAGCCTGGCTATTACCCGACGCCATAAGATTCCGCCCCGGCAACTCGGCAATCTTAGCTCTGTTGACCGAACGCTTGACTTCCGTTTCTGCCGTCGCATTTTGCTGCGTGCTTGGCGCAATGCGCCCGCGTTGGTGGCACTTGCTTGGATTCGCAGCCGTCGCCGCCGTATTTTTCACGTTTGTTTATCAGGACACGAAAATCGCAAACAACATGGAACTCCAAGCGGAGCAGCTCGAAAGAACGGTGCCCCGGAATTCGCGCATTCTAGCGACCATCAAGCCACTGGAGGGCTCGCGCATTTTAATTCAACACATCGCCGATCGCGCATGCATCGGCTATTGCTTTAGTTACGGTAACTACGAACCCAGCTCCGAATTTCGCGTACGCGCGATGCCCGGCAATCCGTACGTGATGTCCGATTACGATCTTGTGGTTGACATGGAAGACGGCTCGTATGAAGTGCAACCCGAAGATCTCCCGGCTTACCAACTCTACCAATGCAGCGATGACGGAACAAAATTGTGCATCCGCCCGCTCGCAGCCGGAGAAGAAAACGACCATTTGGGCGTGCACCCCGGCGGCTAAGAGTCCTTTAGTCGATCGTGCTGAAGAAGAGATTGCTAATCCAGCGCCGAACTTTAACCCCCTCGCGATCTACTTACCCGGGCTATTTGCGTGACTTCTCGCGATTCTTGTATGATCCTCCACATGTTCCCGGTGCCGAGACTGGGAAATTTGACGGAGGCACCATGAAGAACGGGAAGATTCGCAATCTACGCACGTATTTTTTGGGCTTGGTGATTCTGCTTATGTGTGCATCGCTATTCGCCGCGGGGAGTATTTACGATTTCACGCTGAACTCCATTGACGGCAAACCGATGCCTCTCGCAAATTTCAAAGGCAAAGTAATTCTTGTGGTCAATGTGGCCAGCCGTTGCGGGTTCACTCCGCAATACAGCGCTCTGGAATCCATCTACGAAAAGTACAAAGATCAGGGTTTCGTGGTCCTGGGCTTCCCTGCCAACAATTTCGGCAGCCAGGAACCCGGAACAAATGCCGAAATCAAAAAGTTCTGCTCGGCCAAGTACAACGTAACCTTCCCGATGTACGCCAAAATTTCAGTAAAGGGCGACGACCAAGCTCCGCTTTACAAATATCTCACCGAGAGCGCGAACCCCGCTTATGCCGGCGAGATTAAATGGAACTTCACGAAATTCCTGGTCGATCACGACGGCCATGTAATCCAGCGCTTCGAGCCGGACACCACGCCTGACTCGCCGCAGGTTATTTCGGCAATCGAACAAGCCCTGAAAATGTAACTTGTTTTACAGTGAGCCAAAAACAACCACACCGGTGGGCGTGCCAACGTATACTTTTCCGTTGGCGATCATCGGCGTGATGAATTTGTTGTCGCTAAAGCTGTCGCGGCCGTTGGCAGCTTGAGTGCTGTTGTACAACTCATTGCCAAGGTTCGTTGCGTCGTACGCGTGAAGTACACCGTTTCCGTTCTGATTTTCCACCGCCCATACGATGCCGCCCGAAGTCCCGTTCGCCGAAATACTCGGAGTAGTTCCGGGATAACCAAATCCGCTGGGGCTTTGCGATCCGGCTGGCGCCACTAATTTCGCATTTACAATTGAGAACGCTTTCAAGGAATCGCTGACCGCGCCGTAATAAACCGCGTTGTTAAAATACGCCGGCGTCGCATAGGAACTGCCGCCTAACCCATTCGAAGAAATTTCCTGGTAGATGGCATCGTCATTACTGGTATTGAACTTCCCCATCAAATTGCGGTTTACCACGTAAATGTGTCCATCCTTGCCGGCTCCTACCGCGAGTTGCCATGTATTGCCAATGCTGTCGGTCAGATCCGGCAGCAATATTTCTCCGCCAGAGCCGAGATCCTCATCCGCGTCCGATTCGGACGTCGTATTGTGCATGGTGAAATAATCAGCGACTTTGAGTGTGTTGCTCGCAGTGGAAATCTTGAGGAAAGCGTTGCCGTAATCTGAATTGATTGGAAATCCGTCGCCATCTAGGGTGGTGTCAAACGTTCCATTGGCATCGAGAAGGTAAAAGCTCCCCGAGGAATCTGCTGCCGGGCCGTCGCCGGCCATCCATACCGCGCCGTCACCGCCATTCGGAATCACGTTGAGCACCGAGGTTCGCTGCAAAGTCGTTTCGTTGTAGCCTATGATCCAGCCGGTATAAGGGCTGCTGTCGCAGTGCGAGGCCCACGTGGTGTAAATCACACCGTTTAGTAGGAGCAGCGCCGCCCTTTCCTTATATTGTTTGGGATCAAACGTGGTGTTCCCTCCCTGATTCGGATATGCCGCTTGAATGGTGACCGGACTACTGGAGATTTCAGCACCGGTCGTGATGTCTAAGGCGTGCAGTCTCTGGAAATAATTGCCATTGCCGTCTTTTGACATTCCCACCAGATAGATCACACCGTGCGAACCGGCATTGAGATCGATAACCGGCGTCGAAGTGATACCGATCTCCGGCGTCACTTGTCCGCAGCCTCGATCGTCGCTCGCCATCTCGTTTGCGCCGAGCACCGATATTTTCCAAAGCTGTGCGAATGTGTCGGCATCAAAGGCGTAGGCTGAGTCGTTCTCGGTAACAACGAACACGACATTGTGTGTGCCCCCGGACATCGTCAACCCCGAAGCGTATAGCGGCTCGGCATCCACCAGACCATCGACGGACAATAATCCAATTTTTCCGAAACTCGACGAGTTGAGATTCGCCGGAGTCAGAATCGTTTCATTCAAATTTTGGCCAGAGCGAGCGAGATCGTTGTGATACGTAAGCACATTCACGTTGCTTGGTGGAGGAGCTGAATTCACGTTGAGCGTCACTGTATTGCTGGTGACGGTGCCGGCGGTGTTGCTAATCGTTACGTAGATTTGCGCCCCGTTGTCCGAGATCGGCGTCTGCATAATCGTCAACGTGCTCGAATTCGTTCCCACCGCGGTTGTATTCATGAACCACTGATACGTCAGAGGAGCCGTGCCGGTGGCGCTTACCGTGAACGCCGCAGTTTGGCCCGTGGTGACCATGACGCCAGCGGGCTGAGAAGAAATCGCTGGTGCAGCCGGCGGGGTGCTCCCGCCGCTCGAGGTCGAACCGCAACCCCAGAGACATCCGGCTACAGCCAAAAGAAACACAGACAATTGCAGGTTAGCGCTGGATTTCAAAACGCCTCCGCGAAGAACATTCCGATGGCGACCACGGAGTCCCCCGGAAGAGTACATTGCACGCAATTTACAATCGTATCGCTCCAGCGGGCCCATTGCACCTGCTCGACCGGCCAGATTCCGGCCGGTCCGGCGAAAGCGCGTGCGGCCGCGTATCGCGATTGCACAAAGGCTCGCGTCTCCGGATACTTCTCTTTTTCTTCAACATGGAAGCTCGTGATTTGCTTGTTCGCACGTAAAACAACGCCGCAGACTTATGTGCAATAACCCTGGGGATGTTGCTGCCGCCAGTTCCATGCGGACTGAACGATGGTCCGCAAATCAGATGTCGCAGGTTTCCATCCCAAAACGCTCTGAATCCTCAAGGAGTCGGCAACCAACGCGATGGCATCACCCGCGCGCGGCCCTTCTATACGAATGCGTATTTCGCGCTTGGTTACTTGGCGCGCACACTCAATCACTTCCAGCACGGAATAGCCAAGACCGGTGCCAACGTTTAGAGCTTCGGATTTTCCTCCGCGGCGAAGATAGCCGAGCGCCAAGATGTGAGCATCTGCGAGGTCTAAAACGTGGATATAGTCTCGAACTGGTGTTCCGTCCGGCGTGGGATAATTATCTCCAAATACCGCAAGTTCCGGTCTTTCGCCGGCTGCGGCCGCCAACACATTCGGAATCAAGTGCGTCTCAGGGTTATGATTCTCGCCGCACTTTTCGCTCGCTCCTGCGGCGTTGAAATATCTTAGTGATACAAATTTGAAACCGTGTGCCAGGTCGTAACTTTCCAAAATCCGTTCCATGCAAAACTTGGACCAACCGTATGGATTCTTCGGCCATTGAGGACAGTTCTCTGAAATCGGGATCTCTTTCGGATCACCATATGTGGCGCAGGTGGAGGAGAAGACCACCGCGCGGACTCCCGCGCGCACCAGGAATCCCATCAGCGCGATTCCTTGCGCAACGTTATTTTCGAAATATCTTGCCGGGTCGCTTACAGACTCGCCCACCGAGGTTAGCGCGGCAAAGTGAACGCAGGCATCGAGCTTGTGTTCTTTCGCGATGCGCGCTAAAAGCCCGGTATCGCCTGCTCTCCCCTGATAAAACGGGACGTCTTTATCTACGGCGCCACGGTGGCCGTAAACAAGATCGTCCAGTACCACGACGTCTTCGTTGTTCGCGCGCAGCCGCTCAACTGTTACGCTGCCGATGTATCCCGCACCACCTGTAACAAGAATAGCCATGGCAACCTTTCGAGAACTGGCGTTCGATAGCAACGCAGCGCGATGACAAAGAATACAACAGGCGGCCTCGCGCGCCACAGAATCAAGGTTTGATGCGGAAATAGAATAAACCCCGCAAACTTACGAAATGTTTTCGCGCAGGGTGATAAGATTCATGTTTCTTAATGAAAGCTCCCGCGGAACGCCAAGACTCTCGCCTGATGCGCGAAATGTTTCACACCATTGCGCCGCGTTATGATTTCATCAGCCGGGTTCTTTCCTTCGGCATGGACCGCCGTTGGAAGCGCCTTGGCGTGGCTAAAGCTTCGCTGCCAGGGAACGCGCTAGTGCTGGATCTGGCTTGCGGCACGGGAGATTTCTCAAAACTTGTACTCGAGCGCCTGCCTTACTCAACTCCTGTTGCCACCGATATTACTGAACGGATGGTCCAGCTTGCCCGCGCGGCCGGATTGAAGGACGGAGTCTGCGGCGACGCCGCAGCTCTGCCTTTCGCCGCCGATTCCTTTGACTGTGTCTTTATCGGCTACGGTTTGCGAAATTGTCCCGACGTTAAAAAAGCTATTCGCGAAATCCAGCGCGTCACCAAGCCAGGTGGGTCCATGGTGAACATTGACTTCTTTCTGCCTTCCAATTTGATTCTGCGACGCATTTATCTTGGGTATTTGTTCGCCCAAGGAGCCCTGTGGGGATTACTTCTTCATGGGCGTGCACGTGTGTACACCTATCTTCCTGATTCGCTGCGGAATTTTCTCACTATGCCGCAGTTCACAGCGCTGTTGGACGAATCCGGATATTCGATCGTAAACGCACGTTCTTACATTTTTGGTGGAATTGGTCTTTACTGGGCAACCAAGAGATAGCGCTGGACTGGATTTCAGGACGATCAAGGAATCTGGCAGACTGCTACCGCAGAATTCTCATAGGGACATGGCATTCCTACCGAACTTCCATTTCTGACGATCACCCAGGTCACCCCGTATTTCTTTTTCAAAGATTCGAAGTCCGTCAGGGTGAAGTGTTGCCAATCTTTTCGGTCGCTGACTTCCAGCTTCCATTGCCAGGCGAGGTCCGGAAATAGCGCGACCACGGAGGCGTCTTTATCCCCGTCAGCGAGCATGCTGCGTTCCGCATACGCGCGAAAACCGGAATAATCTTCTCCCGGCTGTTTGGCGTAATCAGGGTCCAGCGCGAACAGCGCATTCTGGGGAGTGTCATAGCGCGCCCAATCGAAAGCCTTCACCCATTCGTTGCCTGGGGCCCTCCCAGGCCACTCGATGTGATAGCTCGACGGAAACTCCTGCCTCTGCGCGTAAAACATGATGCCAGCCAGCGGCACGAATAGAACAAGCCAGCGCAGAGGCCGTTCTCGCAGCACATATTTTCCCAGCATGGCGCCCGAAAACAGAATGAAGATTACATAAGTGAAATGAAGAACGCGCATGGGTTCGAGCCGCGCCCAGGTTTGAGTCCCGGTTTGTAGGAATTGGCAAACAACGATGGCAATCAAGATTCCCAATACAGTGGAAATCACCAGCCGCCGGCAAACGCGTTCCAAGGTCGGCAGATTGTCTCGACGCGCCAGCCGCGCAAAATAATCCAGCAAAGCGATGGGCGCGATGGCACCCAGCCATTCGTACCAGGCCCAGGAAAACGGATAGTGATAGCTGCGGCCAGCCATTACTTCGCGCCAGATCGGATTGGGGGGTGCTCCGAACGGTGTCGCGCAGTATGTGTGCGCCGGCTGCGCCAACCTTTTGCCTGGTAGAGCAAGGATGAATAGATGGAACGTGCCATAAACCGCCATAGTCGGATGGCAGAGAGCCGTCAGGAATATCCAGAGCAAGGCGATAGGCCTTTTTTCAAGCACGGCTACGGTGGCGAATAATAAGAATGCCGTCGCGAAAGTACGCGGGTGCAGATGTTGATCGACCACAAAAAGTGCGGTACCAGCAACTGGCATGGTTAGAAAAGTCGCCACCAACGCGACACCGCTCCACTGCACGTAAGTTTCAGAAAAACATTTTCGGGCAAGGTGCAGACATCCCAAAAGCACCAGGAAAACGCTGATGATGTGCAGATAAAAAAGTAGTGCCTGCAGGGAAATATGTGTAAGCCGGACTACTCCGGCTATTGCTTGATGAAACAAAGTCCAGCGCGTGAATAGCAGAAAGAAATTCGCATCATAAGGATACAGGTTCGGATTGATTATTTTTTTGATAGCCGGCAGGTAGATCCCCATGTCCTCGATGGCATAGTGATATCCGTGCACCAAAACGGCCATTGCGGTCACCACGCAAAGAAAGAAGAAATCGCGCAATCTATTCGAGGCTTGAGTTACAGCAGAGTTCACAGGGAGCGGGCCCGTTCACGTGTGAGCAGAACCCGAAGACAACTCACACCCTTAAGGCGATTTCGCGGGTATTCCACGGGAATAACTTTTGGCGTGCTACGGGGAACGGCGATTGCCCGAAAGTGGACGAAGCCGCGCCTCCACATTCGCCGCGTTCTTCCTGCCGGAATTCGGGACGTAGATGGCGCACTCCTGGTCCTGCGCAGAAAGATTGTAATAATGCCCAATGGCATCGAGCACATCGTTGGGAAAACGTTCGTTGGGCCGTTCCAGGGATTGCAAAGGCCCGTGCAATTGTATTGCTCCATAATCGAATGTCTCAATCTTATCCACGATATCTCCGCTATCAAGCTTTTTCAGATAAACCAGCCGGGTGCTGCTGTAAGGATCATACACATACGGCTTTCCTGCGTCGAAACACCGCAGCAAACTTTCGCAGATTGCGGATCCCGGCTGCTTCCGGATGAAGGATACTTCCGCGTCATATTGTTTCTGTTCATCGGGCATCATCTTTATGCGCTTCCAAATATTGACATAGCCCGAGAACGTGAACGCTACTAGCAGCGAAGCCGACATCGCGATCGGAAGCCCCCATCGTCCGAGGAACTTATAACGAATCGTACTGGGCGATTTCCAAGCAGAGTACAGAAGCATTCCCATAATAATTGATATTGCGAAGAAGTTGCCGAAATAGACGTTAATGGATATCCCGGAACCTCCCGAAAAAAAAATTCCGGTAAAGAGCGAGGTAAAAAAGAAAATAGCAATCAGGCGATTGGGCTCATCTCTCCTTTCCTTAATGGCCCACATCAATGCCGCAATGAACGGCAAAAAAATCGTGCCGTAGTAATAGAGGAAGTCCGCAATTGCGCCCACCGGGGAATAGGGGCGTACGCTGAGCATATTTTGTATGAAGAAAGGCCCGGCTGCCTTCATGCTCACAAGAATGGAACCGCTGACGAGCACGGCGGCAAATAGGAGGAACTGCACAGCTTTTCGCCGTGAAGTCAGACAGAGGTCGATAAAAAGCGCCAGGGGCAGGTCCAGGAGGTTGTGCTTAATATTCCCGCCCAAAACAAAAAGAAAGACGATCAGTCCGATGCGGCCCCAACTGGGCCCATTCGACAAATACAGTAGCAATCCGCTCAGAAAAAAAACTTCCGCGAGCATTTGAGGGTCGTCCAGGCCTATATAGCGTGTGGCCGCAGAGCAAAAAAGACCAACGCAGAAAGCGGACGCAAAAAGAGCCGGTGCCAGACGTCCAGTCAGCTTCCGCACAATCGCTCCCACTAGCAGAGCGCAGATACCGAACGAGACAAGCGAGACGAGTCTTCCAGTCAAAAGGTAATCGCGAGACCAGCGAGAAAGATACGCCATGATGTAAAACGACAACGCCGGGTAATCCACCGTGGTCCAGCCGTACTTGGTGCCATATAGTGGAACGTGATGCACAACAGCCAGCGTGTTGTACATCATCCAACCTTCCTTATAGTTCACTTCAAAATGGTAGAAGGCTCGAACAATCGGACAAATAGCGGTGATCAAACAGAACAGCGCGATGCATCCCAGAACGAGCCGATCTCCGGCGTCGACGTTCCAAGAACTGTGATTGACAGTCTCTGTACCGTTCCGCGCCAAACTAGTTCCTTAAGCCGTATACCACCACACCGTAGTGATTCGGGAATCGGGACGGACGAGTTCCACAATATCTTTTGAGTTCTTCCTGATCGCCGGCATTTGCTACGAAAACTTTTCCGTTCGCCAGAACCGGCGGCACAAAGCGCGAGAGCAGTCCAAGACTATCGGGCGTGTCCAACTCTCCGTCCGGTCCCTGACTGCGCCACAACTCCTGCGAGACATCTTCCGCGTTAAGAGCCAGTAACATTCCTTTCACACCCCGATAAGTATTCGAATCTCCGTCCGCGGGAACCAGGACCCACACAATCCCTGTGCCCTGTCGATCCGCTTCACTGGAGACTGAAAGTATGCCGCCCGGCATCCAATTTCTCGCTGGCCGGTGGCAGGAGGGTGGGGCTTGACGTGGCGGCTTCCAACCGCTGCTCCTGATATCGGCGTCACCCGTCTTGAGTTTTCCGTCCGCAAAGGGAATTGCTGCGAGACTCCGTGCCTCCGGCATCACGTAGATCCATTGCGTGCCATGCGGACCCTTCCAATAAATAGGAGTGCCATGAATATGTGCGTCCTGCTTTAGATTAACTATCTGCAGAACTTCATTTGAATCCCGACATTCCGATTGCCTGCCACCCGCCGGGACGTAACCGCCGAAATGGTCGCGGCCCATCAGGTACAGCGATCCAAACTTGCCTCCACCTAGAATTAAATTGCCGGGTAGAAACACCGGAGCAGCCGAACCTAAATCCAGATCCTGGTGATTAAGATAGGACTGATTACAAGGGGTAAAAGAATCTACGACGTTGAGATGTCCACCTTCAAGACGAAGCTTCAGTAAACTGTTTCCATATTGATTGCGCGATTTGTCGAAATCACCATTTGCGGTTTGAAGATAAATACTGCCCGAGCCATCTGCCACCGGGCCGGTACCTGACATCCATATGCCGCCTCCCTTCCCGTTCGGTTCAGGGCTCCACACCGTACGTAGCTTTAGACTCGCAGCGTCATAAACAAACAGCCATCCGCCGATTCCCTTTGAATTATCAAAACCAAAAGCCACATATAGGAATCCCTGGTCTAACAACAATGCGGCTCGTTGCTTGCGATGCTGATGCCATCCAGCCTTATGCTCAGTAAAAGGCTCGGCGCCAATAGAGCCTTCTACCACCGTAGGACCTTTGGCAATCTCACCGTTACGCAGATTTAAGGCGTAGAGCCGGTACATTTGGTCTTCGTTCCACGCGACAAGGTAGAGAAGATTGTTCTCGATATCGATTACTGGAGTTCCCAAGATGCCCCAGGTAGGATCGTCAGCCGCCCATTCGTCTATATCGGGTCCACTGGGCCGGGCGGGCCCGAGATTCCTGGACCATACAAGAGTGCCGTCCGAGGTCGTCGGCTGCTGATCGGCCATATAGGCGTACACCGTGTTATTCATCGAAGCAAAAATCACTGTGTTACAGCCCTGCGGGCATTTCGTGCTTGCCAGTTTGGATACGTAGAGCGGCTGCGCCATAATTTTTGCGTCGGAATTAAGCGTCCACAGTTTGCCGAAATTAGTTTTGACGTTTGATTGGTTCAGTATGGTTTCATCCAAATTGACTCCACTGCGCTGGTTATCAACTCGCTGTGTGCAGACGTTGAAGGAGTTTTCGGGACCCGGAACCCGTAGAAGACTAAGAAGTAGTGCGGCAATCGCAATCAAGGGACTGCTTTGACAGATCTTCAACATAGATCCTCATACTTCCAAATTCCGCCAAAATGGCCGACCAAATTCTAATCTCGCTTCACATCGATAACAACCGTAGACCCGGCAGACCCGGCAGAAAATCCTCCGTGTATCCCGCCGTACATAAGCTAAATCCCGCAAGATTTGCACTCGGCGAATTTTCAGCCACACCGTTTCGGTTGAAGCAAACATGTTCTATTGCGACAATGGATTTTGGCGCTAGTGACCATGCGTTGGCCCAAATCATTCACGGGCGTTTTATATGGACTTTTCGCAGCGGGAATTTTAATTTTGACATTTACACGGACCGGGCTCTCTTATAGCCGTCCAGCACCTCGACTCTCGACTATGACCCAGACCGCGCATCCGCTGGAACAAATCAAAAAATATATTTCATCAAGCTGGGAGTATTTGACCCGCTCCCTGGCTATTTGCAAGACGTTTGAGGACATAAAGACGGAGGGCGAGCCTTACCTTTATTTGCCCCTGGGGTTCCCCGAGCCTGCTGAGATAGTCGAACTTCAGAAATACTGCCCTATCCGTGTAGCGCGCTTGCCGAAAAAAATCAGCACTGCCGGTGATATAGATCTCAGCGAAATTCCCAACGAAGGCGTTCTCTTTCTCCCGCATCCCTACGTAGTTCCTGGCGGGCAGTTCAACGAGATGTATGGCTGGGACAGTTATTTCATAATTCTCGGTTTGCTTCGGGACAACCGCGAACCAACCGCCAAAGGAATGGTTGAAAACTTCTTTTTTGAGATCGAGCACTACGGCGCGATTTTGAATGCCAATCGAACCTACTATCTTACGCGATCTCAGCCTCCATTCCTGACCTCCATGATTCTTGCGATTTACAATGCGGAAAAGTCCAAGGGACAAGCAGATTCCTCGTGGCTCGAAAGGGCCTACAAGTTTGCAGTTACGGACTATGAGGAGTGGATTCGCCCACCCCACCTAGCTGGTGACACCGGACTTTCCCGATACTTTGACCATGGAGAAGGCCCGGTACCCGAAATTATTGGCAATCCAAAGGATTACTATGGCGGCGTCGCACGGTACATGCTCACGCACCACGAAGGCGACGAAGCTTCTTACGTTGTGCACCTGGGAAAGAATCCGGCTGCGCCACACGCCGGCCCCGTATTTGAATTTGGGTGCGACCCCGCGTCGCAACCACCTGCCGCCCCTGATTGCCCGAAGGATCGTGTCGCGCTGACCGCGAATTATTACGAAGGCGACCGCACCATGCGCGAATCGGGATTCGATGTCTCATTTCGCTTCGGACCCTTCAGCGCCGACACACACCACTACGCTCCGGTCTGCCTGAACAGCCTTCTTTACAAAGAGGAAAAAGACCTGGAAGAGATCGCCACCATTCTTGGCCGCCACGAAGATGCCGAGAAATGGCGCCGCAATGCCGCCGATCGCCTCGAGCGTATGAACAAATATTTGTGGGACGAGAGCCGCGGTCTTTACTTTGACTATGATGTGGTCACCAACAGGCGCTCGACCTACGAATATGCGACTACGTTCTATCCGCTATGGGTCGGCGCCGCAAGCAACGCCCAAGCAGACGCCGTAATGCGCAACCTCAGATTATTTGAACATCCCGGCGGCCTGGCCATGAGCCAGCATGAAACCGGCGCGCAGTGGGATTTCCCGTACGGCTGGGCTCCGATTCACTTAATCGCCATCGAGGGAATGAAACGCTACGGGTTTAACGCCGATGCGGATCGCGTCTCGTTTCATTTCCTGCATATGGTTCTGGAAGATTTCGAGCGCACCAAAACCATGTTCGAAAAATACGATGTCGTCTCGCGAGCCTCAAAAACCCGTATTCGTGTGGGATACAAGGAAAACGTGATCGGCTTCGGATGGACCAACGGTGTTTTTCTCGAGCTTTTGCATCAGTTGCCGCCGAACCTAATCGAAAAGCTCGAAAAGCAAAAATTTTCGAAACGTTGACTTTCAAAACTCCTGTTATAATCCAATACAGTCACGCCGCTAAACGCCTACAGTATTTCCCTGATTGATGAATTCTGGCTCTTACGCCAATATGCGCGCAGAGAGAAGAGGAACAGAGGGAATCCTTAATAAAATAAGGGCTGGGCCCGTATGTTCTTCTTCTCTCAGCCAAATCTCCTCCTGATTGCTCACCCTAGAACTAGATGGCTGAATGTTACAATCATCCCCTGACTGCGGCCCGTATTTTCGGCGCGCCTGCTACCGCAGCCTTCAGATCAGCATCGCCGTTAATGACCTCGAGCAGCTTCCGGGTAATATTATCGTCCACCTCGGGAGCTTTGCGGATTTCCACAGGGTAGCGGACCATGAGTTCTAGTCCGCCCTCAGAAAATTGCAACTTCGCTTCCGTTGCTGGCGCGCGTAAGTCAATTTCCACCTTGCGCTCGATATCGCCATACTGTTTTTCGATTCCGGCGCGATATTGTGCGTACACCGAATTAACAACTTCAGTGAGTCTGTCTTGCACCAGCTTGTGGTTCGCGCCGGGCGCAAGCAAAACGGCCACCTCGTGCCAGGCATATGAGGTACCCGGGATCTGTTTGTACAAGGGCGTGGTGGCCTGGAACAGTACCGAGTTGGAGAAAACAACGATGCGGCCGGTTGGATAGAGTTCAATTCCCGTCCCCGCAAGCTCCACCAAATACATGCGGACCAGCCCGATATCGATGACGTCTCCCGTAACGCCGGCAATGCTGATGCGATCCCCCACGCTGATTCCGTAGCGCCCCACCACAAAAAAATACGCCGCCACTGACAAAAGGACGGCCTGCAAACCTACTGCGATCCCGGCGGTGACGAACCCGGCGAACGTTGCCAGCGAGCTGAATTCGCTGATGAATCCCAACATAAGCACGACGCAGATCAGAAAACCAACCACAAACCGCCTGAGAATCAGGAATTGTCGGCGCCTGCGCATATCGTGGATGTACCGGAACGTTAATCGGCGCCACAACTCGGACAGAGTGAACACGAATGCAAGCGCCAAGGCCAGCGCAAGAACTCGCATCAGCAAAGAGCGCACGGAGTATCCCGACTCGCGCACCAGCACCCGGCGCCATTGCAGAAAATTCGCGCGGCTTTCGTCCAGTAAAACAATTTCCTGGTTCAGAGGAATCAGCGCGCTCGATAAATGTTTGAACTCATCTGTTAGCTTCTGGAAATCCTGAGGCGTCGCTGGAGTCGATTGCGTGCCGGGCGTGGCGGACAAATTAGACATCTCGCGCCCGCGTTGCACAGTTGCGGATAGATTCGCGCGCAACGGTTTTTGAATGTTGCTAGCAATATCACGCAAGCTGGCTGTCTCTTTAATTAGCTGATCGAGCTGATGGATGCTGCGCATTTCGTCATACACGGCCTTGGCTTCACCGCCCAATCCTCCGGAACTGGGGCTTAACGTTTGAGCGCTGGCCGCGGCCTTGGCAGCAGCGCTCTGCGCCGCAGCGGTTCCCAGCACTTCGGGGATGGAACGCGCCAAATCATTGATGCTTCCCTGCAATCCTTTCGTGGACGCTTCGCTGTTGTTCTGGATAAATGTGCTCATTCGTTGGACGGCATCTTGCATCGCTTTGTTCAACTCGAGATCACCCTGCAGCTTTTCCCTTTGATGCGGCAGGGTTTGTCTTTTGCTACCGGCTGTTGAGGCAAGCTGTTTGTCCAGCGTGTCTAATTGCGTCTGGTCTTGCTCGATTTTGGCTTTCACTTGCGCGGCGAACTGGGCCAGTTTTTCTTCCTGCGTGGGCGTCTGCGCGTTTTGATTTGCGTCATTGCTGGCGCCATTATTTGCCGAGGAGATCAGTTGGGCTTCCGCCCTAGCGGACTCAAAAGCCAGCCGTACCACTTGAGCAGCAAGATTTTGCGCATTGTCCTGATAAAGCTCATCGCTGGGGAAGCCAACCGTCTGCACTTTGCCCGACGCATTGCGATACAAATTAATCGCCGCGTTCAGATGGCCTAGAATTGCATCGCGATCGAACGGCTGCGTACCTTGCGCAAGAACGAAAACACTTACCAAAGAAGATGCGGCCAACCAAACACATAAAAGTAGTCCCCAGCGAGACGCGTTTGGAGCGGTTCGATTTTTGAACAGTTTCATATCCTCTTCTTTCGTTTGCGCCGGGTGCAAAACCCGATGATTTCTTCTCGGACCGCGATTTTCGCAGGGCTGGGAATGAGTCAAAATAAAGAAGCAAGCCGCAGCAATTTTGGCAATCCCCGCCTATCCATGTAGCGGGATTCGTTCAGCGTAGACTACTAAGCTTTCAAACTACCACAAATTACGCTAGCATTTCGCGAACACAAGTTCCAGGTGAGCTCCTCTCACAATGAATTTGCTGTTGTTGTAAGCGTTGTAAGGTCGAGTTCCACAAGCCATCTCTCCTCTTAAGGAAGATGACGATTACAGCAACTAGTTACAATGACCGTGTTCAAACCCACCTCAATTACCTGGAAGCAGTTACTGGTTCAAACCGCGCGTCGCGTTGGGAAAGATGATGTCCTCGGCCGCTCCGCTCAGCTTTCTTTCTATTTTTTCCTGGCTCTTTTTCCCCTGTTGATTTGCATCCTCGGGGTACTCGGAATGTTTTCCAGGGCGGGTCGTGACATGCAGCACGGCCTGTTCGACATACTTATAAACGTCTTGCCATGGTCCGCCTGGAATCTCGTGCAACAAACATCAGCCGAGATTAGCCAATCCAATCCCAGCTCCAAGCTGTCTCTCGGAATTATCATTTCATTGTGGTCGGCATCCGCGGGTATGTCCGCGGTTATGGACACCTTGAACGCCCAGTCAGCGGTACCGGAGACCCGATCGTTTATCAAAAGAACCGCTATCGCCGCCGGTCTCACCGTCGCGGCCGCTTTAGTACTTTTGGCGGCCGTCGCCATCGTGTTGCTGGGCGATTTTGCGGCCGAATATTTTTTGCAAGGTGTGGGTACCGTTATCTGGAAAATTCTGCAATGGCCGATCGCCACGACACTCGTGTTGTTTGATTTCGCTCTAATCTATTACTTCGCGCCGGACGCGAAAGATTGCAAGTGGCATTGGATTACGCCGGGCGCCGTGTCAGGTCTTGTTCTATGGATGGCTGTATCTCTCGGTTTAAAATCGTATCTGCACTTTTTCAACACCTACACAGCCACCTACGGCTCGCTAGGGGGCGTCACTATCCTACTGTTGTGGTTTTATCTTACGGGAGCAGCATTGCTCATCGGAGCCGAGATCAACACTGTGATCGAAGACGCCATCGAATTGGAAAACGAGAAATGCCGCATGGCCGGGGATTCTGATTAGGAAAGTCGCAGGGTTGCTCAAATCGTGACAGCATCGTGTTGATCATTCGATGCGAATCGATCTATGAGCGTTCGGATCTTCCCTATACACAACGTTCCGGAGACATGGTTTACACCTCCTGGCTGGATTAATCCCGCCAGGAGGTGTCGATGCCATGGAAGGAACGGTCCATCGTGGAAGAACG
>Ga0070765_100000954_pt1 | contig 17270 bp, 15 predicted proteins | sample HubBroMetageWFT5_FD_71516 | JGI IMG/M metagenome (GOLD analysis project Ga0070765, IMG submission 71516) | Warmed and freeze-thawed soil microbial communities from the Hubbard Brook experimental Forest, New Hampshire - Hubbard Brook CCASE Soil... | ecosystem: Environmental > Terrestrial > Soil... | reverse complement strand
TAAGCAGCAAGTGCCAAGTTGTTGTTGGCAGTTCTAGTTTCCGACCTGTTACGGGCGGTTGGCCCCCGGCATGCCTCCGAGACGCGACAGCTTCCGTCGAAACCGTGTCGCCCCCGTTTGCCACCCTATTTTACCACGTCCCACCCGCGACACCCGGACGCTCTTTCCGGTGTAGCGGCCGCTGAAGCGGGCGCCTTTCTTCCGCGATTACCTGTGCCTCAATCAGGGCAAAATCTGCCGCTGCAACTCCCCCGTTGCCCGGCAATCTTTTCCCGCAGATCTGCTCCATACAAATACGTCTCTCCATCGCAAGCTAAACGACGCAAACTCAGCACTGTGCAGACTCCGCGATACGGGTTCTTTGGCACCTAGCGCGCCCTCTCAATCACGACTGGTTCGGGCGAGCCGCAATCGCAGCCCAACTCTCGCCCGGCGATCAGCGCGCGGTGCTTTTGTCGGTTGGCCTGACCGAGCTTGTGCATGGCGTGCACCGTGCCCAGGGAGGACCCGCGCGCAGCCGACGCGAGTCGTTTGTTCGCGAACTACTAAGCGACGTGGAAGCCCACCCATTTACGCGAGAGACCCCGCTGCTGGCTGGGAAGATTGATGGCGAACAACAGAGTCGTGGAGTCACCATACCCTTCGCTGATCTGCTAATCGGAGCTACGGCATTGGAGGTCGGATCGCGATCCTGACCGTCAATGTAAGGCACTTCCGTCTGATCACGGCCTGACCGTTGCTCGACTGTGACTAACCTCCTTGGGTCCGCCTGAGCACGGATTGGGCACACCCGTACCCCCAAACCGTTGACGCCCCCTCTCGCTCCCGCCACAATGGCAAAACGGGAGAAAATCGGGCAAAACGCCCTTCAAATCGGGTATGTCACCGGAACCCAACGCGGTCGAACAAGCCGTAGCGCGCGCCCTGCGGGATAACCTCGAACGCTTGCAGCGCACCTGCGACGAATTGCAGCAGTCTGTAAATGACGTTGTGGCCGCCTGCTCCAGCAGCCGCCCCACCAACGCCCTGCCGCCGCTGTTGCGCGCACAGTCAACATCCGCGGCGCTAACCGCCTCGCTCGAAGTTCTCACTCGCTTCGTCGCCCAGGCTCTACAGTCGGCTCCGAAGAGCCCGCTGGAAGAAAAGATCACGCAAGCCATTGGCATGCTCGCTCCGGAAGCTCCGGCAGCCCCTGCCCGCCCGGCGACCAGTATCCCGGAACCCAAAGCCGCCGCTACCGGACCCGCCTCCGAAGCTTACGCCGCTCCACCCCCGGCACCGGGTGCGCAACAAGCGCCACCACCCGTGGAAATTCCCGCTCCATCGCCAGTACAATCGGAAGCAGCGGATGTTCCGCTCGCTGCCGACGGCGGCTTGGACGTCAACCAGTTATCTACTGAGGAACAGGAGCTTCATCGCCGCGCAAATCGTGTGGCTAAAGTTTCGATGCAGGATATTAAGATGTTACGTCCGGAACAGGTCAGGCTGGGCCGCGAAAACAAGGATATCTGCATCCGATTGAAAGACGACATTGAGAAAGCTCATCGAGAATACGACCGCAGATTCAAACCCATCATGGATCACCCGGTGGACTATTTTTACCGCTGGATGGTGGAGATTCTTGCGGACGGCGACAGCTCTGCCATCGGCGAATATCCTTACGCTCCCGCCAGCAAACACCGCTGATCGAAAACGCGCACCCGCGCTTGCCATCCGAGGACTCGCGCTCATACTCATTCTGTGCCTCGCCTTCGCCGGTTCTGTGGATCTTTCCGCGCAAACCACTGCCAAGAAAAAGAAGAAACGCCCCACGCATCCGAAATCGCCTGCCTGCATGGCGGGTTGCAAGCCGGATAGCGCCGCGCCAATATTTGACGCCGCCACTCCGGAAGATGCCGCTGCACAAAAGGAATTGGCTGGGCTTGCCGCGGACGTGCATCGCGGCACTCCAGGTTCCTACGAAAAGCTAGCCGCCTTCGCGAACAAGAATTCCACCAGCGTTTGGGGGCAACGTGCCGCCCTCGCGCTGGGCTATGAAGACTACGGCAAAGCGCGCCAACAGCAAGCGCTCGTCTGGTTGCAGAAAGCCCAGCCCGATGCGCTTTTGCAGGAGTATGTCCTGTTCTGGACCGCGCAGGTGAACCGCGCCCTCAAGAAAAGCGCCGAAGCGGCGCGAGGTTTTGCCACCCTGCTCAAGGACTATCCCGACACGATAATTAAGGAACAGATCCTGGAAGCGTACGTTCCCACCACAGTGGAAATGGGCCGCCCGCAAGACGGTCTGGAAGCTCTAACAGGCAATCCGCTCGTGGCCACCAAGCCCACCCTATTGCTCGCTCGTTCCCGCGCGTACGAGGCCTCGCGCAAACTTGTCCTCGCCGTGAAAGATTACCAAACGCTTTATTACAAATTTCCTCTTGCCGATGAATCCGCCGATGCGGCCATCGCTCTTCCTCGCCTCAACAAACAACTCCGCAACGAGTTTCCCTACGCCTCCGCGGAACTACAGGAACAACGCGCGCAGGCCTTCTACGACGCACACAAATGGAAGGAAGCCCGTGCCGAGTACGAAAAGCTGGCTGCAATCTTGAAAGATCCCACGAATCCAACGCGTGAAAAAGCCCTTGTTCGCGCTGCGGAAGCCCGCCAGCATCCCAAACAGGCTCCGAAGCTCCTCGCGTCCATCAAAGTCAACGATCCCGAAGCCGACGCCGAACGTTTATACGCCCTCTCACAAGCCTATCGCTCCGATAAAAATGAAATTGAGATGCTGACCTCCATCGAAACCTCCGCGGCCAAATATCCCCAGAGCCGCTGGACCGAAGACGCCTTGATGGCGGCTGGCAACTATTATTGGGTGCAGCTCGATCGGGCAAAAGCGATCGGCTACTACCAGCGCGTGCTGGAAGAATTCCCCAGTGGCAAGAACGCCTACAACGCCGAATGGCGCATCGCCTGGGTAGCCTATCTTGATCGCCAGCCCTACGCGGGCGAAAAGCTCAGCGTCTTCTTGCGCAAATATCCCGTTTCCGGAGGCGCCGTCAACGCTCTCTACTGGCTGGGACGCGATGCGGAGCGCAGCGGCAATCCCGCCCACGCACGCAGCTACTACAAGAAAGCCATCGACCGTTTCCCGGCGACTTACTTCGCCTACGCTGCCGAAAAACATCTCGAAAAACTGGGCCCCGGCGACGAAGACGCTCCCGATTTTCTCTCCCAGATTCCGCCGCCCACTCCATTGCGCCCCTTCGATGAACCCGTCCCACCTTCTGTTGTCGAACGCTGGAATCGTGCACGCGCGCTGCGCACCATCGCTTTCGTCGCCTCTGCTGAACTCGAGCTTCGCGCCGCCTATGCCGCCACTGCCTCGCCGCGCTTCTTGGTCGAAGCCGCCCAAGCCGCTTTCGATCAAGGCCACTTCGGTGTAGGAATGGCCTACGGCCGCCAGGCGGTCCCAAGTTTCGATTCGCGCAAATTCTCCGAGCTTCCGCCTTCCGTCTGGAAAGTTTTGTTCCCGCTCCCCTACGAAAGCGTCCTGCGTCGCGAAGCGGAGCGCAACGAATTCGATCCCATGTTCGCCGCTGGGCTAATTCGCCAGGAATCCACGTTCCAGGCTGACGCCGTCTCCCACGCCAACGCCATCGGCTTGATGCAGATTCTTCCGAAGACTGGCCGCTTACTCGCCAAGCAGCGCAAAGTCCGCTACACAAAAGCCACCCTCTTCGATCCTAACTTGAACATTGAACTCGGCATGCTCTATATCGCTGATCTCACGCGTTCCACCGGTGCTCCCGAATACGCCGCCGCAGCCTACAACGCAGGCGAGGAGCGCATCGCCCAGTGGAAAGCCGAGCGCACCTACGACGAAATTCCGGAACTCGTCGAATCCATTCCTCTCACCGAAACCCGCGAGTACGTACAAATCGTCGTACGCAACGCCGCCATCTACCGCCTCCTCTACGGGGACACCACCACCAAAGCCAATCTCTCCGCCTCCTCCCACTCCCGCTAAACTAAGTACCATTCTCGGTTTTTGTAGCGGCCGCCTTCAGGCGGGCGCCTTTCTCTCAAAATGTAGGGACGCCCTTCTGAGGAATGGCCGGACACTCCTTGACCTTCCGACGTAGTGGCCGATCTTCAGATCGGTCATTCTTGTCCGCAAACAAAAACCATTCTCCCCAACAACTCGGATGCAGTACGATCAAAGGGACCACCCAATCCGCATGGAGCGACGCGATGACCAACAAACATTTTCTGACCACCGCAATCCTGGCGCTGTCTTTTAGCGCGGTATCCTGCACTCAGCAGGATCAGAAACAACTTTCAAAGGACGTGAAATCCGCCGGCGAGGCTGCCAAGCAGACCGCCTCCGATGCCGTCGATGCCACCAAAAAAGCCGCCGATGCGACCGACCTAGGCGACAAAACGAAAAAAGTTGCCGGCGACGTAGCCAAGGGCGCCGAAAAGGCCTACGACGCGGCTGCCGAGGCCACCCAAAAGGCCGTGGACAAAACCAAAGACGCCACGCAAAAAACCATCGACAAATCTAAAAAAGACCCCACCAACTAACTGCGGCCGCTTCCCTGGTTTTTTTGTATTTGCGGGACTAACCTCTGCGTCGTTCTTTCTTGGGTTTTCTTGCTTTTGTAGGGACGGCCTTCTCGGGCCGTCCGCCAATAAATGAAGGCCGCACCACTAACCCATCATCTTTTCCAACGCTGTCATCCCGACCGGAGCGCCGCACCGTTTGCGGCACGGAGCGGAGGGATCGTCGCAACCTATCAGCGCCACCCGCACTCACAATGCGACCTCTTATTTCGTGGCCCCCGCCGGTGCCTTCAAACTCGGATCCAACTTCTGCGCCTCCGCAAACTCCCCCTGCGCACCGTTCGCATCATTCATCCGCAACAGCGACATTCCCAAATTGTAGTGCGCGTGCGCCATTCCCGGCTGCAAACCAATCGCTTCCCGATAATTCGCGGCCGCCTCCTTGTATTCGCCCTTATTGAAAAGCGCCGTGCCTAGATTGAACCGCACGTTGGCATCATCGGGTGCCAGCGGCACCAATTTCTTGTACGTAGCAATCGCCTCGTCCGTCTTCCCCAACGACAACTGGCTTCCCGCCAGCCCCGAAAGCGCATCCGAAAAATCCGACTTCAGCGCCAAAGCCTTTTCATAACTCGCCGCCGCTTTCGCATATTCCTTCTGGCTGTAGTACGCCCTTCCCAAATTATAAGCAGCGTGAAAATCATCTGGCTTCAGCGCCATGCTCTTCTCAAACGAAACAATCGCCTCGCTCATTTTTCCCTGATCGTACTCCGCAAGTCCCAGCCCCAATAGCACCTCCGGCTGATCCGGCTTGATAGCGAGGCTCTTCTGAAAATCCGTGGCTGCTTCGCCATAATGCCTCGAAACGTAAAGCAAATGGCCTAGCTGCGCCCACGCATTCGCATCATCCGGGTGCTTCGCCGCCACTTTGCGGAACATCGCCATCGCCTCATCCGTGTGTCCCGTCTCGCCAAGCGCGTGCGCGTAATTCTCCGTGAAATCCATTGAGTCGGGCCGTAGCTGGTGCGCTTTCTGCAGAAACGTCAATGCTTCGTCGGCCTTGTTCTCGCTCAGTAATGCGGTGCCCAGATTATTCAGCGCGTCGGCATTCCTCGGATTCCGCTTGATGGCATTGCGAAACGCGCCGATCGCTTCGTCCGCTTTTCCCAGACTCAAAAGTGCGGCGCCCATCCCGTTGTACGCTTCCGTAAAATCGTCGTGGAGTGCAATTGCCTGTCGATACGATGCGATGGACTCTTCGAATTTCTTCTCGTGAAATAAAGCCAGGCCCTTATTGTTGTAAACCACCGCATTCTCTGGCGCGAGCTTCAAAGCACGGTCGAAATCGCCGATGGCCTCCTCATTTTTGCCAACCGCGTCGAGCGCTCTCCCAAGGTTGTCGAGCGCCTCCGCAAAATCCGGCTGAATCTGCAAAGCCTCTCGAAATAACTTGATGGCCGCGTCATACTCTTTCTTTTTCAAAAGCGCGAGCCCACGTTCATTCAGCTTGACCGCCTCGCTCGCAGCCGCGCCAGCCGGCAGCTCCGCTCCGGGTAATAACGAAAGGCCACCGACCGGCAGCATCATGTTGACAAGCATGATCGCCACAAGAAAACCTAACGCATATTTCATAGCCATCGTGTCTCTTCTCTTTAGGGGATCGGAGCTTTAGTTCATCCTGAGCCTCGAAGGGCTCCGACATTATATGCTTGGTATTTACGGGCTTTAGCCCCGAGGAAATCTTCCCAAAACCCACGCCTCACCTGCATACTAGTTCCTCCAATTCAGCAGCAAAAGGTGCGCGCTCTAATTCCCATGTCTACTCCAGAAACCAACGTCACCCACATCACCCGCCGCATGATCTCTGCGAAAGCGGAGCAATTCACCGAATCCGTTATCCGTGAAATGACCCGCCTGGCCCTCAAGCACAACGCCGTCAATCTCTCCCAAGGCTTTCCCGATTTCGCCGCGCCGCAAGAAGTAAAGGAAGCCGCCCGCCAGGCCATTGCCGATGACATCAATCAGTACGCCATCACCTGGGGCGCCAAACCGTTACGCGACGCCGTGGTCGAAAAATTCGCGCGCACCCAGAACGTTACCTACGATCCCGAGCGCGAAATCACCATCTGCTGCGGCTCCACCGAAGCCATGATGTCCGCCATGATGGCCATCATCAATCCTGGTGATGAGATCGTCGTCTTCGAACCGTTCTACGAAAATTATGGCCCGGACGCGATTCTCTCCGGCGCGAGCCCGCGTTTTGTAAAGATGCGCCCGCCAGCCAACGAAAACTCCGTCTGGTCCTTTGACGACAGGGAACTGGCCGCCGCCTTCGGACCGCACACCAAAGCCATCATCCTCAACACGCCCAACAATCCCACCGGAAAAGTTTTCACCCGCGCCGAACTCGAATTCATCCGCGACCTCTGCATTCGGTGGAACGCCTACTGCATCACCGACGAAATCTACGAGCACATCCTCTACGACGGCACCGAACACATCTCGATGGCGCAGATCGATGGGATGCGCGATCGCACCATCGTCATCAACGGCATGTCCAAAACCTACAGCGTCACCGGTTGGCGTGTCGGTTGGGCGCTGGCCCCCCCGGAGCCCACGCAGTCCATCCGAAAGGTCCACGATTTCCTCACCGTAGGCGCTGCCGCCCCGCTCCAACAAGCGGGCGCGCTCGCGTTGACTCTGCCGCAGTCCTATTACGACAAACTCGCCACCACCTACGCCACCAAACGCGCCCGCCTCCTCAAGATCCTCGAACAAGCCGGTTTCACCGTTTACAAACCGCGCGGCGCGTACTACATCATGACCGACATTTCGCGCTTCCGTTTCGACGAATCCAAGTATCCTGCCGACTCCCGCGACGTCTCCTTCGCCAAATATCTGGTCGAATACATTGGCGTAGCCTGCGTCCCCGGCTCCAGCTTCTACAACGATGCACAGGATGGTGCCTCTCAGGTACGCTTCACTTTCTGCAAAAAGGAAGAAACTTTGGCGGCGGGCGAATCTCGCTTTGCGAAACTTCGCCCCGACCCGCCCACAAAATAGCCCTCCCAGTGCTCTCGGCGCAGAACAGTTAGGTGGCTATTCCCTTACGAATCTTTGCGTTTACTGGTCACCACACGCTCATCCCCACTGCAATTTCGTTTTTTTGATTCGTTTTTAGACCTGTGCTAGAATCCGGCAAGGATAAGCGGAAATTATCTCCAAGCAGTTTCCGCAGAGGTTCCGCCCTCCGCTGCGAGTCGGATGGGCTTTCGAGTAAGGTTTTGATTTAAATAGCTTTAGGAATTAAGGAGTAGGAGACTGTTGGTCGGTTGCCCTGTGGTGGTCAGTCTCCTACCCCGCGAGTGGTCTTGCCTGTATAGACGAAGCCTGCTTCCGAAATGTTTCTTCCCCAAGCAAACTTTTCTGTAACTAAATCTGTTTGTTAGGCGCCGTAACCGCCTGAAAATTTGGCCTCTACGTATGTCGGGAGGGTGCCCGATCCCTTTCGTCTTTTGAAAGGGTCGGTCCTTCTTCGCCTCTATCCACGATCAGTGTGTTCACCCAATATCTACGGTATCCAGATATCGCGCCACCGCCGCCTTCCATTGAAACTTCTCTGTGATGGCCTGCTGCAGCGCCTGCGCTGCTTCCGGTTCTCCATGCGTCAAATAGACCTGTTTCGGTGCGCTTTGAAATCCGGTCAGCCACCGCAACAACTCGCTTTTGCCCGCATGCGCCGAAAGCTGTCCCATGGTCACGATTTCCGCGGCCACCGGCACCATGTGCCCATATAAACTCAGACTCTTCGCGCCCTCTTGCAACGCGCGTCCACGCGTTCCTTCGGCCTGGAAACCCGCCAACAGCACCGCGTTCTGCGCGTCGGGAAGCCGCTGCGCCAGATGGTGCAGCACTCTTCCTCCAGACACCATGCCGCTCGCCGAGACAATGATGCATGGCTCCTTCACACCATTAATTGCCTTGGATTCCTGCACCGTTCTGGTTAGGTGAAATGTTTTCACGTTCAGCGGATCGCCGCCGTTCTGTTCGTCGCGCCCGAATTGCAGATCGTGATCGTCCTTATATTTCAGATAAAGATCCGTCGCGCTCAGCGCCATCGGACTGTCCACATACACCGGAATTTTCGGAATCCTTTGCAGGTCCTGCAATTGCTTCAGGTAATACATGAACGTCTGCGTCCGTCCAAGCGCGAACGCTGGAATTACAATCGATCCCCCGCGCTTCACCACCCGGTTCACCAGGTCGCCGATGACCGCCAGAGGATCGCCGGATTCATGGTCGCGGTCCCCGTAAGTAGACTCGCAAAGCAACACATCCACCTGTTTCGCCGCCGGCGTCTTCGGGTCGTTCAAAATCGGCTGGTCGTATCTGCCCACGTCTCCCGAAAAAACCACCACCGTCTTTTTTCCATTCTCGGTGATCGTCAATTCCAGGCTCGAAGATCCCAGGATGTGCCCGGCGTCATACGACTCGAAATGAAATTCCGGCGAAACGTCGAACCCGCCGCTCCGTGGCATCGGCTTCAAAAGTTGTAGCACCGGATCCACATCCGCGGACGTATACAGCGCCCTCGGGTTCGCGTGCTTGCTCCACTTGTTCTTGATCGCGTCCTGCGTTTCTTCTTCCTGCAAATGACCCGAATCTTTCAGCAGCAACGCCGTCAATTCAATCGTCGCCGGGTTCGCGAAAATCGTTTTCCGGTAGCCGTCCCGCACCAGCACCGGCAACCACCCGGTGTGATCCAGGTGCGCGTGCGTCAGCACCAGATAATCAATCGTCTTGGGATCAATCGGCAGGGGATTCCAATTGCGTTGCGTCAATTCCGGCAGTCCCTGAAACAATCCGCAGTCCACCAGCAACCGCTTGCCCGCGGACTCCACCAAATACTTCGATCCAGTTACACAACCCGCTGCACCCAAAAATGTAAGTTTCGCCATGGCCCAAGCATTCTACCCTACGCCGCATCGTCGATAAGGTTTTGTGGGGGCGGCTTTAGGCCACCCTCCTCTTCGTAGGGGCGCAGCACTGCTGCGCCCCATGTCCGCAAGATCACTTGGTCTTGAGCCGGGTGCCCCACTCGCCGGTTTTGCGGGTGGGTCTTGGTTCTCTACTCTTAACTCGCTACGGGAATTTCCCGAATTTCCGGCGCCGCGAACGCATTCTCAAAAACAATGGAAATCGAAACGCTCTTCCGTACATTGTTCACCAGCGCCGGTCGAAAACAAGCGATACACGTCCCACCCGCCTGCCGGACACTGGGGTAAACCACGCCTGCCGAACCAGCGTCAAGAAGTTCCGCAGCCAAACGCTGTGAAGCAGCATAGCTCCCCGGATCCAGGCAATTCCCAAACGACGCATCATCCCGAATATCGTGGAACCTGCCGCGAAAATCCGCCAGGAAATCCACATACGTAAACGTTTCTCTCTCCTGCCATCTGATTTCCTGCAGCTCGTTCGCCTTGTGGTACGCCACCTCTGTCTCCGAGGTCTTACGCGCGAGTCCCGCATACCACGCGCCCCGCTCCGGCCCATTGAATCGGCTGCCAAACGGACTCGCATGCGTGAACGCCGCATTCACAATGTGCGAATACGAAACGCCAAACACCAGTTCCCGCACCGTAATCCCCGGAAGCAATCCAGCTTCGCCCTGCAAGCGATCGTTAGTGGCTCCTTCCAATTCAAAAAGCGCGCTTAACTCACCCGCATCCGCCGTCAGCCGCGTCAACACGCTCTCGTCCCGGTCGCTGAAGCTGGAAGGAATCAATCGATGCGTGTCGTCCTGAAAAACATCATTAAGTCCCGGCAACATTCACTGCCCGCCTCGCCGCGAATCCAGCAGTTGCCTCACCCGCAGCATCGCCGGCACTCCGCCTTGGATGATGTAGGGCAGGGGAGCTTCTCCTCCGAACATCGGGTTCTCGTTCGGCAACTGCATCCAGCAATCCGCCAATTTTTTGCTATAGAGAATATTCAGTGCCTTGAAAATCCCGGTAAGCAGCGAAATCCTCGTCAACCGATCCTGATCCAGCGTGCCGCGCGCTTTTCTCTTCAGTTCATAAAACGCCCCGTTGGAAATTCCACCCAGCAGGAGGCGCGCATCCTCGTCACGCAATTCCCAAAGTTCGCACAGCCTCAAGAACCCCTTCACTGCGGCAGGGCTCAAACGCTTCTGCACCTGCCGTTTAGACAGATCCGCAGGCCGCTCCCAGGTAAAGCCAACCCCCGGCGTGTTTAACGATGCCATTCTTAGGCGTACTCCATATACGGAGTATTATACATCCATTTATGGAATGACGCTCACAAATCTCAGGGAGAACGAGAGGCAGGAAACTGGATGCACTAACTGATTGATTTGTAGTGATTTATCTGCGATGGAGCAACATCAGAGGAAGAAACACAATGGCGATAAAGGCAGGATTTAGAGGAAATTTGGTGGAGCCGATGGGATTCGAACCCACGACCTCCTCGATGCCATCGAGGCGCGCTCCCAACTGCGCCACGGCCCCACTTGGGAAGAGCAGTTTAACTGATTATTAGCCCTGCTGAAAACCCAAAATCACGCTGGAAACGCCGCATTTCCAACATCTCCATGGAATTGCCGCGCTCACGGCTAGTTTATCACACTCTTTCCACACTTCTTTCAACACCCACGATGCCGCCACTTCCCCCGACTTTCCCCCCACACCCCAACCTGCTATCCTCCAGTAGAAGTAGACATCCAATCAGCAATTCGGTATCTTCTAGCCCCCAAGTCATACTGAATTACCGTCGAGGAGTTTCGCCCATGTCTTCCGATACCACCCTGCAAGCCAATTTTCGCGGCGTGCTGTGCCGTCATTGCGGCAAGCCCGTCCGCGTTCCCAATTCCGTTATGCGTAAGGAGTCCGCGTCCCAAGGACGTCCCGAAGGCGACGACAGCGGCACATTTCACCTCATCTCTCGTGTCTTTGTGCTTCGCTGCCGCTCGTGCGAAAAAGAGTCCGTTTACGCCATCAATCAGATCGTCGATTGTCCAGCTCCTTCGCCTTCGCACAGCCATAAGTACAAAACGGCCGTTGCCTGATCAGGCCGTCTTTATTTTCTGCGACAAGCGACAAGCGTTTGCGTCGACGCGCTGATGCTGTGTAACCTGAATGGCGATAACCACGGCATCCATTTGATCCCGCATGTCTAACAAACCGGTCGTGGCCGAAGCCATCAGCGCATGAATCCATTCTTTACCAGCCGAAAGGCCGTGTACCTGGCGCCTTTAGTTCTGCTTCTCTTGCTTTACATCGGTGATTTCCTGCTGTTCTCCTTGCGCTCGTCGTATCCGCGTCTCGGCGCGCCAACTTCCAGCGTCCACCGCGTGCGCCTGCTGGCCATCCCCGACAAAGGCAACAGGGTCGAATACCAGATCGATGTGCAACAACCCGAAGAAGACGTGCCCTGCTCACGGTCAATCTTCCCTCAAGGCGGCAATCATCCCTGTTGGTACGTTCGGCGCCACGCCAAAGACCCTATCCCGATGTAACTCGATTGTTTTTCAGGTTTGAAAATCGCGCGAAACCAAAAGTAGAAAAAAAACGGGGGAGTCCCGCGCGAACGATCACTCCCCCGCTTCACCGACGGAGCGGAACTGTGTAGTTCCACCCCTAATACGCCGCAAACCCGCCCCCCGGATGTAGCGGCGGCTTTACGCCGCCATCTCGGGTTTCTTTTTCCTTTGGGTTTCTCTTTCCTTTGTAGGGACGGCCTTCTGCTTGCCCTGACGAAGGAAGGGGGCCGTCCGGCAATGAACGGTGAAAATCGGCGGCCCAATTCATCTAAAAAATCAAATCCCGCGATCTCTTGCCGTTCACCGCCCCGCCCACCTCATCCTCCGCCCAACAAAATAATCTTCCCCGTCGGCTTCGGCATTCCACCCGCCGGCTCCACCGTCACCGCAAACGCCTTCGGCTCGCTATTTGCCGGAACCTCCGCCTCCCAAGGCTCGGCCCGCTTGGGTCCCACGGCAGTAAACGTACCCGCGCTTATCGGCGCGCCGTTCGTCGGCACCAGCCACATCTGATAAACCTTCTCCGGAGGAAGCGCCGGCAACTCCGCCGTATACAGCACCTTCCCCAGCCGCTTGTTATACCGCACCACCGCATCGCTTCCCGGAATTCCGTCTTTCGTGCTCGCCAGCCGTATCGTTTCCGTGTCCCTGGCCGAGAGCGCGTTTACCAGACCCATCACGTGCAATCTTTCTTTCTCAAACTCCGCTGCCACCCGTCGCGCATCTCGTACTTCGACCGTAAGCGTCCGGTTCTCCCGGTACAACTCCGCACAGAAAATCGCCAGCACCACCGTCGCAGGCACCAGCACCCAGTTCCACCAGCGATCCCGTGGCCGCTTCTCTTCTCGCACCGCTTCTCGTCCTCCAACGGGTTGCGTCACAGCCATCGTTGCACCGCGTTCCGCCGCAATGCGCGCGAACAATTTCTCTTTCACCGACGCCGCGGGCTTTTCCTGCTCCGCTGCCAAAGCCAGCACCGCAACATTGCCTAAGGCCTCCGCCAATTTCGCAGCGCACTCGCCACACCCCGCCACATGCGCCTTCACCGCCGCCGCTTCCGCCTCCGGCAGCGCCCCTAGCGCGTATAGCTCCAGATTCTCTTCTCGAATGTGCGAACTGTCGTTCAACCCAACACCTTCTTTAACGTTTCCATCGCCATGCGAATCCGTGTCTTGATCGTTCCCAGGGGTTGGCCTGTTTTCTCCGCGATCTCCGTATGCGTCATGCCTTCGAAATATGCAAATTCCACCGCTTCCCGCTGACCCTCCGGCAGGCTTCCCATCACTGCGCGAACCTTCTGCACCAGCAAAGATTGCAGCGTGCTTGTCTCCAGGTTCGCTTTCAAATCCACCTTGTTGTTTTCCAACTCCTCGGCCTTATCGCCCTTTTTGCGCAACTTGGAAATAGCCCGGTTTCGCGCCGCCACCAACACCCATCCCGCGAAGGAGCCGCGGCTGGCGTCAAATCGTTCCGAGGTCCGCCACACCTGGTAGAACAAATCCTGCAGAATCTCCTCGGCTGCACCGCTGTCGCGCAGGATCCGCTTCACCTCCGAATACACCAATCCGCTGTATCGGTCGTACAATTCCGAGAGTGCCGCTTCGTCCTTCCGTGTGACCCTCTCCAGCAACGACCAATCCGTTTCTCGCGTGTCCAGTTTGCCTTCCGGCTTCACGACACCTCAGTTCCGCTCCATTTCGTCAGCTATAGTACGCCATCAACCACATCAACGGATTGCGCAGTTCTCTACGAGGCCGGAATTGCAGTCCCAGCGTAAGCCACTCGCTCAGCGATCGTTAGGGGTGCGGGTTTTCTCTTGGGTTCGCTTGGCATCAATACCAAACACAAATGCTCGAGGGTGCCCCATCCTTTGCGCCTTTGTTTCATGCAAAGGGTGGGCTCCTACGATCGAACGCCTAGACTCTCTTCTCTTGCTCTTGGGCGTCCCTTCCAGAAAGGACGTGCGGATTTCCCACCGAGCGAGGTTATCGCTTCACCGGTCTCCTGGGCCGCTGTTTCTTCGAAATGGATTTAATGATCAGCCGACGTTTCATCTTCGGATCAATCCTGACCTTCGCGCGTTCCTTCGCCACCGTAATCAACTCGCGAATCTCCGGCTCATCCAACACGTCTGCCGTCGTCAATCGCACACCGCGCACCAGCTTTCCCTCACCGTGGAGCCGCTTCGCCGGATCAGGCAATCCCGCACCCTGTAGAAACGCGAGGCTCACATATCGCGGATACAGCACGATCGAAAACACCACCAACGAAGGTTTCTCGCTTGGCCCAAACCCGATCACCAGCGCATTGTAGTTGTCGTACACCATCTCCGTTGCGCCTGGCACCTGCTTTCGCAGTTTCGTCACTGCCGATCGAGCCAACGCCGCAATGCCATCGTCATACTTCGCCAAAAATTTCTTCCACTGTTCCGTCGCGGTCACGCACCACCTCCGTCACCAAGCCCCTGATGTTATCCTCTCTCCCAATGCCCTACACACACGAAATCCGTCCGTGTAGGGGCGCAGCAGCGCTGCGCCCCAGGTCCGCACGATCCTTGTGTCTTGCCTCAAATTTCTTTTGTCTTTGTAGGGACCGCCTTCTGCTTCTCCTGACAAAGGAAGGCAGGCGGTCCGCTCAATTACGATTGCTCTCGGCGTCGTCGTGGAAACCGCCCATCTCTCCGTGAACCACCCGTCCCACTCCTACGACGCCATCATCGTCGGCGCCGGCGCCGCGGGCCTCATGTGCGCCATCGAAGCCGGCAAACGCGGCCGCCGCGTCGCGCTACTCGAACGCGCCGATCGTATCGGCAAAAAAATCCTCATCTCCGGCGGAGGTCGCTGCAACTTCACCAACCTCCACTGCACGCCCGAGAATTTCCTCTCCGAAAATCCCGACTTCGCCCGCTCCGCCCTGGCTCGCTACACTCCTGCCGATTTCATCGCCCTGGTCCGAAAGCATCGAATCGCCTTCCACGAAAAAACCCTCGGCCAACTCTTCTGCGACGATTCCGCTTCCCAAATCACCACCATGCTCGAAACCGAATGCCGCGAAGCGGGTGTCCAACTTTTCCTGAACGCACATATAGCGGAAATCACCCGCGACTCCGGCTTCCGAGTTCGAATAAGCGCCTCCGTGGGTGCCGCACCCTATGCTCTTCAGGGTGCGGGTTTTGACTCAAATTCAACCCACACCAATGTTCGTTCGCCAATCTCCGAATTCCATGCCGGCTCTCTAGTCGTCGCCACCGGCGGCCTATCCATCCCCAAAATGGGCGCAACTTCCTTCGGCTACGATCTCGCCCGCCAATTCGCCGTCAACATCATCTCGCCGCGTCCCGCTCTCGTTCCTCTTCTCCTCAACGCTGCCGATCACAAAAACTTTGCTGATCTCGCTGGCGTCTCCACGGACGTCCTCGCCACCTGCAACGGCCACAGTTTCCGCGAAGCCATGCTCTTCACCCATGGCGGTCTCAGCGGCCCCGCAATCCTGCAATCTTCTTCCTACTGGCGTGCAGGCCAGCCCATCCACGTCGATCTTGCTCGAGGCCGCGACGTCACCGCCACTCTCCGCGCAACCACCGCGCGCACTCCAACTGCGATCCGCACCGCACTCCACTTTCTCCCCAAGCGCTTGGCCACCCGTTGGCTCGAACTCAACACGCCGCCCTCGTGGACAAACGCGGGACTCGCCAGCTTCGAGGAAAAACTGCACGCCTGGCCCGTAGTTCCCGCCGGCACCGAAGGCTACGCCAAAGCCGAAGTCACCGCCGGCGGTATCGACACCCGCGAACTCTCCAGCAAAACGATGGAATCCCGCAAAATCCCCGGCCTGTTCTTCATCGGTGAAGTCGTCGACGTCACCGGCCAGCTCGGCGGTTTCAATTTCCAATGGGCCTGGTCCTCCGCCTACGCCGCCGCCCAATCCCTCTAACAGTTTCCAACGCCACCGCGAAAGGTGCTTGAGGGTGCGCCACCCTTTGCGTTTTTGTTTCTTGCAAAGGGTGGGCTCTTACGCTCGAACGCCACGAATCTCCGTTCCGCTTCTTGGGCCCACCGCCCACCCAATCCCCGCACCAACCGCCCCGCTTATCACCACCACCGCCGTATGCCACACCATCACATGCAACGCCTCTAGATTTGCGCAATGAAACTCAAGCATGGTCACCCCGGCGAGGCCCGCCAGCGTGCCGGCCGCCAATCCTGCTCCCACGGTATCCACCGCAAAACCGCGCCGAAGAATGAACCAGCTCAAAAGCCCCGTGGGAATCGCGTGAAGCAGCCCAACCACCAGGCACAAAATCCCCGCGGAAACAAAATGCTCTGTGTGGTAGTCGCGAAAAACCCCGGCAAAGACCGCAAGCAGCCCCGCCGTCCCGAGTCCCAACAGCGTCCCGGGAGCTGCGCGACGTCGGCTTCCCGGAATCATTTCGTTCACCCACGTCATTGCTGCCAGCCAGATAAACATTCCCAAAGCCGGAAAGATCAGCGCACGCTCCAGTGCGCTCAACTTTTCAATGCCGTAAAATCCAGCGCGGGCCGCGCCTGCTATCGCAATCGCTGCACATACCAAAAATAGCCCGCCCGCCAGCATCCATGTCGGCGGCAACGGGCGCACCGGCTTCATGTCGGACTCGATAGATTTGGCGACCTGAGCCAACAGCATCGGGTCCAGAACATCCGGGCCTTGCGCCGCGTGCTTTAGGATTTCGTCAATTTCTTTGTCCTTCACGAAGACCCTCCGTCACTCCCTTTTGTCTCCCCAATTCCACTCAACCGTTCCCGCAATTTCTGGTATGCCCGGTGTGCTTTCTGCTTCACCGACCCGACGCTCGATGACGTCGCGCGTGCTACTTCCTCGAGCGACATTCCGGCAACCTTCATCATTTCGATCACTTCGCGTTGGCTTTCCGGAAGTGGCGCCAGGAGCGCTTCCAGCCCCATCGTAGTGGCGGACCCGCTGGCGACCGCCGCCGGAACCTCTGGGGTGTCGTCCAGCCGTTGCTCTCGAGCTGTTGTGCGGAGTGTCTTTCGAAAATGATCTACGCGGATATGACGCGCAATCGCATAAAGCCACGGCAGCACCGGCTCTCCACCGCGATAGGTATGGCGCACTTTGTGAATGCGCAGCCAGGTTTCCTGCAACAGGTCGTCCGCATCCCCTC
>Ga0070765_100000953_pt1 | contig 17281 bp, 12 predicted proteins | sample HubBroMetageWFT5_FD_71516 | JGI IMG/M metagenome (GOLD analysis project Ga0070765, IMG submission 71516) | Warmed and freeze-thawed soil microbial communities from the Hubbard Brook experimental Forest, New Hampshire - Hubbard Brook CCASE Soil... | ecosystem: Environmental > Terrestrial > Soil... | reverse complement strand
CCATAACGCGCCGTCGCCCCCACCACCGAACTCGTGTCATGAATCGCCAGCGCCGCCCACAGTCCAAATTGTTGCTGCGACAAATGCAGCAGCCACCCCAGCGGCGGAAAAATCAGCAGCGCGATCGCGTTCAAAATAAAAATCGTCCCCAGCGAAACCGCCGTCTCCTCCTGATCCGCGTGAATAATCGGCGCCACCGCCGCAATCGCGCTCCCTCCGCAAATCGCTGTCCCCACCGTGATCAATATCGATGCCGTCTTGTTCACGCGCAGCATGCGCCCCGCCAGCAATCCCGCCCCCAACGCGAACGCGATACTCGCAGCCGTGTACACAAATCCGCTGCGCCCCGCGCGCAATACTTCGTGCAGATTCATCCCGAATCCCAGCCCCACCACCGACGCCTGCAGCAAATATTTCGTCGCCGTGCGCGATTCCGTCTGCCACGGATGCGTAAATCCCAATCCGAAAATCAGTCCCAGCGCCAGCGCCGCTGCCGGAGACACCAATCCGCTCGCGCACAACGCAAATCCCAGCAAAAATAAAATCTTCAAGCCCACAATTATCTCCCGCCCTTCTCGCGCCGTGTCGCAGACTTCGGCCCGCGGTCCAGTTTTATATCATTATTATGACCGTAGCGCTGCTCGCCGGGAGCGCTGCCGACGTCGCTCGCCCAGCCCTCTCCCCACAACATTAGAGAAATCTCATAAACGCTACCCCTCCAATTGCTGACATCTTCGCCCCTATCTCCAATTTAGTGTGGACACGAGCACCCCTTCTCGGTCAAATTATGGGGGTACCTTTGACGCTTTTCTGTCATCTGGGGGAAATTCGCCATGCGATATTTTTCTATCCTATTAGGACTCGTCCTTCTCCTATCCCTTAGCGCCGCCGCACAGACCACGACCTCCAATTCCGGTTTGTTGCCCGCCTCCTATTTTGCCGTACCCTCAACGCCTGATCTCGCGGCGAACGCTCCTGCCATTTCGCTTACTCCATTCTCCGCAGCCCCGGCGAATACGCCGCCAGCCGCCTTGGCTCCCTCAACGCCACTTTCACTTTCACTGATGCCTGCGCCCGCCGCGCCTCCGCAAGACGTCACCAGCGTTTTCGAAAATTATGCCTGGCAGCTCTACGGCGGTTACACGTTTCTACGTTTCTATGAATTGCCCGGCGTCACCCCGAACATGAACGGTTTCAACTACAGCGTCGTTTATTATTGGAAGGATTGGTTCGGCCTGGACGGCGAATTCGCCGCGACCCACGCGACTCAGAACGACGTTAGCTCCTGGTTCCTGTTCGGCGGTGGCGGTCCGCGCTTTCGCTGGTCCGCGAAGAAAGGTGTCGAACTCTGGGCGCATGCCCTGGTCGGCTATTCGCACTTCACGCCGCAGACGCCCGCCGGCAATCAGCACGCCTTCGCCTACGAACTCGGTGGCGGGGTGGACCTGCCCTTCAAACCGCGCTGGGCCCTGCGTTTCGGCGCAGACGCCATGTGCACCAGCTACTTCAACACCCACCAATTCAGCCCCACAGCCCACGCCGGCGTAGTCTTCCGCTTCTGACGATGCGACGAGCATCGTCATCCTGCCTGCCCTGAGCGGTCTTGCGAAGGGAGGCCGGCGCCTTTGCCTCAAGCCGGCCGAAGGATCTCTCCCGCTTTCTCTGCGCCGCTGCTGTATACCTCGACCGTTGCCTGGAATTCCGCACCCCCGCATCTCCCGCTACTTTTCCCCGCACGCAACATCTAATCTCGCATGAACCTATTCGACCAATTGCAAATTCGCGACGTCCTCCTCCGCAACCGCATCGTCGTCTCCCCCATGTGCCAATATTCCAGCACCGACGGCTTCGCCAGCGACTGGCACCTCGTTCACTTAGGCAGCCGAGCCGTAGGCGGCGCCTGCCTAATCTTCACCGAAGCCTGCGCCGTCTCCTCCGAAGGCCGCATCAGCCCCCAAGATCTCGGCATCTGGAAAGACGATCACATCGCCTTCCTCTCCCGCATCACGCGATTTCTCTTGAGCCAAGGAACCGTCCCCGGCATCCAACTAGCCCACGCCGGACGCAAAGCCAGCACGCCTCCGCCCTGGCACCCTGGCGGCTTTATCCCCGAATCTCAAGGCGGCTGGAAACCCGTCGCACCCAGCGCCATCGCCTTTTCCGACACCTACGCACAACCCGCCGCGCTCGATGCCGCCGGAATTCAGAAAGTCATCAAAGATTTCACCGCTGCCGCCACCCGCGCCTCGCAAGCAGGTTTTCAAGTCATCGAAATCCATTCCGCCCACGGCTACCTGCTCCACGAATTCCTCTCGCCGCTAGCGAATCACCGCACCGATGCCTACGGCGGCTCCTTCGAAAATCGCACTCGCCTCCTCCTCGAAGTCGTCACTGCCGTCCGCCGCGTCTGGCCCATTTGCTACCCTCTATTCGTCCGCATCTCCGCCAGCGATTGGGTTCCCGGCGGCTGGGACATCGAACAATCCGTATCCCTCGCCGAACTTCTTGGCCCGCTCGGCGTGGATCTCATTGACTGCTCCTCCGGCGGCATGATCCCCAGCACGCAAATTCCCGTCGCTCCCGGCTTCCAGGTTCCTTTCGCTGACCAAATCCGCCAGCGCACTGGCATCCTCACCGGGGCCGTAGGCATGATCACCAACGCCAGCCAAGCCGACGCCATCCTGAACGGCGACAAAGCCGACGTAGTTATCCTAGCCCGCGAATTCCTGCGCCAACCCTACTGGCCTTTAGCAGTAGCCCGCGACCTGGGCTTCCCAGTAACTTGGCCAGTCCAATATCTCCGCGCCGCCCCCGAAGGCACTCCACCGCGCGACGCGATCCAAGTCCCAGAAAACCCCTGCGCAAGCGCCGAGCACGACGAAACCCAGGAATAAAACTGCTCGACGCGCGAGTTTCTCGGGAGGTAGGGGCGCTGCTCGTGAATCGCGCTGCAGCGCGATTCACCCTGAGATCCGGCCCTGCGGGATCGAAGGGCTGCGGCCCAGCTTGCCACGATGTCAGCCTAGCCAGCTTTTCGGGGTTAGATTTATAGCTGGGTGCTCTGGTTGGAAATTTCGACGCTCGTCGCGCAACGTGTTCGCCAGCTGCGTGCGGATTTGTGGGGCGCGGCTTCAGCCGCGCCATAAAGCCGCTCCGCAAGATCGGGCTTTAGCCCCTGAAGTTCCTTCGTTCCTCACCGCACCAATCCATTAACCGCCCCACACCTCCCAATCGGAAACATACCCCGCAAACTCTCTACCCCAACCTCCCCAATCCATCTACCATAATCCCGTGACGACGAACGCTCACCTCCACCGTCGCATCGCCGCGGCCACCGGCATCGTCATGGCCAGCGTCCTGCTCAGCCGCATCCTCGGCTTCTTTCGCGATTGGACCGTCGCCCACCAAGTCGGCGCCAACGCCGCCACCAGCGCGTACTACACCGCCTTCACGCTTCCCGATTTTCTCAACTACCTGATCGCCGGAGGCTCGCTCAGCATCACCTTCATCCCCGTCTTCGCCAAATACGTCGCCGAGCAGCGCGAAGACGAAGGCTGGCGCGTTTTCTCTTCAGTCGTCACCGTGATGGGCTTCGTTCTGGTCACGCTAGTAGTTCTCGGTGAAATTTATGCCGCGCATCTGGTGAAATACATCGCCCCAGGCTTCGCCCCCGCCGAATTCCAGCAAACAGTTTTCCTCACGCGCCTGATGCTCCCTGCGCAAATCTGCTTCTACGAAGGCAGCATCCTAAGCGCCGTGCAATACGCCAAAAATCGTTTCATCATCCCGTCGCTCGCGCCAATCCTCTACAACATCGGCATCATCCTGGGCGGAGTCCTGCTCTCCTCGCGCATCGGCATAACGGGTTTCGCGGTCGGCGTTCTCGGCGGCGCCATCTGCGGAAATTTCCTGTTGCAAATTTACGGTGCCTGGCGCGCCGGTGCGATTTTCAGGCCCAATTTCAACGTCCGCCATCCCGGCTTTTGGATGTTCCTGAAACTTTCCGTCCCCATCATGCTCGCGCTCTCACTCTCTTTCGTTGACGATTGGATCATCCGTTGGTTCGGCTCCTACCTCCAACCCGCCTCCATAACCTGGCTCAATAACGGCAAAACGCTCATGCGCGTCCCGCTAGGCCTAGTCGGCCAAGCCATCGGCGTCGCGTCCTTCCCCATCCTCGCGCAGCTCTACTCCGAAAAAAAATTCGACGACCTGAATCAAATCCTCAATTCCACATTCCGCGCCCTGATTTTCTTGCTCTTGCCAATCTCCGCGCTGACCATCGCGCAAAGCCTCCCGCTAGTCTATCTGGTGTTTTCGCACACCCGTCTCCACGCCCCAGATCTCGCCGCTACCGCCTCCACGCTCGCTTTTTTCTCAATCGGAATGTTCGCCTGGGGCGCGCAGAATATCCTGGCCCGCGGCTTCTACGCCACGCGTGACACCATCACTCCCGCCGTAGTAGGCACGATCACCACGCTCTTAAGCCTTCCAGTCTATTGGCTCCTGGTCCGCCGCCTCGACTACGTCGGCCTGGCCCTGGCCAGCACCATCGGTATAGTGGCCTACACGATCCTTCTCTTTGTCCTGCTAGCCCGCCGCACAAAAAATCCAGAAGAAGGAAGTCTGGTAGTCTTCTTCCTGAAAGTAGCAGTAGCATCTGCCGCAGTAGGCTACGTCTGCTATCGCTTCACAAACGCGCTAGAAAATCTCCTCCCCTGGCAACACATCCCCGGAGCCCTGCTGTTGCTGACGTTAGTAACGACGGCGGGAATCGTGCTCCTAGTAGCCCTCCTAAAACTCTTCCGCGTCCCAGAAGTAACCCAATATCTCCGCCGCGCCTACCAATTCGCCAGCCGCGAGTGACCGGCCTCTCCTGGGAACGCCAATCTCCCGATTGGCGCCTTACTGTCACAACGCCGTGCCTGGCTTTCGTGGCACAGCCACTCCTGGCTGCGCTCTTGCTTTCACCGTGAGCTAAGGCGCGTCGTCATCCTGCCTGCCCTGAGTGACATTGCGAAGGGAGGCCGGCGCCTTTGCCTCAAGCCGGCCGAGGGATTTCTCCCTCTTTCTCCGTGTCCTCCGGTTTTCCTCCGTGCCCTCTGTGTTAAATCTTTGCCTTTGCAGTTCGCGCACACTCCCGAAATCCAGCACCCACAAATATCTCGCAACGCCCTACAGTAGTCCCTAGGAAAAAGAAAACGAAAATGTGATCATCAAACGTTTTGCTGATTCCACCGGCGAAGCGGCAACAATGTCACGCGGAGAGAAAATATGACGCCAAGAAAGCGTCTCGCAGCAGCAGTAGCAACAGCAGTCCTGGTATCTGTCTTCACAGCCCAAGCCCAATCACCCGAAAAACGCCCCATCACATTCCAAGATCTAGTCTCACTCCATCGCCTCAGCGAGCCGCAACTCTCCCCCGACGCCAAGTGGATCGCCTACACCGTCTCCACTCCCGATCTCGAAGCCAATCACTCCGTCCGCGACATCTGGCTAGTCCCAACCACTGCCGGCGAACCACGCCAATTGACTCGCGGCGGCAGCGACACGCGCCCGCGCTGGTCTCCCGACGGCCAAAAACTAGCCTTCATCTCCGCGCGCAACGGCACGCCCCAAATTTATTGGATCGCGCTAGCAGGCGGCGAAGCCACCCGCCTCACCAATCTCTCTACCGGCGCCGACAACGAACTCTGGTCCCCCGATGGCCGCGCGCTCGCCTTCATTTCCTCCGTCTATCCCGATTGCCACGACGATGCCTGCAACTCCCAACGCGACGCCGCCAAAGAAAAATCCAAAGTGAAAGCCCACATTTACGAAAAACTCCTCTATCGCCACTGGACCGAATGGTCCGACGGCAAGCGCAGCCATCTATTCGTAACCGCCGCAACAACAGACAGCACCACCGCGCCGCGCGATCTAACTCCCGGCGCAAACTACGACGTCCCGCCGTTCAACGAAGGCGCGCCAGAAGCCATAGCATTTTCACCCGACGGAAAAGAACTGGCCTTCACCGCGAACGCCGATAAAGACGAAGCCCTAAGCACCAACGGAGATCTCTTCACGGTTGGAGTCACCGGCGCGGCCGAACCCAAGCGCATCACCACCAATCCCGGCAACGATTGGGGCCCCGCGTATTCCCCTGACGGAAAATGGATCGCCTATCGCGCGCAACTGCTTGGCGGATTCGAAGCCGATCGCTGGCGCCTGATGCTCTACGATCGTCAGAGCGGCAAATCCACCAACCGCACCGAAGATTTCGATCGCAGCGTCGAATCCTACGCATGGACGCCGGACAGCACCCACATTTATTTCCAGGCCGAAGACAAAGCCGAAATGCCCGTGTACACGATCGTCGCCGCACCAGGCGCAGCCCCGAAAGTAATCGTCGCCGATAGCTACAACGCCGATTTTGATCTAAGCCGCGACGGTCGCACACTCGCGCTAGCCCGCACCAGCCTCACCATGCCCGCGGAAATTTTCGCTGCCAACTCCGACGGCACAAATGTGCGCCAGCTAACCCATCAGAACCAAGCGCCGCTCTCGCAGTTAGACCTCGCCGCCGCGGAACCTTTCTGGTTCGAAGGCGCCGAAAAAACGCAAGTAGAAGCCCTGCTGATCCGTCCTCCGCATTTCGATCCCACAAAAAAATATCCCACGCTGCTCTTAATCCACGGCGGCCCGCAAGGCGCCTGGACCGATGCGTGGGGCTATCGCTGGAACCAGCAAGTAATGGCCGCGCCCGGATACGTAGTCGTAATGGTCAATCCCCGCGGCTCAACCGGCTACGGCCAGAAATTTACAGCCGAAATCAGCCGCGACTGGGGCGGAAAAGTTTACGACGACCTGATGAAAGGCCTCGACGCCGCAATCGCCAAATATCCTTTCATAGATGGTGCGCGCATAGGCGCCGCCGGAGGCTCCTACGGCGGCTACATGATTGATTGGATTGCCACGCACACCGATCGCTTCAAATGCCTGATCAGCCACGCCGGTCCCTACGATCTCGCAAGCGAATACGGCGCCACCGAAGAATTGTGGTTCGCCGACTGGGAATTTGCCGGCTCGCCATGGTCGCATCCGGAACTCTACAAAAAGTGGTCGCCCAACGAATACGCCGCCGCGCTCGCAAAATTCAAGACGCCAACTCTGGTAGTCGGAGGCGAACTCGATTTTCGCGTCCCCTACAATCAAGATTTGGAATTTTTCACAGCCCTGCAGGTCCAAGGCGTGCCGTCAAAACTCGTAATTTTTCCAGACGAAGGCCACTGGGTCCTCAAGCCGCAGAACAGCCAGCTCTGGTACGCCACGTTTCTCGATTGGCTCGCGCGCTACCTGCACTAGAGCCGTACGAAAATAGAAAGAGGCGGACCTTAGGTCCGCCTCCCACCATTTCGCAGTTTGCCTGTCACGAATCACCGGCTAGTGAAACGCGACCGCCTCCGTCTTGCCGCTGAAATCGACTTCGACGATGCGATCCGCGTTAAAAAGGACTTCTGTTTGCCGAGCCTTCTGGGCGAGTTGCACCCATTCACACGGTACAGACGCGACGACCTTCCCATTGTCGGCTCGCACGACGCTGATTTCCTTCGCGCCGTCGTTCGCTTTAATGTTGTACGTCCCCGGTTCCAGCTGCTGAGTGCCAATCGTGACCGGGTGATCAACCACCAACTGGGCCGAATCGGTCCGCGCCCAGATCGGCAGCGAAAGCACCAGCGCTGCAGCCACTGCAAGACCTGTTTTCTTACGAATCTCCATTTCTCCTCCAGTTCAAAAGTGCGATTTGCCGCGGAATTTTCGGCCAAGACGGCCTCGATACTCCTACGGGCGAGAGTCTCGCTGTGAAATTACCCACAGCGCGCCCTCTATTAGAAAGATGCACGGCTGCAAGAGGAGGTTTCGTTCTTTGTCCAGTGTAAACGATTGAGTTCATTGCACTTCCGCCACTCCGTAGTTATTCAGGAAGTATCGTAATCGGTGTTTACGCTTCTCCGTAGTTGTGCGGATTGACGCTACGCGTCGCCCGGTGCCATTGTGGCTTCCTGACCTTGGGGGCCGCGATGCGAAAATTGGCGCGCATCTGTCTCTCCGCGTTCGCGGGGTTGTTGGTTATTCTTGCGCTCGCGCCGCTTAACCGCGCGGAATCCTTCAACATCACCAGCGCTCCTTCCGGCGCAAGCGTCGAAATTGATGGCGCGCTCGTGGGCATCACTCCGTTCCACACCGATTATCCCGGTGGCTACTTCCACAAGACCCACACGGTATTCGGCGCGCGCCTCGAACACGCCATGACTCTCCGCATTTCCAAAGATGGCTATGCCACGCAGCAAATTACCATCACCGATGGCCCCTCCGAGTGGATTGCGGTAAGCGGAAAACACCACGGAAATTATTTTGTCCTGAAGTCAGATCACTTCGATATGAAGCTAGCCCCAGGCGCGGAATCCGCCACCACTACCTCGGCCGGCGACGCCAGAATCGGCCCGCTGCATGCGCGCATCGTAACCTCAGCCCTAAGTGACGAGAGCGAAAAATCCCATAGCGTTGCCGCGGAAAGTGTCGGTCCAGGAAGCGTCGGTTCAGGGAACGTTGGCACAGAGAGTATCAACACAGGAAGCGTCGGCACAGGAAGCCTGACAATCGCATCTGACCCGCCAGGCGCTGAAATCTATGTGGACGCCCACTTCGTCGGTCAGACCCCGGCCACGTTGCACCTGCCAGCCGGCCCCCACCGCATCGAATTACGCGCCAGCAACAAAGAAGATTGGTCCCGTGAGCTGCAGGTTATAAAGGACTGCGAAGTAACAGTGCATCCAACGATGGAGCGCTCGCAGTAACCCGGGCGTCAAATCCGATGCCGCACCTTGCATGTCAAAATCGCCTGCCCAGCCCCCGCCACAATCAGCAAAACACTAAACGGCCAAGGAAAATTCACAATCCTCCGCGTCTCGATAATCGCCTTGCCCGCCCCCACGTCCACTTCCTGCGTCTTCGCCGGCATAGCAACCTGAGGATGGATCAACGCCGCAATCCCCGCCGCCACGAGCAATATCCCCACAATCGCAATCGGATGAAATTTCATCTCAACTCCCCGACCCGCCCCTAATCGGTCGCGCCCGCCGCTGCACTCTGCACCAGCGGATGCGTAATCTCCCCCAAATAATCCGGCCGGCTATCATCCCGTTCAATATGCGGATAACGCACCCCCCCGTGATAATCCACGGAAAAAGTCCGAAACTGCGCGCCATTCGCCACAATCAATTGTATCGGCGCCGTCGTATTTTTCGCCGCCGCAATCGCATCCCGCATCGCCTCCGGCGAAAACTGAGCCCCATTCACGGCCACAATCTTCATCCCCGGACCAATCCCCGCATTGTAAGCCGGCCCGCCGTGTATCACGTCCACCACCGTGCCCTCATCCGATGCCGAAAATCCCGCAGTCAAGGAAAAACTAGCATGCCGCGCCAGCTCCTCTTGGATCTCCAGCACGGTGTTGGGCTGCTCGTTATACACCAGCTTCCAGCCGCTCTTTTCGATCGCCTCGTTCGGGGTTTTCGTCGCCACGCCGTCCAGCCGCGCGCGCAAAAATCCCGCCCAATCGTATGGCGCCACGCTGTTCAAAGTCGCCACCACATCTTCAAACGTGTAAGTCTTCAATTCCGGCTGCCCGCCCGCGCCTCCATGAAAAGCCCGGCAGAAATCCTCGATGGACTTCTTATCCTTCGTAATCGCCCGTAAAGTTTCATCCACGTCCAGCCACAGCAATTCGCCCTCTTCGTAAAAATCCGTCCCCCTGCGCCAGTTCGACCAATCATTCGTCGCGTCGTAAAGAAACGGCGCCGCATCCGCCGTATCCTGCAAGGGACGCCAGTCGCGCCCCGGCCGGTTTTCATACTGCGCCACCAATCCCGCAAAATCCTCGCGCCACTGCTCCGGCGTCTGCAATCCGCTGCGCGCCGTCAGCACTTCGCCCAAATATTCCGTCAGCCCTTCGTACACCCACAGCAAATCATCCTTCATCGGCTGCTGGTAGTCCGCCGTCGCCAGTCCCGCCGGCCGCCGGTATTTGCCGTTCCATGAATGTACGTATTCGTGTGGCAGCAGCGTCGCGAATTCGATCCGCTCGGCTTCATCAATCAAACTGCGCTCCGCCGTGCGGTCATCGCTCGATTCGTGATGCTCCAATCCAAAATGCGCCACGTCGTCGCTCAACGTAAGCAGAAAATGATAATCGCGATAGTGCCGTGCGCCAAACAGCGCATAAGCCTCGGTCACCAGATTGTGCAGTTGCAGCTGCGTCTCCGGGGTAATCGCGAGCGCCGCCGCGCTGTCCGCCGCAATATCAATTTCATGCGACGGATTCTGTCCCGGGGTAAGTTGAATCGCCCGGTAGTAACGCCCCGAAAGCACCGGCGAATCCACCAGCGTCGTCAACGCCACCGGCGTGAATTCAACAGTCGCTCCATCCTGCTTCGCGATCGGAAGCGCCGTCCCGAATTTCCAATCCGCGGGCAGACGCAAGCTCGGCGCGAAAATGATATCCTTCGCCGGAAGCCCCTTCGGATACAGCAGCACCTGGTTCCAGCTCAGCACGTCCAGCGAAGCCGTCGCCGAAGCTCCTGCCGAAAATCCCGACGCTGGCCCCGCCAGCAGAAAATCGAAATCCGCCACCAGTGTCGTAACTCCCGCCGGCACGTCCACGTGAATCGAAAACATTTCCACCAAGTCTCGCCGCCAAGCAATCGTCTTCCCGCCGCCGCTGAATTTCATCCCGACCACCTGAATGATCGGCCCGTCCGGCATGTGCTCCCCCGGAATCCACTCCGGGTAATACAAAGTCAAAGGCCCTCCCGCCACCGGAATCTCCATATGCGCATGCAAAATCTTCTGCGGCGCCTGCGAAGCATCCACCACCAGCCGTATCGGCGCCGCCGCCGTCTGCGCCATCGCCACATTCACCGACCCACACAAGAGTATCAACGCCAGCAAGCTCATCACCACGGTCCGCATAATCCCTCGCATCCTTACCTCCAAAATTTCGAATCAACGAAACTCGGCGCCTCAAAATTCCTTCACGCCCACCTGCGACATCAAAAATCCCAAAACCTGCGTATCCTCTTCAATAATCTTGCTCACCGGACGCCCCTCGCTATGCCCCAATTTCGTATCATACAAAAGCAAAATCGGTTTATCTCCGCCCTGCGCCGCCCGCACTGCCGCCGTCATCTTCCGCGCGTGCAAAGGAGCCACCCGCGTATCGCTATCCCCCGTCAAAAATAGCACCGCCGGAAATTTCGTCCTCGCCACCACATGATGATAAGGCGAATAAGCCAAAAGAGCAGGGAACTGACCAGCATCCTCCGACGACCCGTATTCCGGCACCCAATATTTCGCCACGAAAAAATTCTGATAGCGCACCATGTCCAGCAGCGGATATCCGCACACAATCGCCCCAAAAAGGTCCGGCCGCTGCGTCATCGCCGCGCCCATCAACAATCCGCCGTTGCTGCGCCCGGTAATCGCCAGCTTGTCCGCTCGCGTATAGTGATTCGCGATCAGCCACTCCGCTGCCGCGTAAAAATCATCAAACACATTCTGCTTTTTCTCTAGCATCCCCGCGTGATGCCAATCCTCCCCGAACTCGCCTCCGCCGCGCAAACTCGGCAGCGCAAATACGCCCCCGCGTTCCACCCACAGCACAGCGTCATCGCGAAACTGCGGCGTCTCGCTCACATCGAATCCGCCGTAAGCCGTCATCAACGCCGGATTCCCGCCGTCCAGCTGCAATCCCTTCTTGTAAAATAAAAACATCGGCACGCGCGTCTTGTCTTTCGATTCGTACCAAACCTGCTTCAGTTCAAACGCGCTCGCATCAATCGGCACCGCCGGTTTCGCCCACGCCTCCAGCCCCCGCGCCGCCAAATCGTCGCGGTACACCGTCGCCGGTATCGCAAACGATTGAAACGAAAAGAACACCTCATTCGATTTCCATCTCCCCACGATTCCCGTCACGGTTCCCAGCTGCGGCAATGCAATTCCCCCCGCCGGAGTCCCATCCGCCTGAAATATTTTCAGTTCCGAAGCGGCGTTGTGCGAATACTGGGCCACGATTTTCCCGCCCGCCAGCCGGAAATCCTCCATCCGCGATTCGCCCTCGGGAATAATTTCCTTCCAATGCTCCTGCGATGGCGTCCGCAGCGGCACTGCCATTACTCTCCATTTCGGCGCCTTCCAATTTGTCTGCAAATACAAAGTATCGCCCGCGATCGCGCCCTGAAAACATCCATCCAAAGTGTCCACTACCGGTGTGATCGGCCCGGCAATCTTCAAATCCTGAAAATAAACTTCCGACCGGTCGCACGCCGAACCGTAAAAAACCTGAAGCAGCAAATATCGTTCGTCCTCCGAAACGTCCACCGCCAGTATCTTGTCCGGCGTGTACCCATCTCCAAAAATCTTGGTGTCGTGCTCCGGATCCGTTCCCATCGCGTGGAAATAAGCGCGCGGCCCTTCCTCCACCTGCTTCGAATAATAAAATCCGCTTTTATCTTTCCGGAATGTAGGACTCGAAATGTAGCGCGCCCGCGGCAGCACGTCCTTGCGCTCTTTCCCGGTATCCGTGTCCAGAAAATGCAGCGAAACCTCGTCCTCGCCGCCCTTGCGCACTCCATACCCAATCAGTTTCCCGTCATCCGAAATTCCTTCGAAATTCACGCTGGTCGTGTGATCCGCGCTCAGCTTCGCCGGATCCACCAGCACTTCCTCCGCGCCCTTCGCCCCGCGCCGCATGTAAAGGACGAACAAGTCCTGGTTCGCCGCTCGCTTCGCATAAAAATATCGCCCGCCGCGCTCGATCGGCAGGCCAATCGTATCCACCTTGATCAACTCTCCCAGCCGCCGCGCGATCGCTTCCTGTCCCGGCACTTTGCTCAGCACCGCCTGCGTGCAAGCATTTTCCGCCTCAATCCAAGCCCGCGTTTCCGGACTGTTTTGCTCCTCCAGCCAGCGATAAGGATCGTGCACCACCGTCCCGTGAATCGTTTCCGTCACGTCCTCAATCCGCGCCACCGGCGGACACTTCGTCTTCGCATCTTGTGCATTCACAGTTGTCACGCTCGCAATCAGGAAAAATACCGGCAGGATGAATCGCGGAAACCTGGCTTCCACGCGGCCGACAAAATCACAAGAACGTCCCGGCGCAGCGCCGGCACAATCCGCACTCTCAATTTTCAACGATTTCCTCCAGCGCGGATCTTCACGTTATCGGCGTGGCCGTCTTTCGGGGCGGATTAAAAAATGGCAATTCTCTCACCGTCGCTCGCACCTTATGACGCACCGCTTCCACCGTCAGTTCCATCTGTAATTCCGTTCCTGCCGCCGCGTGCTCGCGCGTCAAACTAGCCAGCGCAATCATTTTCTTTAGCGTCGGCGACCACGTCGTCGAAGTCGCCTTGCCCACCTGCAATCCGCCGCGATACACCGGCACGTGCGCGCGCGATGCCGTGCTCTGCACCTGTGGCCCCAATCCCACCGCATCGTAAAGCCGCTCCACATCTTCCCAATGCACATCCAATCCCATCAACAGCCGCTTCGGCCCGCGGTGGTTTTCCGCCGCCAGCGCCTCGCGCCCGATAAAATATTCCTTCTTCAAATCCACCATCTTTCCCAGTCCCAATTCGTACGGCGAATATTTCTGCGCCTCAATCAACGCCCGCTTGCTGCTGGTGTAATCCACTTCCAGCATGATCAGCCCGGCCTCAATCCGCGCCACGTCCAACGCAATAATCCCCGCCGGATGCAAATCAAACGGCCGCCCATTTTCCATCAGCGCGTCCCACACGCGAGGCGCGTCCTTCCACGCCATCCAGATTTCATAACCCAGATCACCCGTATATCCCGTCCGCGAAATATCCACATCCACGCCCCCGATTTTCCCGCGCACAAATCGAAAATACTTCAAATTCGCAATGTCCGCTTCCGCCACTTTCTTCAACAATCTTCCCGACGTCGGCCCCTGCAGCGCCAGCGCCGCCACCTTGTCCGAAATATCTTCCATCTGCACGTCCAGCCCCAGCGCATTCTGGTGAAACCAGCGAATGCTCGGATCCGCCGCCGTCCAACGGTACGAATTCTCGCCCAGCCGCGAAATTGTCCCGTCATCAATCACTTTTCCCTGCTCATCGCACCAGCAGCAATAAATCACCTGCCCGATCGCCACCTTATTAATGTCCCGCGTAATCACCCGGTTCACGAACTTCGTCGCGTCCTTCCCCTCGATCCGGTATTTGTACAGCGGCGTCACATCAATCAACGCGCAAGCATTCCGAATCGCGTTGTACTCGTGGTCGTGATGCATCTCGTACACGCTCACCGCGTAATACCCCGACCACTCGCGAAAATTCATGCTCTCGCACAGTTTCGAAGTTCTGTCGTGAACCGCAGTCCCAATCGGCACAGTCTCTCCTATCCACAAAAAAATCCCAACACACGCAGCCCGTGATTATAGTGTGCGCAACACCCCCGTCGCAACGTCTAGCGGCTTATCACTCATCACTTGTCACTCATCACTCGCCACACTCTCCCTGACCTCCAGTCAATCACCCCCACCGTTCTCCCTTGTGACTCCACCCCCACGCCTGTAAAATGTTTCGGCTTCGGTGTTGATCCTTCGCACCGCTGCATCACCCGCACAATCTCATGGCTAAGAAATACGACGTCATCGTAATCGGCGGCGGCCACAACGGCCTTGTCAACGCGGCGTACCTCGCCAAATCAGGAAAAAAAGTCCTGGTCCTCGAAAAACGTTACGTCCTGGGCGGCGCAGCCGTAACCGAAGAAATCATCCCCGGATTTAAATTCTCGGTCTTCTCCTACGTGGTCTCGCTCCTCCGCCCAGAAATCATTCGCGATCTCGATCTTCCCCGCCACGGCCTGGAAATCCTCCCGCTCGACGGCACCATGACCCCCATGCCCAACGGCGACTACCTCTGGCGCCAAAATGACCACGGCAAAACGCGCCGCGAACTCGAGCGCCACTCCAAGCTCGACGCCGAAGCCTACGAAGAATTCGGCAAGTCCATGGTAGCAATGTGCCGCTTCGTAAAACCGATCCTCGGCATGATTCCCCCCGATCCCACGGCCTTCGATCCGCGCGACCTTAAAAAACTCGCCTTCCTAGGCAAGCGTTTCCAAAACCTCGACGCCGAAGACAAATACAACCTAGTCCAGCTCATGACCATGAGCGCCGCCGATTTCCTCGACCAGTGGTTTGAGACCGACGTCCTCAAAGCCACCATGTCCGCCTCCGGAATCATCGGAACATTCCTCGGAATCCGCTCGCCCGGCACCGCCTACGTTTTGCTCCATCATTACATGGGCGAAATTGACGGCGCCTTCCGCTCCTGGGGTTTCAGCCGCGGCGGCACCGGCGCCATTTCCAACGCCATCGCCGGCGCAGCCCTCGAAGCCGGCGTTGAAATCCGCAAGGAAGTCGCAGTCTCGAAGATTCTCATAAAAAATGGCGTCGCGCAGGGCGTCGTCCTGGAAGGCGGCGAAGAAATTCGCGCCGACATTGTCTCTTCGAGTGTGGATCCCAATCTCACATTCCTGAAATTCATCGAATCCAACGAGCTACCAGCCGAATTCCTAGAAGACGTCCGCCGCTACAAATATCGCGGCTCCTCCGGCAAAGTGAACCTAGCTCTTGACGGCCTCCCGGATTTCACGTGCCTACCCGGCCCCGGCAATCATCTCCGCGGCGCGATTTCCATTTCGCCTTCCATGGAATACATGGAACGCGCCTACGACCAGGCCAAGTACGGCGAGTTTTCCCGCCGCCCCTACATTGATATGGTGATCCCGTCGCTCACCGATCCCTCCGTCGCACCGCCCGGAAAGCATATCCTCTCCTGCTTCGTGCAATACGCGCCCTACAAGCTCGCCTCCGGCACATGGGACGAGCAGCGCGAAGCCTTCGGCAACACGGTAATTGACACCATTTCGCAATTCGCGCCCAACCTGAAAAATCTAATCATCGGAAAACAATTCATCACTCCCCTAGATATCGAACGCCAAACCGGCCTAACCGAAGGAAATATTTTCCAAGGCGAACTTTCGCTCGAACAATTGTTCTTCCTGCGTCCCGCTGCCGGCTGGGCGCGTTACCGCACTCCCATAAAAAAATTGTATATGTGCGGTTCAGCCACGCATCCTGGCGGCGGCATTATGGGCGCTCCAGGACGCCTCGCAGCTCTCGAAATTCTGAAAGACACGGGGAGAAGCTGAGCGTGGCTGCGAAACGCGACATCGTCATTCTCGGCGGCGGCCACAACGCTCTCGTCACCGCCTTCTATCTCGCGAAAAAAGGCCACAAGCCGGTCATCCTCGAACGCCGCTCCATCGTCGGCGGCGCCGCCATCACCGAAGAATTTCATCCCGGCTTCAAATGTTCCACCGTAGCGCATGCCGGCGGCCCGCCGCTCGCCGCCATCGTGCAAGACATGCAGCTCGCCCGCCACGGCCTGGAAAAACTCGAATCGCCCGTCCGCATCTTCGCGCCTTCGCCCGATGGCCGCGCGTTGGTCCTGCACACCGACGCCTCAGCCTCCGCCCGCCAAATTGATAATTTCTCGAAAAAGGACGGCGCGAAATATTTCGAACTCTCCAAGGAAATCGCCCGCGCTGCCGCCATCGCCGCCGAACTTCTCGTCCTCACGCCGCCGGTCATCGAAAAGCCTTCCAAAGAGGATCTCTGGAAGCTCCTGAAAATCGGACGCAAAGTCCGCGGCCTCGGAAAAAAAGAAATGATGCAGCTGATCCGCTGGGGCCCCATGGCCGTCGCGGATTTTGTCGCCGAATTCTTCGAAACCGATCTGCTGCGCGCCGCCGTAGCCGCGCGTGGAATTTTCGGAGCTTCGCTCGGGCCCTGGTCCGCCGGTTCCACCGCGTTGCTGCTCCTGCGCGCTGCCGCGGACCCGCACCCGGTAGGGAACTCAGCGTACCCGCGCGGCGGCATGGGCGCGCTCACCGCCGCCATGGCCGCAGCCGCGAAAGAAGCTGGCGCGGAAATTCGCACCAACGCCGAAGTCGCGCAAATTCTCGTGAAGCACGGCGCTGTCACCGGCGTCGCGCTATCCAGTGGCGAAGAAATCGCAGCGAAAGCGGTAGTTTCTGGCGCCGATCCGCGCCGTACTCTGCTCGGCCTGCTCGATCCCGTGCACCTCCCGCCCAGCTTCGTCGTCAAAATGCTCAATTTCCGCAGCAACGGCGTCGCCGCAAAAAT
>Ga0070765_100000952_pt1 | contig 17284 bp, 13 predicted proteins | sample HubBroMetageWFT5_FD_71516 | JGI IMG/M metagenome (GOLD analysis project Ga0070765, IMG submission 71516) | Warmed and freeze-thawed soil microbial communities from the Hubbard Brook experimental Forest, New Hampshire - Hubbard Brook CCASE Soil... | ecosystem: Environmental > Terrestrial > Soil... | reverse complement strand
AGCGTCTCGGGATACTTCTGCGTCAGCCAGGCTTGAGGCGCCGCTGACGGCGTTCCAATCACCGTGACGATGCCATGTTTAGCGGCAGCCGCGACCGCGCGGTCAAGCCAGTCGAGGTCGTACTGGCCCTCACTGGGCTCCATGCGGCTCCAGGCAAACTCACCCACACGCACCATGTGAATGCCTGCCTGTTGCATCAACGCAAGGTCGGCATCCCATCGTGACTCCGGCCACTGCTCGGGATACCAGGCCGTCCCCAACAACAGCGCGGGCGTTTGCGGCGTAGCCGCCTGAGCGTTCGACGTAAGGCCGCCGATCAAGGTGCATAACAGCGCAATGATGAAACAACGAGTTAGACTCCGCCTGCCTTGGTTCATCGGTGTCATCCGTGTAAAGCTGTCGGTGATTTTGGTTTCCTTCTGAGTGGTGGACTTGATGCTTTCCATTTGGAGACTGCGGGAGAATCTCTACGCTGTCCCCCATATCTCCCCAATTACCCGCTGAAAGTTCGCTCCCAAGACTTTTTCGATCACAGCCGAGGTGTGCCCGCGCTTCTGCAGCTCCGCGGCAATGACCTCCATGTGATCGGGGCCGGTGAGGTCAGGGACGTAAGGATAGCGATCTTCTCCCGGTGCGCCGATTCCCAGCTTCTTGCGTCGAGCAATGTCTTCGTCGAACGCTTTCTTCTGCTCGGGCGTCAGCGCCACTGCTTGGATCGATCCATCCGAGCCGATTCCCACATAATCGGCACCGCACACATTAATCGCACGCAGCACGTGATCAATGACGTGCTCCCGCGTCGGCACGGTCGGTGATGCCACGAGGTACGGCATCAGGTACACGCCGAAATATCCACCCTTGTCCGCCAACGCCTTCATCACTTCATCCGGCTTGTTCCGCGGGTGTGCATATATCGACGCGCATCCCGAATGCGTGACCAGTACCGGCTTCTTCGATGCCTCGATTGCCTCCGACGTCGTGCGATATCCGCTGTGGCTCAAATCAATCGCCACGCCGATCTCATTCATCTTCTTTACCGCCGCAAGTCCTGCCTTGCTAAGCCCGGCATTCCCCGGTTCCAGGCAACCGTCTCCAAAGTCACTGCGGTTGTTGTAGGTGAGTTGCATGATGCGTACACCCAGCCGCCGAAACGTCTCGATGCGTGAAGGATCAGCCTCAAGGAACTGCGTGTACTGAAATCCTGGCATGATGCCGATCTTGCCTTCGCGCTTGGCGCGGGCGATGTCCGAATATTGCCGGACAACCATGAACACCTCGGGCGACTGCTCCACCAGCGCGTCCACATAGGCGAGGCTGTCAATCGTTCCCTCGAATGTTGGAGCTGAAATTGTGAAGTTGATCGCCGTGATTCCGGACCGCCGCACAACTTCAATCAAGGCCGCATCAGGCAGCGCATCGTCACTGGTGAACGGAGCGCACAGCGTATCGATTATCACACTCTTGCGGTATAAGTCAGCGACCGACGGAGAAAACGGTTCGGCGTTTTCAGCTAATACACGCGGAGCCAGCGACGCCAAAGCTATCGCGCGTCCCAGTGTCACCAAGAACGATCTGCGACTTTCAGGAGACACTTATGCGACCTTTCACTGGGTCACTTCAAAACTGCCGTGCAACGTTGCCGTCGAATCGTCCCCCACCCACACATCAAACACCGCAGGTTCCAGCACCCAGTTCCTTACCGAGGGGCTCCAGTATGTCAGCTCATCTTTTCCTAGGGTGAAGTGCACCGTCTTCTTTTCTCCCTGCGCCAGCGATACTTTCTCGAAACCCTTTAATTGCCGCACAGGTCGGGATGCACTGCCCGATTGCTGATGAATGTAGACCTGCACCACTTCATCGCCGGCACGACTTCCGGTGTTCTGCACCTCGACCGACGCGCCAATATTTTCGCCCACTTTCGCTCGCGACCTGTCCAGTTGCAGATTGCTGACGGCGAACGTCGTATAGCTCAAACCATATCCGAACGAATACAGCGGGGACGTCTTCACGTCCTGGTATCGCGACTTGAAGTCGGGAGCAGTTTCCGGAGCGTGGGTGATCATGTGCGCGTAATACAGAGGCTCCTGCCCGGCGCTACGGGGCCACGAAACCGTAAGCTTTCCGCCGGGATTCGCATCACCGAACAGTAGGTCGGCCACCGCGTTGCCGCCTTGCGTGCCAGGCTCCCACGCTTCCAGAATCGAGCCCACGTGTTCCGCCGCCCACGAGATATTCACTGGCCGGCCATTAATCAACACCAGCACCACCGGCTTATCCGTGGCGACTACGGCTTCCAGCAATTCCTGTTGCCGTCCCGCCAGTCGCAGAGAAGAGTTCGACGCTGCTTCGCCAGCCATCAGCGGGCCTTCGCCCAGCACCATCACCGCCATGTCACAGCGCTTTGCCGTGGCTACTGCCTCATCAAAAGCGGACTGCGCATCCGCCGCACTTTGCGCCGGTTCGTCGTGCAACTTAATACCCGGAAGCCCATCGAAGACGGACGGAATCTCGCGGCGGATGCCCGGTCCTTTCGCATATTCGATGCGGACTGACGGTCCCACCTTCTGCTTAATTCCTGCGATCACGGTGACAACACCATCGCCTCCAGTAATCATGCCTCCCCAGAAACCCACCTGCGCCGGGCCCGAGTCCGCCACTGGACCAATCACTGCAATCGACGAATATTTTTTGCCGGACTTATCCAAAGGCAACAACTGCGCGTCGTTCTTTAGCAGTACCATCGATTTCTGTGCCGCCTCGCGCGCGACCCGCCCGCTGGCCGGATCATTCAGTATCGTCGCGATCTTCGACTCGTCGATATATGCATTCTCAAACAGCCCGAGCTTGTATTTCGCCACCAGCAGAGGCCGCACCGTAGCATCGAGTTGTGCTTCGGTAATACGACCGGCCTTGAACAATTTTGGCAATTCCGTCACGTAGGTGTTGCTGGCCATGTCCATGTTTACGCCGGCATGAAACCCCAGGTACGCCGCGTCATCGGCATCACGCGCATAACCGTGGGTGATGAGGCTCTTGACCGCAAGTGCGTCGCTTACCACGAAGCCCTGGAACTTCCAATCCTGGCGCAGCACTTCATGCAGGAGGAAGTAATTGCCCGTCGCCGGTACATCGTTGAGGTCCATGTAGGCACTCATCAGGCTGCCTACGCCCGCGTCAATTGCAGCCTTGAACGGCGGAAAGTACACATTCCACAGCAGGTCGTCGGAAACGTAAGACGAGTCGTAGTCCCGTCCGCCGTCAGCCGCGCCGTACGCCGCAAAGTGCTTAACGCAGCCCAGCACATGACCGGGCGTGCCCAACTCCGGGCCCTGAAATCCTCGCACCTGCGCCTTTGCCATAATTGCGCCGAGATAGGGATCTTCTCCTGCGCCCTCCACCATGCGGCCCCAGCGCGCGTCGCGCGCGATGTCCACCATCGGCGCAAACGACCAATTGATGCCCGCCGCACGCGCTTCACGTGCGGCAATCGTCTGCACCTGCTCCACCAGCTTCGGGTCCCACGCTGCTGACATCGCCAGCGGCGGCGGAAAGATCGTGTGATAGCCGTGTATCACGTCCAGCCCAATCAGCAGCGGAATGTGCAACCGCGATTCCTCCACGGCAATTTTCTGAAACCGGTTGATAGCTGCCGGTTCCGAGACCCAAAGTACGGAACCCGCCAGGCCTTTGCGGACCTGCTCCTCCGCCGGGGGCGCGTCGGGAAGAATGACGAGCGGGACCCCTGCCGCCTGGTTGAGTTGCCCGATCTTTTCCTCAACTGTCATTTGCTTCAGCAGCGTATCGGCGCGCTGCTCAGCGCTCGGCCATGTGCCCGGACTAGGCGCTTGGCCAGAAAGAAACGATGCCACGGCAATAGACATGATCGTGACAAGGAACGGAAACGACAATCGACTACGGTAACTTCCAGCGCCATCCGGCATATGTTCCTCTCGGATACCGAGGGTTGGATGTGGCAGTGCTTTCATCAGCCCGCCATCCTAACACCGCCGCTGATTTTTTTTGCAGGGGCGCGGTCGAAGGGCAAAGCCTTCCGCTCCGGGGCGGGAACCGCATGCCTGCAACTGTCTGCTTGGAAAAGGTAAGTGTGGACTTCTTGCGTCCAGAAAAATGCGCCGGGTGAAAGGAATTCACCCGGCTTTGAATCTTTGCCGATGCCTCAAATTGTGACTGCGTTACATTGCAGACGGCAGATGTTCGACCGCCAACGTATGAATTTGAGAAACTCTCGATTCTCCGACGCCCATGAGTTCTCCTACTTCACGCATCGTGAGTTCCTGCTGGTAATAGAGCATAAGTACTTGCTGCTCACGCTCTGGTAATCGGGCGATTGCCTTTTCCAATCGCTGTTTTTGCTCGCCTGCCAGACAGAGGGTCAGCGGGTCTCGGTCGGGTGGTCCAGCAATGTTCTGTGCCAGGTCCGTCTCTTGTCCGTCGTCGGCACATTCACATTGCAGACTGCCAATTTCCAGTCCGCGAATCTCGTTAAGCAGGTTGTGAAGTTCTCGGAGAGACAGCCCTAACTCTTTCGCGATTTCCGGCTCCGAGACTGTACGTCCCAACTCAAGCTGTAGCTTCTGCACCACCGTATCGATTTGTCGCGACTTCCTGCGCAAATCACGCGGGCTCCAGTCCATTTCCCGCAAGCTGTCAAGTATGGCGCCGCGAATGCGGAACTTAGCATACGAGGCAAACCTCACGTTTTTCTCAGTATCGAACTTATTGAGCGCATCGATCAGGCCTACGATACCTGCATGTAAAAGGTCTTCGAAGGGCACGTGCTGGGGCAGGTGTTCGTGAATGCGCCGTGCGATGTACTTCACCTGCGGCATCTGCTCGAACACGACCTTCTGGAATTGTTCTTCCGTTCGTTGGGGCTTGGACACATCAATCGTGTTGGAATCCATGGTGTGATCTCCAATTCACTGGCGCCTTTGGAGCAAGCGATTCCCGTGGCACCAGACCGGTGGCTACAGAGCAACCTTGAATCCTGCCCATATCCCACGTTGTAGTACTCGCCGCTTAGAACTGAATTGGTTGGGGATTAAAAGCTTCTAGGGATAGTTGATTGTGAGGGGACTTGCTGCTGAATTGGACGAGTCAATTCTTGAGGAGCAGGTGTACGTATCCGGTAACTCTTGCACCTGGAGTCCTGGTAAGCGCCAGAGTTCCGCCGGCAGCTCGAAACGTGCATCGAGCGACCCGTAGATCGAGGTCGCCGGCCAGCGATAGGTCTTGAGCTTGGGGCGAGGTCGAACCGTCACTGCCGAAATTCACTTCGAGAACCGGGGAACTCAATACGTCAGCGCAAATGCGCACGTCGCCAAATGGCGGGCAAGTGCGCATCAGAAACTCGAGCAGGTGAAAGAAACCGTTCCGGAGTCTTGCTTCGTCGCCGCGGACCATCGCCGGTTCGCACTTCACGGTCAGTTCGACGCCTGCTGATTGCGCGACAGGCAAATAGTCTTCCCGGAGTTGCTGCAGTACTGTCTGGATCGCTGCCGGACGGGATGTGTCGCCCGGATCTTCTGCATCCTGCAACACCTGAAACTCCACAAGGCGCTGATGCAGAAGTCTCGCCGTGACTAGGGAAGCTCTCAGGCGGGCACGAAGCTCAGCCGGGGTCTTGTCCTTCCGCAGCGAAAGTTCCAGGCCGCATTCCAGAGCGGTAATCGGCTGACTCAATGCATGAAGTATGTTGGCGACCCTCTCCGACTGTTCGCCGAGAGTTTCTCTGATCGGCAGTGGCTTCACGCTGCAACCTCGGTCCGGCAGCGCAACTCATATCCCACGCCGCGGACCGTATGAATGAGCTTCGGTGTGAAACCATCGTCGATTTTCCTTCGCAGATAATTAACGTAAACATCGACGATGTTGGTGCCTGTGTCGAACGACAGGTTCCACACATGCTCAACGATCATGGAGCGAGTGATGCGATGGCCAGCATTCCGCAACAGGTATTCCAGCAGTCCGAACTCCTTCGAAGTCAGCTCGATCCGTTTCCCCGCACGCTGCACGGTTCGTTCCACGCGATTGAGTTCGAGATCAGCGATCTTCAGCAGGGTTTCTGAAGTGAAAGGCTGGCGCCGCAGCAGGGCGCGCACGCGCGCTGACAGCTCGGTGTAGGAGAACGGCTTTATGACACAGTCGTCGGCGCCACAATCCAGACATTGCACCCGATCTTCAATCCGGCTCCGGCCTGTCAGAACCAGTATCGGAAGCGACGGTTTTTTGGGGCGGATGGTACGGAGAACCGATATGCCGTCCATCTTGGGAAGATTCAAATCCAGGATCATCAGGTCGTAATCGCATTCGGAAGCCATCCACCTGGCGTCGTCGCCATCCGGCGCTACGTCGACCGCATAATGTTCGGCTTCAAGCCCCTTCCGCAGGAAGCTGGCCAGGGGAGCGTCGTCTTCCACTACTAAAACACGCATGAGGGCTATCCTCCGCATCTTAATAACGTCGCTCTCTCTTCATCGACCGACGGAGGTCATGCCGCGCGGAAGAACGCGACGACTGACGGATATATGCACCGTTTTGGGAGAGGTCCAAGATGGGACGAAAGCCAGATGCTTTAATGCACGAAATACTTGCCCCTGATCTAGCACAATAATGCCGATTTTGCTCACTAACACCTGTGATTGCAGTCACAGCGATGTTGCCGATCGTTTGGCATAAGTCCGACATGCGTACTGTGGGGACAGCTTCAAATATTCTTAAGGTCTCGAGCAAGCTGAAGAAGTCGTTGATGGCGGCTGGAGTGGTCGAGCGGTACCCGTCGCAGCATTACTTGTTTAGGCAAGACCAAGACAGCCGGGGGGTCTACCTCGTGCTGAAGGGTAAGGTCTGCATGTCCCTGAAGGACTTGGACAAGCTGGATCGTACATTCTCCTCGGGCTCTCTTTTGGGGATTCCCGCTACCTTTACGGGACAACCGTATAGTCTGGCCGCAGTTGCAGTTACCGACGCAGAAGCCGTGCATGTCGAGCGGCAAGCCTTTCTCGATCTGATGACCCACCAGACCGAACTGTGCCGGGAAGCCACGGACATGCTGAGCCGCGAGGTCAGCTTCATCCAGTCGGCTCTCGCGCGACGCCGCCGACAATAAGTCCACGGTGGCTGAAATTCGTTTGCCTCGGTCCGACGGACCGTGCGCCTGCTATTGCAATCACATTAAATCTCAACGAATTGCTCTGCACGTGGGTCAGATCGCAGCGAGGCTTCAGCCGACCTGGAGCTGCTGAAATCGCGAAAACTCGTCATTGCGAAGGGTGACACCGCAATGGAATACTTACGCTCCTGACTCCTGCTTTGATATAGTCAAGCCCACTGGTGTGAGCGGAGTTTGGTTCGACTTGCGCTTTCTGAGATACGGCTTCCGGCACAGGCTACGGGGGCAATCCAAGGGACTCTCTCTCTGACCGTGGTAGTACTTCCTCAGAAGTGTTATCCGAGGCTTTGGTCGGGAAGGGAGGTTGTGTGTCCGTTCCGAATGGGCAGCTACAACGATCAAGTTGGTTAGTGACGGGAATCGAAGGGTTGATTTGACAATAGCGTGCAGATGAAAGGAAGAATCATCTCCCATTACGAGATTGAGCAGGAAATTGCCCGGGGAGGCATGGGAGTTGTATACCTCGCCCGCGATCTTTCACTCAATCGCTCTGTCGCCCTCAAGGCGTTGCCCTTGCTGACGTCCTCGGATCCCGTCGCCCGGCAGCGCTTCGAGCGCGAAGCCCAAGCTGCCTCCGCATTGAATCATCCAAACATAGTCACCATTTTTGACCTGGTTTCCGACGAACATGCTAGCTACATCGTCATGGAGTTCATTGAAGGCAAGACCCTTGGGGAGATGATTCCCTTGAGCGGTTTGCCGGCGGATCAGGCATTCCGTTACACGCTGCAAATGGCTGACGCCCTCGGTTGTGCGCACGAGGCTGGGATTATTCACCGCGACTTGAAGCCCCAGAACGTACTGATCTCCAAGCGCGACCATCTTAAGATTCTGGATTTTGGCGTCGCCAAACTGAAGTCCGAGCCCTCCGGAAAACTGGCCACGTCCGACAACTTGACTCGCCCCGGAGCGTTTCTCGGTACCACGTATTACGCTGCGCCCGAACAGTTTTCCGGCGGCGAAATCGATCAGAGAACGGATGTGTACTCTTTGGGTGTCGTGCTGTACCAAATGCTCGCCGGGCGGGTGCCGTTTTATGCGGACAATCCGCTGGAACTATTGCAGGCCATCTATCACGAGCAACCCAAGCCGCTGCGCCACTATCACCCTCACTTTCCCCCGATAGTGGACCAAGTTGTTGGCCGGGCGCTGCACAAGCTGCCGCAAGGTCGCTATCCCACCATGACTGCGTTTGCCGAGGACTTGGAGACCGCGAGGGAGGCGTTTCGCCAAGCAAAGCTGGAGTCGTCCTCGGTTGGGACTGTGGTTTCTGATGGTCCGATAGCGGTTCCACCAACAGGTGCGAGCCGGTCTTCGTATCCGCCCGTGTGGATTGAGCCACCACGCGCCGGTCATGAGAAGTCTTCTATCGCGGTATTGCCCTTTCGCAGCCTGTCTTCCGACAAGGATGACGAGTACATGGCGATGGGCATCGGCTCGGAAGTCAGCAGCGCGCTTTCGCGAGTCCCAGGAATTCGGGTGGCCTCCAATCTCTCGACGTTTCGTTATCAGGGTGACATGCCAGACCTGCAGGAGATCGCGACAAAACTGAAGAGTCGCTACATTCTGACTGGCAGTCTGCGGCGCTCGGGTACGCGAATTCGTGTGATGGGCGAACTCGCCGACGCGCTCGGCGGTTCGGTTCTGTGGTCCCGCACCTATGAACGCCACCTCGAAGACTTGTTCAAAGTGCAGGAAGAGATTGCAGAATCCATCGTGCGAGCGACCGGGGGCGAACTGATCCGCGCCGGCTCGGAACACGCCGACAAAGCCTCTGCTCATGAGTTGGACGCGTGGGGCCTGGTTCGCAAGGCATATCACTTCTGGAATTATGGATTTCATCCAGCCGGTATCGGCGAGTCGCTCGATTTGCTGCGTCGCGCGATCCAGTTGGATCCTGGCTATGCCAGTGCTTACGCTTTTCTCGCGCTGTACCTGATCGAACGCGTGGTACTGGTGTTGACAGATCGTCCGGAAGAGGACCGCGCTGAGGCTAATGCCGCTGCCACAAAAGCCGTGGAACTCGCGCCTCAGGATGCCGAAGTCCTCGAGAACGCGGGCCTGGTCTGGCTGCATTGCAGCGAATATAACCAGTCGGTCGAGTCCCTACGGCGTGCGGTGCAGATCGCCCCTTTCAACCTGGTCGCGTGGGGGTACCTCGGGCTGGCCTTGGGATGGGGTGGCAAAGAGCGCGATGCGGACGAAGCCGAAAAAATCCTAAAAAAGCTGATTGCGGAGACGCCAGAACATCCTTCTCTGCCCTATTGGCATTATTTTCTTTCCGGGACGTACATTCGCCTTTCGCGATTTGAGGAAGCCGCCGAACACGCACAGCGGTGCGTCGAACTGCAACCGCGCTTCTATATCGCGCGTATCACCTTGGCCAACGCCCTAGGCCATCTGGGCCGGGTTGAACAGGCTCGCGCGGAGATCGCCCATGTACTCGCCATGAATCCCTATGTCACAGAGGCTGTGCTTCACACCGAGTACCTGAACATCGCACGCGATCCGCAACTTGCGGATTTGCACCTCGCCGGGCTAAGGTCAGCGCAAGCGTTTCCACCAGTGAACATGGGAGAGTTGAAATGAGTTTCAAGACGTCGGACTTTCGCGTACTGACAACTGGCCTGCAGTATCCGGAAGGCCCCGTCTACCAGCAGGATGGCAGCGTTCTGGTGGTGGAAATTCAGGGCAAAAGACTCACCCGTGTCCTGCCCGACGGAATTAAAGAAACGGTGGCCAACCTGGGAGGCGGTCCCAACGGCGCGGCCATCGGCCCGGATGGTGCGGTATACGTTTGCAATGACGGGGGCCTCGATTTCGTTCAGGTTGGTCCTGTCTCGGTCCCAACATTTCAGCCGGCCGATTACGTTAGCGGGTCGATTCAGCGGGTCATTGGCTCCAGTTTTTCGACTCTCTACAACCAATGCAATGGCCTGTCCCTCCGCAGTCCCGATGACGTCGTTTTCGACGCGACAGGCAATTTCTGGTTCACGGATTGGGGCAAGACCAGGCCGACCGATCGCGACATGACTGGCGTCTACTATGCTGCGGCGGATGGCAGCAAGATCACATTCCCGATACCCGGGCGCTCGGCGCCAAACGGCATTGCGCTTTCGCCCGACGACACTCGCCTCTATGTTGCGGAAACCTATGCGCGATGGATTCTTTACTGGGAGTTGTCCGCCCCTGGCGTTATCAAGCCCAACCCCAAGACGCTCGACGGCTCTTACCTGTTGACGGCCGAAATTCCGAGACAGGGAACTCTCGACTCCATGGCCGTGGACGAAGAAGGCAACGTCTATGCCGCCACTATGTTGCCGGACGGCCCTAGACCGGACGTGCCTGGCGGCATTACAGTAGTTTCACCGACTGGCAAAATTCTTGACTTCATCGAGCTGCTGGTAGAAGGTCAGCCTGAACCGCTGCCTTCCAACATCTGCTTCGGTGGCAAGGACCGCAAAACCGCATTCATAACCCTTGCCGGTACGGGAAGGCTCGTCGCTTGCGAGATGGAGATTCCCGGCAAGCCACTGCACTTCAACAGATAGACTTGGCGAACGAAATAGCTGTTGCCGTTGGGAGATCGCATGATCGGACAAGGGCTGCATCGGCTGTGGATTGACGTCAAAACGGATTGGCAACGGTGTTGGTTTCACCTGAAGAATGTGCTCTTGCATCCATGGGATTCGCTCGTCGCGTTTGTAGCGGCGGTTGGCGCGTTCGTTATCGCGATTCCCCGATACATCGGCAAATTCCTCCTCTGGTTGTGGCGCCAGATCAGGTATGCCGGGACGTTCACTCTGCGCGGTATGCTCCGATTTCTGCTCTTCGCAGCGGTGACAGTGGTCTGTCTCATATTTCTTGTCATCGCGACCCTGGTCCTTTACCCCGGTACCCAACGGCCGAACTTTCAGTCGATCGATCAACAGATCTACCTCAGCGAGGGACGCGGCTGGAGTGGCGGCTACCAGGCACCTCTGCGTCAGCTTTTCTACTACACGCCGCAAGGCACCACCGTGAAGGGTTTGCCGTACTCCTGGTTCGTAAATTTGGAAGTTCCCCTGGGTAAGACCAAATTCGCCTCTCCTGATCGCATGAACGCCTACGGATTTCTTGTGGACGGCGTTCCTACTCGGGCTAATCCCGATCGTTTGCCAGTGGGCTTCACCAGTCATTACGACTCAAACCTCGGGGCCCCGGTTCTTGATATCACGTGTGCCGCCTGTCACACCGGCGAGTTAGTGGTGAACAAGAACGGCAAACGCTATGGTCTCCGTATCGATGGCGGGGCTGCCATGCACGCCTTCACTACAACCAAGCCCGGCAACTTTACGCTTGAGCTGCTCGGATCGCTGACCTCGACCTATCTTGACCCGTTCAAGTTCAATCGCTTTGCCATGCAAGTCCTGGGCCCAACTTATCCCCACGGATTCTGGAGACTGCATGGCGATCTTCGCTCCCAAATCTTTGTGCTGTTGAAGCAGGCAAGGATCGACAATCGACCGTTCCATCAGCTTTATCCAACCTTAGAAGGTGTCGGGAGAACTGACGCGCTGGCACGCATCGGCAATACCGTATTCGGAGATGAGCTAAGCGCCGACAACTATCGCATTGGCAACGCTCCCGTTCGATATCCCCCAGTGTGGGACATCTGGAAATTCGACTACGTGCAATACAACGCTTCCGTCCGGCAGCCCATGTCGAGGAACCTCGGCGAATCACTCGGCGTTGGAGCCAAGGCAAGCCTCCTCAATACCTACGGCGGACCCATCCCTGAGGACGACAGGTTCGACACGACCTCCAGAATTAATAACCTGCACAACATCGAAGTCGCTCTATGGAGCCTCGAACCCCCGAAATGGAGTGAAGGTTGTTTCGGAAAGATCGATTGGGACAAAGCAGTCGAAGGACAAAAGCTCTTTGCCATGACCTGCGCGCAATGTCACGGTCCGTTTCCGGCATCAGACGCCATTAAGGAGTGGAAGGCGCCACTGAAGACCGCCGCTCATGCCAAAGATATGGAGTCTGCATGGGACGCATTCCTGGCGAGTGTTTACAAGCAGACTTCTTATTCGGGGCAAGCTAACTACTCGGACGCGAAATGGACCTATCCCTACGACGACCCCTTTCCCCTATGGGTAATGGACACCTTGACAGTCCAGGACATTGGCACCGATCCTACGACGGCCGTTAACTTCGTCGACAAGCAGATTGACTTACGAAAGCTTGGAGTCGGCTCAGCAACCGTGGCCCAACTCCTGCGTTCGTTATTTCAAGCGGACTTGCGATTAGAGATCAAGGCCCGGGCCAACGACATCGTGGCTATAACCGCCAAGATGCCCGGAGCACAAGACGTTCGAGCTTCCGCAGCCGACATCGCACAGCAGATCAACACGAAAGAGGATCCACAGGCCGACCAGCCGCTGACGCCCGCTGAAGAAGACCGGCTGAAGCCGCTGTCCAGCAAGATCAAGCAGAGGGTTGGGTCCGATCCGTCGCTGTCTGGCAACCAAGAGTTGATGACCGACGCATTAGCCTTGGACGAACGCGTCATCTCCGGCCAGTCGTCGATCAACGCGGCGGTGGAATCGATCGATCTCGCAAAGGCCAACACCGGTTTGGGTCTCAGCGTCGTCGGCTACTACATGCGCACGAAGTACTACAAAACCATGGGCTTTAGTCCCGAAAAGATTGCGGAGGTGGACGGATTCGGCCAGATCGACTTGCCCGTGGCCAAGCCGCAATACAAACCGCGCCCACTCGCAGGAATCTGGGCAGTTGGTCCTTTCCTGCACAACGGATCAGTCCCAACAATTTATCAGTTGCTCGGTCCGGCCGATTCGCGCTCCAAGACTTTCTGGGTCGGCACTCGCGACTTCGATTCCGTGAACCTTGGCCTGAGCACGCGACCTCTCGACAAGGGAGGCTTCCTCCTCGACACCAGCGTGACGGGAAATTCCAACATTGGACACGAATTTCGTCGCGGATATATTCCGTGGAAGCCCGGCAGCCCGCCTCAGTACGGCGTAATCGGACCCCAATGGACTGAAGAGCAGCGCTGGCAGATCATCGAGTATCTGAAGGTCCATCGCGACACCCACAACGTAAAGCTTTCACCTGACCGCAAGAACATCGTGGAGTACCTGCAGGAAGGGCTCGACAGCCGGCACGTATGTCAATAGCCGCGTATTCGCTTGACGGGAGGAAGGCGTGAACACTCTCAGAGCACGCATCATCGTTGGTGTGCTGGTACTCGCCGCGCTGGGCTACTACTTCTTTTTGCGCAGCAAGCCGCAGGGTCCGATGGGCGAAGTGGTTTCGCCGGATGAGGATTACCTGACCGCACAAATTGTGGCGTCGGCGGTCTCCATGGTCAACGCCAGCCATCAGACCATGGCCGCGAAACCTCTGCCGGGAAATCCGCCCGGAACTCCTGCCACTACCTATCCGACTCCCACCTCCGCCAACGCTCTGCAGCCGTATCGGCGCGACGTCCACGCCAAGACTTACGGTTGTGTGAAGGCGACCTTCCACGTGCTCGAAAACCTTGATCCCAAGTACCGCCAAGGCATCTTCGCCGATGCCGGCAAATATGAAGCATGGATCCGCTACTCGAGTGGCAGCACACTGGTTCAGCGCGATGGCGACCGCGATGCCCGAGGCATGGCGATCAAACTGATGGGTGTGCCCGGACGGAAGCTGATGGAAGACGACGGCGTCCCTCATGCCGAGACCCAGGATTTCGTCATGATGAATGCCACCCAGTTCTTCATCCTCAACCTGCCCGAATATCTCGTCTTCACGCAATATCTCGGCGAGGGCAGCAACTACGGATACTTCCTCGGCGGGTTTACTCCCGACCTTCCGCAGAAACATTGGCGCAAAATTTTCAACTTGGCCAATTACCATCCGCGCGAAATGATGTTGGCGATGAAAACCCTGAAACCGCCCCCGGACAGCTTGCTCGACACGCAGTTTTACGGTGTGAGCGCCTACAGGTTGGGTGCGGAAAGCGTAGTTAAGTACAGCGCAAAGCCCTGTGGGGATTCGAAGGGCGCCGATGTCGACCGCGATGGGCCAAACTTCCTGCGCGACGAGATGACCGCGCATCTTAAAGACCGCGACGCCTGTTTTGATTTCATGGTGCAGCTTCAGGTTCCCGGCAAGAACATGCCGGTGGAAGACACGACCGTGCAGTGGTCGGAAAGCGATTCGCCATTTGTACCGGTCGCTCGAATCGAGATTCTGAAGCAATCCTTTATCGAGAATCAGGAGACCTGCGAGAACCTCTCCTATAATCCCTGGCACTCCCTGCCCGCCCACAAGCCAATTGGCGTGATGAACCGGATTCGCAAGCCGCTCTATCTGGAAGTGGCTCGCTACCGGCGCAGCATGAACGGCGCTCCGCTCTGCGAGCCCAAGGATTTCAACGGGCCCGACGAAAATAGCTGCGAGACTGCAGAGAACTCGCTCGCCACTCCCGGGACCGCTTCCATCGGGAACACCCCAGCAAAGCCGAGTCCAAATCGCTAAACACGAGCTCATCTATCGCTAGTTAGGCCGTGCATAGCAATCGATGCCGCGCTAGATCTTTTCCAGCACCGCCTTCAGGTACTTCCAGAAGCTCTGCACCGTAGATATCTGCACGCGCTCATTCGGACTGTGTGGATCAACAATAGTCGGTCCAAACGATACCATCTGCATTCCCGGATACTTCTCGCCGATCACACCGCATTCCAGCCCGGCGTGCATGGCAATCAGCTTCGCCGGATTGCCGAAGAGTTGTTCGTGCACCGCCTGCAATTTTTGTACGATTTCGCTCGTTGGCTCCGGCTTCCATCCGGGATAGCTGCCCGCGTGCTCGACCTCGAATCCGGCCATCCGGAACACTGTGGCCACCATCTTCGCAACCGCGTGTTTGCTGGCTTCGATCGCGCTGCGCTGGCTGGTGACGATCTCCGCGACATCGCCGTTCACCAAGAGGATCGCGAAGTTGGTTGAGTTTTGCACCAGGCCGGGAACATCGGGGCTCATTGCCACAACGCCGTGCGGTGTCGTTACCAGCAAGTCGATGATGCGCTTTGCGTCCGCCGCATCCAAAGCTTTGTCGGGACGCGGAGCTTTCTCGACAGTGATCTGGAGGTCTGGATCGAATCCGCCTAAGTCGGCTTTCCATTCCGCCTCGCTGGCAGACAGCAACTTCCTGAGTTCACTCTCGCGCGCCGCATCGAGCACAATAATCGCCGCCGCTTCCCGAGGTATCGCATTCTGCGCGCTGCCGCCGCCGACCGCAGCAATTTGCGCCAGAAGACTGCCAATGACCCGCTGCAACGCGGAGCCCAGAATTCGCAGAGCATTCCCGCGGCCCTGGTGAATATCCACTCCTGAATGTCCGCCTTTAAGCCCGAAGACCTTGATGCGCCAGGCGGAGTCACCTGTGGTAGGGACAAATGAGACCTTGCGGCGGCCAGTGGTCTTCACTCCACCCGAGCACCCAATGCACAACGTGCCAGTCTCTTCGTTGTCCAGGTTGAGGAAGTATTTCGACTTCAGCAGACCGCCCGGAAACTCCGCAGCGCCCGTCAGGCCGGTTTCCTCGTCGATAGTAAAGACAAACTCCAGTGGACCGTGCGCGATGTCGTTGCTCTCCATCACCGCAAGCGCCGCTGCTACTCCCACACCGTTGTCCGAGCCGAGGGTTGTTCCCTCCGCCTTTAGCCAGTCGCCGTCACGCAATACCTTGATGGGATCCGTGGCGAAGTTATGCGCCGTGCCCTCGTTCTTCTCGCAAACCATGTCGAGGTGGCCCTGCAGCAGAGCCATTGGCGCATTTTCGCGTCCCGGCTTGGCTGGTTTACTCACCACGAGGTTTCCCGCGGCATCCTGCTTCGTCTCTAGACCGAGTCTCGCAGCCTGCGCCAGGACATAGTTCCGCGCTGCTGCCTCCTTGGTCGAAGCCCGCGGAGTCGCTGCCAAAACGTCAAAATGCTTCCACAATTCTTGAGGATCCAAATCCACTAGCGCGGATGTCATAAGGTTCTCCAGATGGAATGATTGCAATGCCATGCTACCGCGCTCCGTCATGCTTGGCGAATCGAATGACGAGTTGCTCGCGCCAGCGATGACCCAGCTAGGAGAAGGGATGCTGGTTATAGAGACGCGTTAGGGTTGGCTGAAATGAAAACGTACAGAACGACCAGGTGGCCTTCCGCGTTAGCTGCCCGACTTCTCCAACTGTTGCGGCCTGGTCCATCGGCGCGAAGGTCGAAGAGTGGTCGGTACGTCGCGATTCACCAGCACAGTAAACATGTTGCGCAGCTCTTTCTCTCCGGCCGGCAGCAACACTGCCCGCTCCTCACCGATGCTGCCTCCCAGGACTCGCGCGAGACTGAGCAGGGAACGGCTGCCGCACACCGCGCAGACCTCACCGTCGCTGTCGCTGATGACCTCGCAATCGGCACACAGGACGGCGTTCAAGAGATTGACCGTATTCAGGGCAGGTTCGGGATTTTGCTTGGCGTTCATGCCACCACTCTCTCTGTCTCGACCCTAGCCGTGTCCCGAGGTTGTGGAAAGGGACTTTCGGGTGGGGAAGCGCGAGAGTCAATGCCGCCTTTGGTTCGTAAGGAAACAACCTATGTGAAGATGGGCGTGGCTCAAGAATAGCGTGTGCAACTAGTTGCATATTTATCGTGACAGAGCAGCAGTATAAAACTGGCGATCCGCACCCGAAATTAAAATCCTTGGCGTATGTCGAGTATTGCGATTTGGGGCATGAAGTATGGACTTCTATCGATGGGAATACAGAGGGTCCCTTCCGTCTGGCGAAAGCGAGTGGACCACATCCACCTCCCTGTAGTAGCCCGTACGACCGCACTCCTTCTTCTGGCAGGTCAACTGAGTTTGTGGATCAAGTAAAAGGTGCAGCCCAACCACGGTAGGATTTGGTGCATCATATGTGTCCATTTCAATGAACTTCTGGCAGTACGCGCAGAGAACACCGACATACATCTTGACCATGGCGCAATCTCCTCGCGCTGATTGTTCTACTCGGGGTTCGATCTGTCCAAGGAAAAGCGTCGATCAATA
>Ga0070765_100000951_pt1 | contig 17292 bp, 19 predicted proteins | sample HubBroMetageWFT5_FD_71516 | JGI IMG/M metagenome (GOLD analysis project Ga0070765, IMG submission 71516) | Warmed and freeze-thawed soil microbial communities from the Hubbard Brook experimental Forest, New Hampshire - Hubbard Brook CCASE Soil... | ecosystem: Environmental > Terrestrial > Soil... | reverse complement strand
CGTAAGAATCCTGGGCTTCGGTTGCCGCTCGGTACCATGAGTCGGTGAGTTCCGAGCCACGCCTGCACACCGTCCAGGCGCCCGATGGCCGGCAGCTCGAGGTCGTCTCAGCCGGACCCGAAAGCGGGCGCTGCTTTCTGTTTCACAGCGGAACGCCGTCAGCCGCCGGCGCGTACGCTCCGCTCGTCACCGAGCTTGCCAAACGCGACCTGCGCTTCCTGACCTTCTCTCGCCCCGGCTACGCCGGGTCGTCCGCGATGACGGGCCGGGCCGTGGGCGACGTGGCGACCGACGTGCAGGCCATCCTCGATGCCCTGAGCATCGGCCGGTTCTTCTGCGCTGGACAATCCGGTGGGGGCCCTCACGCCCTGGCCTGTGCGGCACTTCTTGCTGACCGTGTCATCGCCACGGCGACGCTCGCGGGTGTGGCGCCGAGGTCGGCGGAAGGGCTCGACTGGCTGGGTGGGATGGGCGCGGAAAACGTCGAGGAGTTCGGCGCGGCCGCGCAGGGCCGAGCGGCGCTCGAAACCTACCTCCGACGCGAGGCCGCTTCCGTGAAGGACGTTCAACCGACGGATGTCGCCGCCTCGCTGGGCAGCCTCGTGAGCGATGTCGACCGCGCCGTGCTCACCGGCGCCTACGCCGAATTCTTGGCCGGAAGCCTACGCAGTGCCGTCTCGACCGGGATCTCCGGTTGGCGAGACGACGACATCGCGTTCGTCACCCCGTGGGGATTCGACCTCCCGGCCATCGAGACGCCGGTTGCCATCTGGCAGGGGGGCGCCGACCTAATGGTGCCGATGGCGCACGGCGCCTGGCTTGCCGCCCACATCCCCGGTGCTGAGCAACACCTCCTCCCTGCCGAGGGCCATCTCTCGCTCGCAATCAATAAGATCGGTGACGTCCTGGACGGCTTGCTCGCAATGGGCGAGACCGCGCCTCACCAGGCTCGCGCATCGTGAACACCGTATAGTCGCCGCAGCCATCGAGGACGCGGAGAGGAGATCGCACCCATGACACCTGACGAGGTCAAGCAGAGCATCACCACCTGGTGCTCGTCCGACGATGACCTGGAGATCGCCTCCGACCGATTCGAGCCCGGCACGGACTTCTCGTTCGGGCTGAAGGCCGGAACGCTTAGCACCTCGCCCGTCGACCTGACCGTGCTCAAGACCGACGGCGCCGATCGCGTCACCATCCGCCGGAGCGTGACCATCCCAGGCGACAGCGTTGATGCCGCAAATCGGCTGGTCGCATCGCGCCCGGGGTCGGTCACCGCCGCAGTCGAACTGTCGGGCGCTGATACCACCGTGGTCGCGCAGACCTACGTCTACCTGGACGGCCTGAGCAAGCACACGTTCGTGCAAGCGGTCGCCGAGCTCGCGCGCACCAGCACACTGCTCGATGCCATCGGTGGCGTTGAAACCGCCTCGGTGGCCGACCAGGAAGCAGCCAGCGTGGCGTCCGACGCGGTTGATACCGACTTCGAGCCCGACTCCACGCCTGTCGACGATGGGGCGGTGACTGCAACCCCGGCAATCCCTGCGGCCTCCACCTTCCAGCAACCGGCGTTTCCGCAGCCGAGCTCGATCCCGTCCGGGACCCCGGTCGGTCAGCCGCTGCCCACCCCAAGCTTCACGCCACAGCCGTATCAGCCCGCGCAGGCACAGCCTGTGCAGCCGGTCTATTCGCCGCAACCGGCTCAGGCATACCAGGCACAACCCGTTCAGGCACAGCCGGTGCCTCAACCGTCCCCCGCGGGTGGGTGGGCGCCGAGCCACTCGGTGCCGCCGCAGGGCCTGCGTGCGTGGAGTGCCCCTGACCCCTCCGGACCCGTGGTGGCCAACCTCGCCCCCGGTTTGCCCATTCAGGTTGCCGAGGTCCGCGGAGCCTGGGCACGAGTGATCTGCTCCAACGGGTGGACCGGCTGGATCGACGGCCGCATCATCGGCGTCGCTGCCTGACCCTCGGCGTGCGATGAGCACCGGCTCGGACGACGGGTGACCGAGGCTCGGGACACACCGGGCCTCGACGAGCTCACCGCGGCGCTCGCTGACCGCCGCGCACGCTCCCTCGCGATGGGTGGCGCGGAGCGCATCGCACAGCAACACGCCAGGCACAAGCTGACCGCGCGCGAGCGGATCGACCTCCTCTTTGACGAGGGGACCTTCGTCGAGTTCGGCCTCCTCGCCCATCAACACTCGATGAGCGGTGCGGTCACCGAGCCGGAGCGTACGCCCGCCGACGGAGTGGTCACCGGCGAAGGGCTCGTCGACGGTCGTCGCGTGTACTGCGCCGCCTACGACTTCACTGTGATGGCCGGATCGATGGGAATGATCGGCGAGCAGAAGGTGGCGCGACTGCGCCGCAAGGCGATGCTCAACCGGCTTCCGATGATCTGGCTTCTCGATTCGGCCGGAGCCCGCATCCAGGAGGCGGCGGGCAGCACCTTCGCCGGCAGCGGTGCGCTCTTCTTCGAGCAGGTCCAGATGAGCGGCGTTGTTCCACAGGTGGCCGCGATGCTCGGCCCCTGCGCCGCCGGGACGGCGTACATCCCCGGCCTCGCCGATTTCGTCCCCATGGTGAAGGAGACGAGCAGCATGTCCCTCGGCGGAGCGCGCCTGGTCAAGGCGGCGACCGGCGAGGAGACCACCGACCACGACATGGGGGGGAGCCAGGTGCACTGCTACGTGAGCGGTGTCGGAGATCTCGAGGTCGACGATGACCCCGCCTGCATCGCCGCCGTCCGCGAGTTTCTCTCCTTCCTGCCATCCAACAACCGCGAGGCACCGCCACGCCGGGAAACTGCGGATCGACGCGACCGGCGGATCGACGACGTCGAGAAGCTCGTGCCCACGAACCCGCGCGCTGCCTACGACATGCGCGGGGTGGTCAAGCGTCTCGCCGATGACGGTCATGTCTTCGAGATCAAGCCGACATTCGCGCGCAACATCATCACAGCACTGGTGCGCTTCAACGGACAGAGCGCGGGCATCGTCGCCAACCAGCCGATGATCAAGGGCGGCGCGCTGGACATCGACGCCGCCGACAAAGCAGCGCGCTTCATCTGGTTGTGCGACGCGTTCAACATCCCGTTGGTGTTCCTGCAGGATGTGCCGGGTTTCGTCGTCGGCACCGAGGTCGAGAGGCAGGGCATCATCCGTCACGGCGCGAAGATGCTGTTCGCGGTGAGCGAAGCGACGGTTCCGAAGGTCACCGTGGTTCTGCGCAAGGCGTACGGAGCCGGCTACTTCGTGATGTGTGGCCGCGGCTATGAACCCGACACGCTGGTCGCGTGGCCGGCTGCGGAAATCTCCGTGATGGGCCCGGAGGGCGCCGTCGACATCATTTTCACGAAGCAGATCGCCGCAGCCGACGATCCGGCCACGGCACGGGCGGAGTATGCGGCTGCGGTTCGTCAGACCATCGACCCGTTCATCGCCGCCTCGTGGGCGATGGTCGATGACATCATCGATCCCGCGGAAACGCGCCGGGTGATCATCGACGCACTCGAAGGCGCCGAGACAAAACGGCAGCGGCGCGCCTGGCGCAAGCACGGCGTGCCACCGGTATGAGGAGGTAGCGTGACCGAGATCAAGGCCGAGCTGGTCGGCAATCTCTGGAAGATCGTCGTCGAGGTGGGGCAGGCCGTCGAGGAGGACGACACGCTGATGATCCTCGAGTCGATGAAGATGGAGATCCCGATCACGACTCCCGCCTCCGGCACCGTGACCCAGATCCTGGTGCGCGAGGGCGAGGTGGTGCAGGAAGGTCAGACGGTCGCCATCATCGATTGACGCCGCGAGTCACCGTCACGCGACGGTGGTGGCGGGCGGCCGCGGGCGTGCGAGGATGATTCGGTGGAATCGGGTCAGTTCGACACGATCAGTGTCAGGACGTCGGACAACGTCACGCTGGGATACAGCATCGCGGGTCTCGGCAGCCGGCTGGTGGCACAGATCCTGGACAACCTCGTGGCGGTGCCGCTCGCGCTGGTCGCGATCCTGCTCTACGGCGGAGTCGCGAGCGCGTTCGTCACCAGCAGCGAGGGCGCAGGCTTCGCCGGTGCCGGCGCGGGATTCTTCGCCGCTTTCGTGTACTTCGGATACTTCTTCGTGGCCGAGGCGGTGACCGGTGGCAAGACCCCGGGCAAGAGCGCCATGGGCCTGCGGGTTATCCGTCTCGACGGTTCTGCGGCCGATTTCGGCGCGCTCGCAGTGCGCAACGTCATCCGCATCGTGGATGTCGTGGTCGTGCTGATCGGCATCGTCGTGATGTTCTTCCAGCCGCAGACACGTCGACTCGGCGATCTGGGCGCAGGCACGATCGTGGTCCGCGACCGGGCGATGGTCACGCTCGCGTCGGCGGTCGCGCCGCCGCCGGTCATCCTTCGCACCCCCGACGCAGGACCGGCGATCGACGGGCTCGACCGCATCGGCGGCTTCGAGCGCGACGCGTTGCGGGTCTTTCTCTCTCGCCAGGGACTCAGTCCAAAGCTGCGAGCGGACCTGGCGGCCGACATCGCCAGGCGCGTGTTGGACCGGCTGCAGCTCCCGCCTGGCGCTCCCGAGCGGTTCTGGCCACCGGAGTTGTTCATCGAGCGCGTCTATCTTCAGCTCGATCAGCGGCATCGATGAGCCTCGACGCTTTCATCGCGGAGCGGCAGGGACGATGGGCCGCCCTCGAAGCGGCGATCAAGACAGCCAAGCGCGGACGCCTGCGGAACCAGTCTGCGAGCGACATCGAGCGGTTCGGCCTGCTCCTCCGTCAGGCGTCGAGTGACCTTGCCATCGCGCGCCGAGATCACCCGGACGCGCCCATCACGGAATACCTCAACACACTCTGCGCACGAGCGCATCCACTCCTGTATCGCGGCAGCCCGTGGCGCATCGGTGCGGTCGGGCCGTTCTTCGCCACGGCCCTTCCCCGCTCGTTCCGAGCGGCGTGGCCGTACATCGTGGCGAGCCTGGCGCTCATGGTGATCGGCTTCATCGCCGGCTGGGTCGCGGTGGATCTTCGTCCCGACCTGCGCGCTTCGCTGGTGCCCCCATCACTCTTCGACGAGATGGCCCGCGGTCAGATCGGTACGGGCGTGCAGGATGCCCCGTTTGCGGCGGCATTCATCATCCAGAACAACATCCGCGTTGCGCTCATCTGCTTCGCCGGCGGCATGCTGCTCGGCATTCCCACAGCGCTCGTGCTGCTCACCAACGGGTGGATGCTCGGTACCGTGGCCGCCGCCGTCCGTCTCGGTGGTTATGACGTTCAGTTCTGGTCGCTGATCGTGCCGCATGGCGTTCTCGAGCTGAGCGTGATCGTGATCAGTGGCGGCACCGGGCTGATGCTCGGCGATGCCATCCTCCGCCCCGGGCAGCTTCGCCGCGGCGAAGCGCTGGCGCGGGTGGCGGTGCGAGCCGTGCTCCTCGTGCTCGGCGCCGCCAGCCTCCTTGTCATCGCCGGGACACTGGAGGCGTTCGTCTCGCCGAGCGCGCTTCCAGACGGAGCCAAGCTCGCGATCGGCGCCGCGGTCGGCGTGCTTCTCTATTCGTGGCTGCTGCTCGCGGGTCGAAGCCCGCGACGGCGACGATCGTTTCAGTTCGATCGCCCAGCGGAAACCCCCGCGTAGACTGGACTTGATGGAAGTCGTCCGGATCACGCCCCGTGGCTACTGCCATGGCGTGGTGGAAGCAATACGGATCGCAAAGCGGGAAGGCGCGGCCCGTGCGGGCCGCGAGCCGGTCACCATGCTCGGCTACCTGGTGCACAACGAGCATGTGACCCGCGAGCTCGAGGAGTCGGGCGTCGCCCTGGTTGCTGAACCGGACCGCATGAAGGCGCTCGAGCAGGTCACCGAGGGCACGGTGATCTTCACAGCGCACGGCATCTCGCCGGCCGTTGTCGAGGCGGCCCGGGCGCGGGGGCTCAACCTCGTCGACGCCACCTGCAGCGACGTCACCCGGACGCACGATCTCGTCCGGGAGCTGGTGGCGAGCGGCCACCACGTCATCTACATCGGCAAGCGCGGCCATCCCGAGCCCGCCGGTGTGCTCGGCATCGCTCCCGAACACACAACCCTCATCGAGAGCATCGACGAGGTGGACGCGCTCGTCCTCCCCGACGAGCGGCCGCTCGCGGTGACGTGTCAGACGACGTTGAGCATGTGGGACACGCAGTCGATCATCGAGCGTCTCGTGGAACGCTTTCCCACCATCGAGGTGCACAACGAGATCTGTCGCGCCACCCAGGAGCGGCAGGAGGCAGCGGTGCTCGCGGCCGATGACGTGGATTGTGTCGTCGTTGTGGGCAGCGACCGCAGCAGCAACAGCCAGCGGCTCGTACAGGTGGTGCAGGAGAAAGGCCATCGCCCCGCGTACCTCGTCGATACCGCCGCGGACCTCGACCCCGCGTGGTTTCGCGGCGTCCACCGGGTTGGCGTGACATCGGGGGCTTCAACGCCCACGCAGTTGACGCGCGCCGTGATCGCCGCCGTGGAGGCGATGCCCGAAACCGCGTGAGGTGACGTTTCGGCTGCAAAGGTCACAAACCCGGCAAGCCTGCTAGTGTCCTGGCACGATGACCATCGGAGGGCCGCCGCTTCCCCCGCCGCCGGCACCCGGTCTCCCTCCGCCACCACCGATGTACCCGGTCGCGACGTACTATTCCGGACCCCAGCAGGGTCCGGCTCCGGGTATCGCCTACGCTGGTTTCTGGATCCGCGTGGTCGCGACGATCATCGACTCGATCATCGTTGGCGTGCCCTTCCTGATCGTCTTCTTCATCGCTGAAGGATCGGCCATCACGACGTATTCCGACTGCTTGAACAGCGCCGCCGCAACCGGGACGCTGCCAACCACGTGCGAAGGTTCGTTCTTCGGCTCGATCGGCTATTTCGAGTTGATCGCGCTCGTTGTCGAGCTGGCGTATTTGGTCGTTCTGTGGTCGCAGTTCGGGGGAACGCTCGGCCAGCGGATGCTCGGGCTGCACGTGGTGGAGGCTGCCGCGGGCCGGAACATCGGTATCGGCCGGGCGATCGGCCGGTTTGCCGGCTACGTGATCAGCGGGGTCGCACTGGACATCGGTTTCATCTGGGTCGCCTTCGACCCGCAGAAGCAGGGCTGGCACGACAAGATCGCAAGCACATTCGTGGTCCGCAAAGTCTAGAATCCGGCAACCGACTCGCCGGCCGAGACGGGTTCAATGAGGAGGAGAGCAATCGTGGCAGCACTGCCGCCCCAGCCACCCGGAAGCCTGCCCCCAGAGCCGCCAGGAGTCGCACCACCCGGTGGGCCGCCCTCCGGCCCGCCGCAGGGTCCGTATTCTCCCGGCGGCGCGTACTCGGGTCAGATGCCCGCCCAGCCGTACGTCTCGCAGCCGATGCCGCAGCCCGTCGTGGTCAAGGTGCACAAGCGGACTTTCTGGCTGACCATCGCGCAGATCATCATCATCCTCAAGGCGATCCTGATCCTCCTGCTCGCAGCGGGCTCGGTCGCCATCGGCGTCTACATCCTCAGCGCCGGACACGCAGCGCTTCACAACATCCCCGGATACGACAACTACGCAAACCAGTTCGGCAACTCATTCGTCAATGCCGCCGGAGCACTGTTCTTCGTAGTTGCCGTCGTGCCGCTCATCATCGGCATCGTCGATCTGATCCTTGGCATCGTCGTCGGGCGTCCGTCGAATGTGGCGCGATGGATCATCGTTGTGCTCGACGTCATCAGCATCATCCTCGCGCTGACCGATTTCAGCCGCGTGAACACGAGCGCCGGGGACCTTGTCCTCGTCGTGTACCTGGCGCTGCAGGTGATCGTCCTGTACGCGCTGCTGATCGACCCTGCAACACGACGAAACTTCGCAGGCACGGCTCGGTAGGTTACTCAGCGAGCCCGCCCGCCCTCACAGGCGCGCTCGCCGTTTGAGGTCGAGATAGCGGTTCACGAGCCGGGGTGACAGCGTGCGCGCGTCGGCGTCGATGGTCTCGACGCCCGAACCGCGCAGCAGTCGTAGCGTGTCGTCGCGATCCGCGATGAGCCCGCCGGCGACAGCGCGGGCGTACGCATCGTCACCGCTCCGCGGAACGGCGTTGGCGGCGTCGTCGAGCGCGGGGTCGCGGACCGTGACCACCAGGGGGAGATGCCGCCGGCGCAGGCGTACGCACTGCCGGATGAGTGCCTTCCCCTGATCGGGGTCGAGCACGTCGGTGAAGATGACCACCAGCGATCGGCGCGTCTGCCACCTGCTGAAGAATGCGAGGGCGTCGTCGTAATCGGCCTCGGTCTCGCCGGGCTGGATCGGTCTGGTGGCATCCAGGAAGCGCCGCAGTTGCGCGGTCCCGGCGCGCGGGGGAAGCGTGTGAGTAACCGTGTCCGAGAACGCGAGCATCCCGGCGCGATCACCGCTGCGGAGCGCCACGTGAACGAGGAGCAGTGCCGCGTTGATCGCGTGATCCAGCTTGGTGAGCTCGCCCGCGCCGATCCCCATCAGACGGCCGTGATCGAGGCAGATCAGCAGCGGTTGGGCTCGTTCCGGAATGAGCTCCGTGGCCATCAGACGCCCGGTGCGCGCGGTGGCGCGCCAGTTGATGGCGCGCAACGGGTCGTCAGGAAACGCTTCGCGCACTCGCTCGAACTCGCTGCCCTCGGTGCTCAGGCGCATGGTGCGAAGCCCGAGCTCCGCAAGCTGTCCGCGCCGCGCCAGTGCCTCGTACACGTCGATGGCAGCAAGATTCGGATCGACGCGCACGAGACGCTGCGTGTTGACGGTGGTCTGGCGCCACCCGAGACCCCACGGGCCGATGACCCGGACGACAGCGGGGCCGAGGGTGACATCGCCGCGCGCCACCGGGGTGACCGTGTACTCGACCCCGGCGGGCAAGCGCACCCTCCAGCGCACCTGCGATGGATGCATGTGGGGCGGCACACGCTCGTGCACGATCGCCGCCGCGCCCTCGGTACGGGCGCTGATCGCGAGGGTCACGCGGTTGGCGACTCCGACGGAGAGCAGGTCGTTGCAGACGCGCTCGACGCCAAGGCCCGCCCTGCCCGGGGCGCGTCGCGAGTCGACCACGACCGCCGCCGCACACACCAGGAAGAGCGCGAGACCCACGATCAACATCGCTTGTACCGCCGCGCCGATCGCCACGACCGCGACCGGCACCAGCATCAAGCCGGTGCCACGCCACGTCATCGCGGCGCCGTCACCGTGGGACCGGGACCCTGCCCACGGCGCGCTGTACGGCTGCGACCTCCGACACACCCTGGATCTCAGCCTCGGGGCGGCGGATCATGCGGTGCCGGAGGGCGGGGATGCAGATGTCCTTGATGTCGTCGGGGACGACGTAGTCGCGTCCCTGGATGGCGGCCATCGCCTTGCCGGCGAGAAGGAGAGCGATCGACCCGCGCGGACTGGCTCCGAGCGAGAGGTCCGCGCTCGTCCGGGTTGCGGTCACGATCGCCGAGATGTAACCGAGCACCTCGTCGGTGACGCGAACCGCCGCCACCTCAGCGCGAACTCTGGCGAGGGCGGCGGCGTCGATGATGGCCGTCACGCCCGCGGCCGTCAGGTCATGCGCATTGAAGCCGCTGTCGACACGGCGCAGCATCACCATCTCGGTCGCGGGTTCGGGGACGTTCACCTCGAGTTTGAAGAAGAATCGATCCAGCTGCGCCTCCGGGAGCGGGTAGGTCCCCTCGTACTCGACTGGGTTCTGGGTGGCCACCACGAGGAAGCGATTGCCGAGCGGCCGGGTCTCCCCATCGGAGGTGACCTGGCGCTCCTCCATCGCCTCGAGCAGCGCGGATTGCGTCTTTGCCGGCGCGCGGTTGATCTCGTCGGCGAGCAGCGTGTCGGTGAAGATCGGTCCCTCGCGGAACTCGAAGGTACCCGAGTCCGGGCGAAAGACGCTGGTCCCGACGATGTCGGAGGGCAGCAGGTCAGGCGTGAACTGGATGCGCGTGAAACGCGCGTCGAGGGCCGCAGCCAGCGTGCGTGCCATCAGGGTCTTGGCGGTTCCGGGGACTCCCTCGAGGAGCACATGCCCGGCGCAGAGGACCGCGATGTACAGACCATCGATAACCTGGATCTGCCCGACGACGGCGCGACCCATCGTCTCGTGCAATGCCGAGCGCAGCGCTGCGGCGTCGCTCTGGGTAGCCACGGGAGGCATTGTGCCCTGCGCGCTCACGCGGTCATCCAACCGGCACACCCCGCCACTGGCGCTCGCAGGCATCGATATCGCGCGCCAGGCGCAGCAACTCGCGCTCCTCGGGCCGGCGCGATGCCAGCACGCGAGCGTGCGCAAGCAGCGCTGCGAGCGCCGGCGCCGAGTGCGGATTGGTCAGCGAGATCGCTGCGCAGAAGGCAGTGTCGTCGAGGTGCCAGTCCACGCCCGTCGCCGCACCGACCCTGCGTTTGAGCTCATCGGCGTAGCGCGCGGCGATCGGTCCGCGTTGCCGGCTGCGCGCGAAGAGCTGCCCCATCGCGGTGACGTACGCGGTGGCGCTCGGCACCACGGCTTCGCCGCCGTCACGCGAGGGTTTGCCGAGTCTGCGACCGTTGACCGCGAGCGCCAGGAGCACAACAAGACCGACGAGCAGCGCAGCCAGGCCGACCGGGCCGTCGAAGATCGCGCCCGTCCCATCGGCCCTGGTTCCCTCGCCGTGGTGGTATTCGTCGAAGCTGATCCGGCCACCACGAGCACGTTGCAGCAGGCTGAGCGCCAGGAACGACGAATCCCCACGCCGGAGGCCTTCATTGGACAGCGGCGCCGCGTCACCGAGGACGTAGGCGCGGCCGGCGACTCCTACGCGCACCATCGCTGCGACGACCTGACCGTGCTCGATGAGCATCGGGACGAGCGGCGCCTGGTCGGAGAACGTCAATCCGCTCCCGACCGGCACTGAACGGACTCGATCGGTGCTGTCGAACGGCTGCGCGACCGTCGCGACGCCGCTGCCGGCCGATGCGGCCGGATTGACCTCGAGCGTGCGGAGCAACGGAGCCGCGGCGGCGAGGCTGTCGGAGGTGACCACGAGGACCAGGTCCCCACCCGAGCGCAGAAACGTCATGACGGCACCGACATCGGCGTCGGTGAGCGCGACCGTGGGGTCGTAGCAGACGACGACGTCGCTCCGGGTGAGATCGAACGTGCCGGTCAGGCGGTCGACGTTGAGACCCAGGTTCGAGTACCACGTGTATAGCGCGAGCGTGCCGAGGCTGCCCGCGGATCGCGATGACGGATTGACCTGGTCGTTAGGTGGGATCGCCGTGGTGATCGCGATGACGGCGAGGATGCCGAGCGCCGCAATCAGCGTGAGCATCGCCGAGAGCGGTGGCCGGCTCACGGTTGGCGCGCTCCGGCGGCGCGCCGCGCAACCCGCCGCACGGCTTCGCATCGTCCTCGCGCGACGTCCCAGTCACCGGCGCCGACAGGTGCTCCGCCGTACCAGGCTCTGTCAAATGAGGCGGCAGCGGGCGCGACCACAGCCAGCAGCTCGGCGTCCACCGACAGGGTGGCGAGCATCTCGCGGGTGGTCCAGGCGCGATCGAGGTGGGCTCGCCGATCGGCGACATCGAGCAACGCGGAGCGGAACGCGCGACGTATCGCCTCGCGATAGTCTCCCCGCCGCGCTGATGCGAGTGCGTGCTGCCATTCGCGCTCCGGGTCGTCGCCGGCCGTTGCCGGCTCGTCGAGACCGAGCGCGCGCCGACCCCCGGCGACGCCACGCAGCCGATAGATGACAAAAGCCGTGATGGCGCAGAGCACGAGAAGGCCGAGCAGGATCGATCCTCTGTTGCCGAGCAGTCCGAACAGATGCGAGACGATCCAGTCGATGACCGCGCCGATCTGCTCGAGGAGTGACGGGGATGGCTTCTGGTCGAGATCGGCAAAAACAGACGACGCGTATACCTGGTGAAGGGCATTCTCGGCGGCGCGGGAATCGACGCTGCACGCCGACCCGGACGGCAACGCGAGCGTGGTGACGATGAGGTCGATGCGCTGCCTGCTCCCGGTGACATCCGGGGGTGATGCACCCAGCGCGGCCTGGATCGGAGCGAGCTCCGGGCTTGATGACGGCGCGATGCTCTCGGCCTGGGTGATCGCGGCCAGCGCCGCGGCCGGCTGCGCAGGGACAGACATGAGCGCCGCGTCCGCGCGCGCGAGCAGCGCGATGTACTCGAGTGTCACGCAGGATGCGGCGGCCCGCGCGGGCGCCGCCGCGGTCACGACACCGGTGATCAGCCCGAGGCCGATGAGGCCGGCCACGAACGTGCGCCTCACAGCGACCGCGCGAGCATCTCGATATCGAAGCCTTCTTTGCGGATGCGGATGTCGTAGTAGAGGAGCGTCACGCCGATGTAGGTGATCGGCCCGACGAACACCGCGGCGATCGCACTTGCCACCTGGTCGAAGACGAACGTGTTGCTCGGGAGGAGTGCCGAACCGGGAAGTTCGAAGACGGCTCCGATGACCGAGGAGATGATCGACGTGATCAGCCCGAGCAGCAGCATTCGCCCGAGCGTCGGCCAAAAACGTCCGCTGATCAGGCGCCAGCTCCGCTGCAATCCGGCCCAGCCCGAGGCGCGCTCTAGGACGATGGCCGGAACCGCGACCACGGTGCGCACGTAGACGACGATCAACACCGGCACCAGCACGATGATCGCCAGGACGGCGAGGAGCGCTCCGAGTCCGCCGGCACCGGCGGCGCCGAGGAGCAGCGCGAGCACCAGGACGGCGCCGAGAGAACCGGCATACGCCCCGATGAGGATGCAGATCATGCCGATCAGCGCTCCAAGGCGGCTCCAGGCCGCCCGATACGCCGCCAGCAGCGAGCTGGGTCGGTCGAGATACCGGTCGCTCACCGCCCGCGTCGTGGCGGCCTCCCCGAGAGGAACGACTACCAGGAGGCTGACCAGCACCAGGCCCACCGTGACCGCGAGCACGCCGAGATAGGAATTGAGGAGTTGCTGGGCCTGCGCCTGGGTGATCGTCTGCCCGGAGAACGACGCGAATGGCGAGCGCACAAAGGTGGCGACCCCGGTGAGCTCGAAGAGCAGCCAGGTGAGCAGCGCGTACGGGATCTGCACGACAGCGCTGATGGACGCGATCAGCGCGAAGTTGCGCCGGTAGAGGGTGAACGTCGCATCGAGCCACTCGCCGACCGACATGGACCGAAATCGCCCGGATCCGACCTGCGACGGCATGAACCCGGGATTCCAGCCGGGCTGCTGCGGTCCCCATGAACCGGGCGGCGGTCCCCACGCACCGGGCGGTGCGCCCCAGCCGGGCGGTGGCGATCCCCATCCCGGAGGGGGTGAGCCCCAGCCGCTCGGTGGCGGTCCCCACCCTGGCGGCGAAGCTCCCAGATCGGCGGGGGGCGGGCCGGGTGGCGGCGGCTGATCGGTCATCAGACCCATTGTCAATGCTGCACCACCAGGGTGAGCACACGTTATCCTCACAGGTCGAGGCGATGAGAGAGTCCACTGCCGCGCTTGCTCGCGGCCATTTCGCCATTTGGCACGCCCGATGCGGGCGCTAGTCGTCGACCCGACCCTTCTCGACCCCGGCTCCGGCCGCCGGGGTCGCGGCCGGCGTCGCCGCGCGCAGCCGAGCTCCTCGCTCCCCGTCGAGGTGCGCGACGTCAGGACCCCGGTTCCGCCGGGGCCGGGCTGGGTGCTCATCCGGCCGGCACTGGCCGGTATCTGCGGCACCGACCTCGCCCTAGTGCATCGCGACCCGGTGCCCAACGTGCTCACCGCCTACGCCGCCGGCGGGACGTTCATCCCCGGCCACGAAATCGTCGGAGTCGTGGAGCGCGCATGCTCGACGCGCTGGGCTCGCGAGGGCGACCGCGTCCTGGTCGAGCCGACCCTACGCTGCGCCCACAAGGGTCTGGCAGAGTGCCGCCGCTGCCGCGCCGGGGATACCCACCTGTGCGAGAACGCCGATCGCGGCGGCTCCCTCTGCTCAGGCCGGTCAGTTGGTTCCAGCGAGAAGGCCGGCGGCGGTTGGAGCGAGGGCTTCCTCGTTCACGAGGACATGCTCGTTCCCGCTGACGGCATCTCCGACCAGCGCGGTGTCCTGGCCGAGCCCGCGGCCACCGCCCTGCACGCCGTCCTCCGCTGGACGCGTCGCGGCGACACCGCCGTGGTGATCGGGACAGGAGCGCTGAGCCGGCTGATCGTGGCGACGCTCCGGCGGATGCACCCCGATCTCGACGTCATCGTGCTCCACGACTCACGGAGCGTCACACGGCCGCGTCTCGGCCGGCGCCACCGTGAGAGCGCTCCTCTCAACGGCGATCCGAACGCAGCCTTCATGGCGATCAGATCGATCGGCGCCAATCGTGTCTGGCACGGATCGTCCGAACAGATGCTGCAGAAGACCGCCGAGCACATGGAGGCACGCCTGATGCGACCCGCCGGCGGGGGGCTCCCCGTGCTCGATGGTGGCGTCGACGTTGTGTTCGACTGCCGCGCCTCGGCGCTGAGCATTGACCTCGCGGTGCGCCTGCTCCGTGCCGGTGGCACGCTGGTCCTCTGCGGCCGCTCCGGCCGGCACGAGATCGAGTGGTCGCTCATCTGGGCTCGTGAGCTCACCGTTCGCGGCGCCGCGTCTTACGGCCGTGAGCCGGACGGCAAGCGAACCTTCGGTACGGTTCGCGAGTGGCTGAGCGACTCGAGCTTCCCCGTCGACGGCGTCGTGACTCACCGGTTCCCATTGGATGAATACACGGCGGCACTCGCGATCGCCCAGGCAGGCACCGCCGCGGGCGCTGTGAAAGTGGTCTTCGAAGGGCCCGCTGCCACGAGTCTGCGGCCGTCGGCGGCGGCGGTCGTCGTTCATCAACCCGACGAGCCGGTGCTCCTCCAGTCGACCGCGGCTCGGGTTCGTGGCGGTCGAGTCAAAGTCTCGTAGGAGCAGGTCGCGTGGACCCGCGCCGAGACGGCGCGTGCCCGCGTGATCCAAGCCGCCGGGCACGTCCGTACCAACAGATGCGCAACCCCCGAGCGTGTGTCGGAGCATGAGAGTGCACCTTAGTGACGACGACATTGTCCGCTCGATCTCTGCCCACTCGCCCGAGGGGATCGAAGCTTTGTATGACCGATACGGTGGCCTTGCTCACACGGTCGCGCTGCGCATCCTCGGGGACCGTGGTGCCGCCGAGGACGTCGTTCAGGAATCGTTCCTGGCGGTCTGGCGGCGTGCCGCGACCTTCCAGGCGGGGCGCGGGTCGTTGCGCGCGTGGATCTGCACGATCGTGCGCAACCGAGCCATCGACCGCCTGCGCGGCGACCGGCACCGCACCCGCCTTGACACACCCATGGAGGGCGAGTCGATCGAGCCGGCGGTCAGCGACCCCTGGGCGGCGGTCGCCCTCGAGCTGAGCGGCCAGGAGGTCCGCAAGGCGCTCGACGAGCTGCCGGCCGAGCAGCGCCAGACCATCGAGCTGGCCTACTACGCGGGGTATTCGCAGTCGGAGATTGCCACCAAGATGGAGGTGCCGCTGGGCACCGTCAAGGGCCGGGTGAGGATCGCCCTGGACAAGTTGCGCACCAGCCTTGCGGACCGCCTGGAGACGCCATGGCCGACCCAATGAGCTGCGAAGAGGCGACCGACCTGCTGGCGCTGGACGCCGTCGGCGCGCTCGAGGCGTCCGACCGCGATCTCATCGAGCGCCATGTCGCCACCTGCGAGTCGTGCAAACGCGCTGCCGCCCAGTACGCCGATCTCGCCTCGCTGCTTCCCGCCGCGCTCGAGGTGGCGCCGCCGCCGGCCCGACTCCGCCGCCGGCTGATGGCGCAGGTCTACGCCGAGGCGACCGCATCAGCGAGGCTGCCCTGGTGGCGACGCGTGCTAGCGGCCATCCCCGCGAGCCGGACGTTCACCGCCGTCGGAGCCGTGGCCGTTGTCGCGGCGATCGTGTTCGGGATCTTTGCCCTGGCCGGACGAAACGCGTCGCCGCCACCGGTCGCCTACACCGTGTCCGGAACGACAGCCACCGGGACCCTCGCCGTAAACACCGCGGGCACCCAGGCCGTTCTCACCGTCAAGGGGCTCGCGGCCCTCCCAAGCACTGAAGCCTATGAGGTCTGGCTGATCCCACCACGCGGCTCTCCCAAAGGTGTCGCGTTCCTCAGCCCGGGTCTTGGCGGTGGGCCCTGGACGGCTGTCGTGCCGGGGAGCCTCGCCGGGTACAAGAGCATCGCGGCGACCGTCGAGCCTGCGGGCGGGAGCCCAACCCCCTCAAACACCGAGGTGTTGAGCGGTCAGCTCGGCGAGTCCTGACGCGGTGCCGCCGCCTTGCGGCGCTTCTCCGCAACCGCGGGGAGCACGCGCTTGACACCGGCGTTGTCGACCACCATGCGACGCTCGCGCTTGCGATCACGCTGGCGGATCCGCTCCCGCTCGGCATCCGGCACCTCGGGCTCGGGATCCATGCGGGCGGGTCAGGCGCCGAGCGCCGCGGGGTCGCGGCGCCGGCCGCGTGCGATGGCCAGGCCGACCGCTGCGGCCGCCGCCACGGTGAATACGGTGCCACCCGCGATCGCCTGCACCCTGCGGTCAAGTCCCAGGGCCCGGATGCGATCGCCGATGCCTGAGGCGCCGGCAATCGCCAGCGCCGACGCATAGATCTGGGCCCGGGTTTCGCGATCCAGGGTCCAGGCCGACAGCGCCGCACTCACCTCATCGCCGGTGTCGACCAACCCCGAGACCTCCGGAGATGCTGCGAAGGCAACCATATCGCCGGCGAGCGCCCCGTCCAGGCGGTCCTCGTCGTTCACGACCCGGACCTCCAGAGTCGCTCTGCCGGCATCGGCGCGCCCAGGCGACGCCGCAGCGCGGTCAAGGCCCGGAACGTCAGGAGCTTGACGGCCCCCTCGCTTCTTCCCATGATCTCGGCGATCTCCCGGTTCCGAAGCTCCCCGCCGAATCGGAGCAGGATTGCCTGACGCTGGTCCTGGGGCAGCCCTGCGACAGCGGCTCGCACCTCCTCGGCGCGATCGTTCTCCTCCGCATGCCACGCGGGGTCGGCGTCGGCGTCGGGCAGCATGCGCGGCTCGAGCTCGATCCAGCCCGGGCGGCGCCGCTCCCGGGCCACCAGGTTGCCGGCGACGCGATACAGCCACGCCGAGTAGGGAACTCCGCGCCACTCGAAGCGTGGGAGCTCCTCGATCGCTTTGGCGAATGTTGCCGCGGTCACGTCGTCGGCCTGCTCCATGTTGTTGGTGAGGGTGTAGACGTAGGCGTGAATCTGGTCGACGTAGCGCTCGTAGAGCGGCGCGAACGCC
>Ga0070765_100000950_pt1 | contig 17300 bp, 14 predicted proteins | sample HubBroMetageWFT5_FD_71516 | JGI IMG/M metagenome (GOLD analysis project Ga0070765, IMG submission 71516) | Warmed and freeze-thawed soil microbial communities from the Hubbard Brook experimental Forest, New Hampshire - Hubbard Brook CCASE Soil... | ecosystem: Environmental > Terrestrial > Soil... | reverse complement strand
TTTTTCCCGCGACCGCATGTGCGAGCGGTTTCGTGTCCGCGAAGAGCAGCATGGCGTCGCCGGTCTCCGCGCCGACGGCGGCGCGAACGCTGCCAATCTGATCCTCGGTCAAAAATTTCAACGCCGAAGACTTCGTGCCGTCGGGCGAAAGCGCGATCCACACCATACCTTTGCCGCCGTACTGCTTCGCCGTTTCGGTCAACGCATCGAAGTCGCGGCGCGACAGCGCGGCGCCGCCCGGATAACGAAGCGCGACGACCGCACCGCCGCTCTCGATCGCCGAGCGAAAGACCGCGAACTCCGTACCGGCGAAGGCCGCGCCGGCGTCGGCGAGCTCCAAGCCGAAGCGCAAATCGGGCTTGTCGAGGCCGTAACGCGCGATCGCGTCCTGATGAGTGAGCCGAGGAAACGGCGGCAGATCGATCTCGAGCACGGTGCGCCACACGTAGCGCATGCACGACTCCATTACCTCGAGCACCTCTTCTTGCGTGCAGAACGAAAGCTCAACGTCGAGTTGGACGAACTCGACGAGTCGGTCGGCGCGCGGATCCTCGTCGCGCATGCATCGCGCGATTTGCATGTAACGGCCGAAACCGGCGATCATCAAGATCTGCTTGAGCAGCTGCGGCGACTGCGGCAGCGCATAGAAGTGTCCCGGATAGAGCCGGCTCGGCACCAGGTAGTCGCGCGCCCCCTCGGGCGTCGACTTAATCATCATCGGGGTTTCGATCTCTAAGAAATCGCGCGAGTCGAAGAAATCGCGCATCGCTTTGATGATGCGGTGACGCGTTCGGAGGTTGCGCTGCATGCGCGGGCGACGAAGGTCGAGGTAGCGATACTCGAGGCGAAGGTTTTCGTCCACCGGGTCGTCGGAGTTGACTTGAAACGGGGGCACCTGCGACCGGTTGAGAATTTCGAGCTCGCCGATGGCGACTTCGACGTCGCCGGTCGGCAGGCGCGGATTCTCGGTACCCGCGGGGCGCCGCCGGACGATGCCGCGCACGCGCAGTACGTCCTCGTTGCGGAGATGTTCGGCCTGCGCGAAACTCGCGTGTTGCGGATCGAAGACGATCTGAGTGACCCCCGTGTGGTCGCGAAGATCGACGAAAATCAGGCCGCCGTGATCGCGGCGGCGATTGACCCAACCGTCGAGCGCGACCGACGCGCCTTCGTCGCCGGCCCGCAACGCACCGCAAGCAACCCGCTTCGCCACCCTTATCCTTCCTTTATGCCGGAAACGTAATAATACTGAAGTAGAAGCTCACGCGCGAGCTTCGAGCGCGTCGCGCGCCCGTCGAGATAGCCCAAGAGGTGCGGAAAGCGCGAGAGCATCGAGTGCAGACCGAGCGAAAGCGGCGTCATGCCAAGATTCAACATCACCGCGAAATCGGGATGCTTGCGGTAGAAGCGCGCCGTCGACCGGCCGGCAAGCCGCATCTTCTGCTTTTGGTCCTCATAGGAAACCGACTGGCAATGATAACTCACCGCGCGCGGCTCGTAGCAAATCTCGACGCCGATCCGGCGTAGCCGGTACCCCAGCTCCAAGTCCTCGTGTCCGTATCCGGTGAAGCTTTCGTCGAAGCAACCCGCCCGCAACAGATCCGCGCGACGCACGGATGCATTTCCGGTCAGAAAATAAAGCCACGAGAGCTTTTTTCGCGAGGGCGGATGGAGATGCCCGCGCGCTTCGGGGTGATCTCGCTTGAATGCATAATCGGCCAAGTCTTTCACTTGGACTTCCCATCCGACGACCGCGATGTGAGGCCGCTCGCGGTGCCGGCGCGCGTGCGCCGAGAGCAGATCGGGCGAAGCGAGAATATCGGCGTCGTTGAAGAGGACGATCTCGCCACGCGCCGCGGCGATGCCGGCGTTTCGCGCTGCAGCGCGGCCGCCGTAGGCGCCGGCTACGTGGCGCACTTCGGGATGGCGCTCGCTCAAGCGCGCCAGATATTCCGCGGTGCCGTCCGCGGAGTTTGAATCACAAACGAGTAGCTCGTAGGGCGACGTCAGGTCTTGCGCGAGGAGCGTCGGCACGACTTCAGCGAGCGTCTCGAGGCGATTGTATGTGGGGATGACGACGGAAATTTCCATCAACGGGGGCTCCCTAGCAGCGTTGCGACGCCGCCGACGATCTCCTCGCGAAAGCGCCCCAGCGCGGCGGCTCCATCGTGGGCCGGCTTTTGCACGAGCACGTGCGGCACGCCGTACGGGGACCATTCTTGCGAGTTGAGACTGAAGTAGCGGTGCTCGAAAGCGACGACAGTCGGCCGGTGGACGGCGCTCGCGACGTGCGTAGCACCGGTATCGACGGTAACGACGACGCGCCCGCGCTCCAACACGGCCGCCCACTCGTGAAACGGCAGCCCACGCACGAGGCGCGCAACGCTCGCGTTCCTCTCGAATACCGGCGCCATTGCTTCGCAGTCCCTCGCGCAGGTAATCACGACCGGCGCGAGCCGGGCCAGATCTTCGACGATTGCCACGGTTCCGTCCAACGTGCTTCCATTGGTGAACCAGCGCTGCCCCAGATGAAGCACGATTGGATCGCTCGGCAAATCGCGGACCGCCGCTCGATCCTCATCGGTAACGTCCAAGCGCAGATCGAGCATACGCCGGCGGGCCCCGGCCAGGGCGACGAGATCGAGCAACTGCACCACTTCGTGACGCACGGGGCGATGCGGATTGCGATCGCAAAGCTCGGGATCGGCCTCAGAGATCATGATCCGATTCACGTAAAGCGCTGCGGTGAGGCGCGCGATCCAGCGCCGCTCGTAGGTATATCCGACCCGCAGCGGGGCGCGTGTCGCGCCGGCAAGTTGTAAATCGACGGCTCGCGGCGCCAGCGCAATGGCGACGTCGTATCCCCGCAGGCGCGCCCCGAGTTGCCTCGGTTTTGCGTTATGCGGCAGCACGATGACCTCGTCAACGTCGTTGTTGCGTTCCACGACCACGCTATTGTACTCGCTCGTCACGATCGCAACGTGTGCCTCGGGAAATGAGGCGCGCACGGTTGCGATCGCCGGTGTCGAAAGGACCAGATCGCCGATTCGATCGGTACGCGATAGCAGGATTTTCACCCGCGCAGCGCGCGCTCCAACTCACCGAAGTAGGCATCGTTTGCGAGCGCTCGAGCCGCTCGCAGCTCGGCGGGACGAAGCTCGCGGTCCGGCGGGATACCGGCGAGTCGCTGCTGCCATCGTTTATCGGAGCGCAGCCTGCGCAGCCCGGCATGAAACCCGCGCTGAACCGGATTGATCCCGGTTGCGAGATAGGCCCGCCAGTGCGGGTGACGCCGGACGAGGCGCACGGCGGTCCGGGCTTGCGCGCGCGCCTGGCGCACCATCTTCTCGACATCGTCGGCCCGGGGTCGCGGCTTGATGTGATAGACGAGCGCTTGCGGGTGGAAAATCGCGCGAACGCCGGCGTGGCGCAATCGAAGTCCGACGTCGATATCCTCCCAACCGTACTCGGAGAACGATTCGTCAAAACCACCGATGCCGCGGATCGTCGCCAGTGGCGCCGAGACGTTCGTCGTCCAGAAGTAGTTGCCGCTGTAGTTCCAAATGCTCCAGACTGGCGGAGGCAGATCGTCGGGGTCGTCGACTTCGATCGCTCCGCCGCGGACGATCGCCGCGCGATGCCGTTCTTGCGCGCGCAAATGTTCCTCAACGAAGTTGGGTAGCGGCAAAACGTCGTCGTCGATAAAGATGATGCGCTCGCCCGAGGCGCGGGCGATGCCCGCGTTGCGCGCGCGCGACAGACCGGCGTTGGCCTGGTTGACCACGATAAAGGCGCAGCTCGCTCGTTCGCGCACGCGCTCGATCACCCGTAGGGTATCGTCGGTCGATCCGTCGTTCACCAGGACGATCTCGTAGTCGTCATCGGCGACGGTTTGCTCGCAGCAGGCATCGAGCACGCGCTCGAGCAGTCCGGCACGATTGTAGGTGCAGAGTTGAATCGTTGCGAGCGTCACGCAAGCAGCCGGTTTACTGCCGCTAGGATACGCGGCAGGTCGAGGTGTGCAATACAAGCATAATCCTTGCAACGTTCCTTGGTATCGCCGGCGTGGCAAGGATATGAGGCACGAACGACGGTGGTACGCGTTCCAAGCGGCGCCCACCGTTCCGGAAAATCGGATTGAAACGGAAAGATCCCGGCGGTGGGACAACCGACGGCCGCGGCCAGGTGCATCGAACCCGTCGTGATGCCGACGAAGGCGCGAGCTCGCTGTGCAAGCGCGCCAAACACGCCAACGCTCGTTTCACCGGCGATGGAGACGATGCCGTCATCTCGCGCGATCTCGACCACGCCTTGCGCCAGCGGCGCGTCTGCGGACGAGCCGCTCACCAAAATTCGCGCACCAAAGCGCTCCCGTAACGCGCGCGCCAATGCGCCCCATCCCTGCGGCGGCCACATCCCGCGACGTGACGCGACGGCGTTGCATGGGTTGAGGATAACGAAGGGCTCGCGGCCGTGGCTGAGCGTATCCGCAACGCGCTCGTCTTGCAGCGTTGGAACGAACCGATAGTGAGGGTCGCCCGTGTCGCAGCCGATTGCGCGAGCGTAGTCGAGCAGAATCTCGGACCAATGCGAGGTGACGTCGCCCAGCTCGCTGCGGACCACGACGCGGTCCGTGAACCGAAACGAATAGAAACGCCGCGCCTGTCCGACCCGCACCGGAATCGCCGCCAGCGCGGGAACGCGCGCCGTTCTTGCCGTCGCCCAGGTCACCACGCAGGCCCCGTAGCCCTCTCGTGCGAGACGGCCGGCGAGCTCAGCTTCGTCGCCTCCGTCGTCGACGAACACGCGGTCGATGTCGGGCACGCGCTCGAGCACGGCCCTGTGCGCCGGCAGCGTCAGCGCGTCGACGTTGACGAATCGCCGATGCAGCGCACGCGCGACCAGCGATGCAACCAGCGAGTCGCCGATTCCGCCTCCCGCGCAGTAGAGCAGCGCGCTGCTATCGGCTGTCGGCATCGAGCGCTCGCACGAGCTCGCGTGCGTAGACTCCGTCCAGCAGCTGAGCTCGCCCCAGCGCTGCGATCCACGCCGGCGCGCGGCGGCTCGTCGATACTCCAGCATAGATTGCCAGGAGCCAATCGGGAAGCAAATAGCGTGCGCGGAAGAGGTTGACCGGGTACGCCCCGGTGGCCAGCCGCGCCCGCCTCGAGGGGTGCTTTGAAAGAAAGCGTGCGGCCATGCGCGCCTTCTCGACCGCTTTGCGGCTTTCGACGTCTATCGTATTCTCTTCAGGCGGCTTGACGTGCCAAAGGTAGGCGTCCCAAGCGAACGTCCAGCGCATCCCGCCCAAGCGCAAGCGCACACCCAACTCGGTATCTTCCCAGCCGTACAACTCGAAGCTCTCGTCGAATCCCCCCGCGTCGACGAACGCGGCCTTCGGAAGCGACGCGTTGCACGTGCACAGGAAGGCGCGTGAATAGTTCGCAGGCGTTGGTTTGGGGCGAGCGTCACGCGACGAAACGTTCAGGATCGGCCCGTTGACGACACGTTCGCCGCCGGCTTGAGCCGCCGCATGCGCGGCAATCCACGCAGGCGGGACCACCACGTCGTCGTCACAGAAAAGGACGTAACGCCCCCGCGAGGCCTCGACCCCGCGATTGCGAGCCTGGCCGCGATTGGGCTGCGGCGCGCAAACGTAGCGCACCGATGCGTCGAGCCGGGCGCGCTCCTCGACGACGCTTCGAGTCGCGTCCTGCGAGCCGTTGTCGACGACAATCACCTCGAACGGCGGCGCGGCACGCTGCAAAGCTAACGAGTCGAGGGCGTTTCGCAGGTATGGCTCGCGATCTCGGGTTGCGATGACGACGGAAAACTCCATGCGTGAGGCGCGTCAGGCCGCCAGCGCAAGCAGCGATTCGGCCATGCGGTCCGAAGCGCCGATCTGGTCGCGATACAGATCGGCGAGCCGTTCGCCGGTCTGCGCAATCCAGGTTCGATCGTCGTACGACTCGAGCGCGACGCGGGCGATCCGGCCCGGTGTGATTGTCCCATGCACTTCGCGAATCAGCAACGCATTCGCATCCACGTTCGGTTGCGCGTGATAGCCGAACCGCCGCGAGAGCGCTACGGCGGCGGCACGCTTCAGCGGAACCCCGATGAGCGGAACTCGATTGAGGTAGGTGAGCGGACCGTTGATCGTAACGTACTCGGGAGCGTTGAGCGGGGTGATGGTGATCGCCGGCGTTCCAAGCGCCGCGACCTCGACCGTCTTCGTGCCCGGAATCGTCAGGACGAGGCGCGCAGCCTTCGCCGCTGAAAGGGCGTTCGTGAGAACGGGAAAGCGCACGTCACCTGAGGGAGTGGTCAAGTACTCTGCGCCGCCATCGGTGACGAGCCGCCCGGTCCGCCCGAACATGCGCGGAATACCGCCGCGCTCGATTGCGGCGCGCACGTATTCGAGCGACGTGAACGGCGAGAGCGCGAAGGCAATCGGAATCTCCGGGCGCTCGCGCAGCATGCGCAGCGCGGCGGCAAAGTAGAACGGGATCAAGTTTTCGATTTCGTACGGACGCGATCCAGGCATGATGAGTATGCCGTCCGCCGGGGCGCCGGGTTCGGCCGGCAGCGCCGCTTCGAAGAGCGCACCATCGATGGCCAGGTTGCCGACTCGCTCGATGCGCTCACGCGGCATTCCCCAGCCGACAAGTTGCTCGGCATTACGCTCGTCCAGCGCAAAAGCTCGATCGAAAACTTTACGATAGGCGCGGCGCGAGAACTTGTAGGTGGCGGCGCGACCGTTCAATCGCGCGTGCACGCGGACGGCATGCAGCAACTCGCCGCCAACATACTGAACGACGTCGACACTCGCGGGAATCTCGTCGAGCCGGCTGCCGAGCGCGAACTTGACATAGCGCTTCGGCTCCACGACGGTCGCTTGTGGAAAGGCGTCGCGAACGATCCTCGCTTCGAATCCGCTGGCGTAGTCGTCGGGTACGAGAAAGACGAAGGCGCGCAGCTGCGGATCGCGTCGATAGAGCGCTCGCAAGAGTGGTCGCAGCCAGCCGGCGACTTCACCCGGGCCGTTAGCGGTAAGTGCTATACGCATCGAGGATGCGCGCAATTAGATCGGTCGTGCTCGCGCGGGCGAGGTGCGGCGCGAGCGCAATCCGGCCGCCGTGCGTCAGCACGACGGTTCGCTCGGGAAGCTCGTCCTCGCGATACTGATCGCTCTTGACGTGAACGTCGGGGCGTATTCGATCGAGAAGCATCTCGGGAGTTCGTTCGCCGAAACCCACGACGGCGTCGACGCTGCGCAGCGCACGCAAAACGGCGGCGCGTTGCGGGAAGGGCACGATCGGCCTGGCTTCGCCCTTGATGCGCCGGACCGACTCGTCCTCGTTCAATCCGACGATCAGCGCGTCGCCCTGCTCCCGCGCCCACGCCAAGTACTCTACGTGACCCGCGTGAAGCAAATCGAAGCAGCCGTTGGTAAAGACGACCGTTCGGCCCTCGGCGCGCAGATCTTCGCGCCACGCAACCGCTTGGTCGATGCTGAGCAGCCGTCCGAAGTACGCTGGGAGACTCATGTCGCCGGGTCGAGCAGCGCGAGAATCTCCTCGGGCGATGCGGTCGCGGTGCCGAGCTTCGCGACGACCGCGCCTGCCGCGAAGTTCGCGAGTTGCATCGCCTGTTCGATCGGCGCACCGGTTGCGAGCGCCAGCCCCAGGACCGCGATCACGGTGTCGCCGGCGCCGCTCACGTCGTAGACCGTACGCGCGACCGAAGGAATCTGCAAGCGCTCGCCCTCACTGCCAAAGAGCGCCATCCCGTGCTCGCCGCGCGTGATCACCGCATACCGGCAGCCGAGCATCTCGATCAGACGCAGGCCGGCGCGCTCTAAGCCGGCGTCATCCACGATCGGCGTGCCGACGATCGTTGAGGCTTCCGCAACGTTGGGCGCGACGCACGTCACGCCGGCGAAGAGCGCAATATTCTGCGGTTTCGGATCGGCGAGCACCAAGGGACAGGCACTCGCAGCTTCGACGATCTCGCGGCAGAGCAACCCTTTAGCATAATCGCTGAGGATCACGGCATCGCATTCGCTTGCGCGCGAGCGCACGAATGCCGTCAACCGCACGCGATCGGCGGTTGCCAGCATCGATGTCGACTCCCAATCGGCGCGCACGACCTGTTGATTATGCGCAACGATCCGCGTCTTGCGCGTGGTCGGGCGATCGGCGCTTGCAAAGACGCCGGAGTCGTCCACCTGTTCGTTGCGCAGCAGATCGCGAACGTGCGTCGCAAACGGGTCGCTGCCGACCATTCCGGCAAAGACGACGTTGGCATGCAGCGCTCGCAGATTGTTCGCGACGTTCCCAGCGCCGCCGAGCGTGAACGAGTGATCGGCCACCGCGACGACGGGAACCGGTGCCTCCGGCGAGATCCGCGTCACCGTGCCCCAAATCCACTCGTCGAGCATGAGATCGCCCACCACGAGGATTCGACGGCCGGTTGCGCGGTCGAAGAGCGTTCGCGCGTCCGGCACCATCAGCGCGGTCACCGAATCCCCCCGTCGAAGATCAGGCGCTGTTCGACGAGGTCGCAGACGATGTGCGCCATGACTTGGTGCACTTCTTGAACGATCGCGGCGTAACCATCGGGCCCGATCACGGAATGGTCGGCGATTTCGGCGACCCGACCGCCGCCGTTGCCGGTGAATGCGACGGTCACCGCGCCCCGCTTGTTCGCAGCCTCCAGGGCGAGCACAACGTTGCGCGAGGTGCCACTGGTCGTCAGGCCGATTACGACATCGCCAGGGTGGGCGAATGCTTCGACTTGACGCGCGAAAACGTGGTCGTACCCGTAGTCGTTGCCAATGCAAGTCAGCGTCGACGAGTTGACCGAGAGCGCCTCGCTATGAAGTCCCGGCCGTTCCCGGAGAAATCGCCCCGAAAGCTCGGCAGCCATATGCTGCGCCTCGGCGGCGCTCCCGCCGTTGCCGCACCACAGCACTTTCTTTCCGGCTCGCAGCGCCGCCACGACCGCATCGGCCACGGCTTCGACTTGCGCGCGGTAGTGCGGCGCGTCGAGCAACCCGCGCCGATCGGCGAGCAGCTCGTCAAAGTCACGCCTTCCTTGGTAGTTCACGGTCCGATCCAAAAGAGTTCCTCGCCTTGCGATACCAACTCGCCGTTGCCGGGAACGATTCGGACGATCGTTCCGGCATCGTCGCTCTGAATTTCGTTGAAAAGTTTCATCGCTTCGAGCACGCAGAGCACGTCGCCGGCTTCGACGCGGTCGCCGACGTCGACGTAGGCGGGGGCATCGGGCGACGACGCACGATAGAAGACGCCGGTAAGCGGCGCGAGGACTTTCGTAACGTTGGCATCGGCCGGCACGGAGCTCGAATCGGCCTGCGCTTGCGTTGCGGGGAAATGCGGCGCCGGGGCCGCTTCCGGAGGGCGGCGCGAAAGCTCGTAGACCGCATCACCGAGCTTAACCTTGATCGACTCGAGGTCGTGCTCGTTCATGATCGCCAGCAGCTCGCGCAGCGTCTCCGTCTCTTCGGCGTAGCGCTCTTCCATCACGTCCCCGCTTCTACGAGGAGCTCCGCAACGACTCTCGTGGCGTCCAAGGGCAGGCGCCGGTCGCTTCGGTGCTCGAGGTCCCGCAACACCAGCTCGCCTGCGGCCAGCTCGTCCGTACCAAGAATCAGCGCGTACCGCGCGCGGTTTCGATCGGCCGTTTTTAGGTGGGCGAGCAGCTTTCGATCGTTGTAGTCGACGAAAGTCGGCGCGTCCAGAAGGCGGCGTAACTCGGCGACGATCGGGGTCAGCACCGTTCGCGCTTGCGCGCCCAACCCAATCGCTTGGACGCCGCGACGCGTCGCCGGCTGCGCATACCCGCTCGCGGCGAGCATCATCAGGAAGCGTTCCATGCCCAGTGCGAAGCCGACGGCCGGTACGTCCGGTCCGCCAAGGGAGCGGACGAGTCCGTCGTAACGTCCTCCGCCGCAGACGCTGCTCTGCGCTCCGAGCACGCTCGAGGTAATTTCAAAAACGGTTCGACCGTAGTAGTCGAGGCCGCGGACGATGCGCGGATTGACCGTGAACGGAATCTGCGCCAACCCAAGATAGGCTTTCACGCCTTCGAAGTGCTCGCGGCAAGCAGGGCAAAGGAACGACTCGAAGCTGGGCGCGCTTTCGATATAGGGCACATCCGCCGGATCCTTGCTGTCGAGCAGCCGCAGCGGATTGCGCCCGACCCGGCGGCGCGCGTCCTCGCTCATTGCGTCGAGATGGGGCTGAAAATGAGCCGTCAGCGCCTCGCGGTAGCGCGGACGGCACTGCTCGTCGCCAAGTGAGTTGAGGTTGAGCACCGCGTCGGTGATCCCGTACCCTTGCACCAGCTCCCAGGCCAGCGAGATCACCTCCAAATCCGCCTCGGGACCGGCGAAGCCGAAGCATTCAACGCCAAACTGATGCGACTGACGGTAACGGCCTTTCTGCGGGCGCTCGTACCGGAAAATCGGTCCGATGTAATAGAGCCGCAACGGACCCGCGGTAAAGAGATGGTGTTCGAGGACGGCGCGCACCACCGGCGCGGTCCACTCGGGGCGAAGCGTCAACGAGCGGCCGCCGCGATCCGTAAACGTGTACATCTCTTTTTCGACGATGTCGGTCTGCGCGCCGACCCCGCGCACGAAGAGTTCCGTGGCTTCGAAGAGCGGCGTGCGGATCTCGCCGTAGCCATAGCGAGCGGCCAGTGCATGAATGCGCGCCTCCAACTCGTTCCAGCGCCCGGATTCCGGCGGGAAAAAATCCGACGTTCCGCGCGGCGCGCTCAGGTTCTCAGAAGTCACGTCGCCCTCTTCGCCCAGGCGTTACGCTAGCCATTGCGCCGCTTGCACGTGATAGTTTCGCGTGCGCACGTTTCTTTATGGAGCCGCAACGCTGGCGCTGCTGGCGCAATCCTGCGGCGAAGGCGTGCGCTCGGCACTCGCGGGCTGCGCGAGCGTGCTCTTCGAAGCAACGCCATTTCTGTTGGCCGGCATCGTCGCCTCGCACCTCCTGCGACGGCGCAATCGCGCCGTCGAATATCTCGGCTGCGGCTGCGGCGAAGGGCCTTCGGCGCGTTCGCTTCCCGCGACGGCCGCGACGTGGTACGTTTTCGGCGCACCGGTCGCAATAGCGCGCTTTCTCGCAGCAATCCTCGCGGCGCGCCTGCTCCAGCGCCGCGTTGCAAACGATTCCTGCGTTGGAGGAGAGCGACTCCATCCACTTGGGGCGCTCGCCGCTTTACTGCCCGCCGCCGCGCTTGCCGCATGTGCGATGCAAGTCTTGGTTTCGGTCGATGCTTCGCATTTCGCGCCGATCGGCAACGCGTTACTTGGCGCTGCGCTGGGATTCGCGGCAGCGCCGTGCGGCTTAGGCGCGGTTGCGGTGGCGGGGGCGCTGCGCGTACGCGATCCGATCGCGGCGACGGCGTTTCTTTGCATCGCGGGCATCGTCGACGCGCGTGCGCTTTTCGCGCGGTCGCATCGCGCTCCCGGTAACGATGCTTTCGCCTACGCGCTGCTCGCTATCGGGCTCGGTGCAGTCGCCGCGCGCCACGGCGACGCGCTCGTCCATCCCGCGCTCACCGTGCCGCTTGCCGTTTGCGCCGGCGCGGCGCTCTGCTACGCGGTCGTGCACCGCCGCCAACGCTCGGCACCGGCTCGCTTCGCCCCCGCGATAATGCTCGCCGGTGCCCTGCTCGGCGCAGCGCCGCCTCAATATCGCGCGACCGAAACGACCCTCACCGACCTGTTTGCCGGCGAGCGTTTGACCTTCACCGGCGCGCTCGCGCGCGATGGCAACGCAAGCGCAGTGGTGCGCTACGCAATTACCTGCTGCCGCGCCGACGCGGCGCCGGTCGCCGTGGGGCTCGATCGGTCTCCGCCATTTCCCACCGGCACGTGGTTGCGCGTTGCCGGATCGGTCGAAAACGTCAACGGCGAGCTGCGTCTCATCACAACGCGAATCGAACGGATCGCCCCGCCGACCGACCCGTTTATCTATCGTTGACTACGCGAGCGTTTGCTTTCGGCGGGGCTCCAGCAGCTCGACCGGAATCCCGTTAGGGTCTTCGACGAAAGCGATCGCGCGAGTGCCGCTCGGAGATTTGTAGACGTCTTTGAGAATCTTTACGCCGCGCGCCTTGATCTTGTCGACGTACTCCTGCAGATCGCCGTCGACCTCGAGCGCAAGATGCTCGTAGCGATTTCCGACCTCGTACGGCGGGTGATCTTCGAGGTCGTAAACGAGCTCGATGTACGAACTCCAATCGTTTCCAACAAACGCCATGTCGGCGTTGCCCGGATAGTGGTGCGGACCGTCGAGGAGCCCAAGGCCCAGCTTCTCGGTATAGAAGTCGATCGACTCTTTCATGTCGTTGACGAAGATCGACGTGTGTAAGAATCTCGGCATGCCAACCTCAGTGCAAGAAATATCGGTACGTTGAAAAGACCAGCGTGACGCCGAGGCGGTCGGCGGCGCCAATGACTTCGTCATCGCGAATCGAGCCGCCCGGCGCGATGATTGCCGAGCAGCCGCCATCCACCGCAGCCTCCAAGCCGTCGGCGAAGGGAAAGAATCCATCGCTGGCGCAGGCCGAACCGTGCGCATGAGCGCCCGCTCGCTGGACGGCAATTTGCACGGCGCTCACGCGATTGGTTTGGCCCGCGCAGATCCCGCGCGTCGTGCCCTCCTTGACGATCACGATGCCGTTGCTCTTCACGTGCCGCACGACGTCCCACGCGAACGCGAGATCGTGCCACTCCTGCGGGTCGGGCTGGCGTCGGCTGACCACGCGCCACTCTTCGGCGGGTGCGTTCGGATCGTCGTCTTCGGCGAGGACGCCGCCGAGCGCGCTGCGCAACCGGAGCTCGTGCGCTAGATCGTCGGGCAGCGCTGGGGCAAAGCGCATCAATCGAAGGTTCTTCTTTCGCTGGAGCAACGCCAGGGCGTCGTCGTCAAACTCCGGCGCGGCGACGATCTCCAGAAAAAATTCGCTTAAGCAAAGAGCCGCCTCGGCATCGATCGCGCCATCGGCGGCGACGATTCCGCCGTAGGCGGATACCGGGTCGGCAAAGAGCGCCTCGCGCACGGCTACCGCAACGGTCGAACGCTGCGCGACGCCGCACGGCACCGCGTGCTTCACGACGGCGGCGCGGGCGAACCGCCCGCGTTCGCTTTGGAACTGTGCGCCCAGCGGTGCGCGCGACAGCAGCCGAAGGGTCGCATCTAAGTCGAGCAGGTTGTTGTAGGAGAGGGCTTTTCCGTGCAGCTGCTCGGGCAATCGCTCGACACGATCGAGATAGAAAGCCGCACGCTCCTGCGGGTTCGTGCCGTAGCGCAGACGTTTTGCAAGCGAAAGCGTCAGCGCGAGCGCTCCGGGCAAAGCACTCGGCAGCACTTCTCCCGCAGTCCCCAGATAGTGCGCGATCGATGCGTCGTACCCGGCAGTGCGTTCGAAAGCCGCCGTCGCCAGGCGGCGTCGTAGGGCTTGCGGAACGTCGCCGGCTTCGATCGCTTGACGGTACTCCGCATACTGCGAAGGATCCGTCAAAACCGCGACGTGCTCGAAATTTTTGGCCGCAGCCCGCAGCAAAGCGACGCCGCCGATGTCGATTTGTTCGATCGCTTCGTCCGGCGTGGTGCCTTCGCGCGCGACCGTCGCTTCGAAAGGATAGAGGTTGACGACAACCGCGACAATCTCGGGCATCGCGTACTTTTCGGCTTGCGCCGCGTGTTCGGGGTCGGAGCGATCGTAGAGAATCGCGCCAAAGACCTTGGGATGAAGGCTCTTCACACGTCCGCCGAAGAGCGGTGGAAACCCGGTGAGTTCTTCTACGTCGCGCGCCGTCACGCCGTGCTCTTGCAGATACGCACGGGTTCCGCCGGTCGCGTAGATCGCGGTGCCGCGCTCGTGCAGCGTTTTGGCTAGCGCCGCGGCGCCGGTCTTGTCGTAGAGCGAGAAGAGAGCGGCGCTATCGCTAGGCAAGCACTGCCTCGGCTTCGCGCGTGAGCTCCGCCGAAACGATCGCGCTGACGCCGGCCTCTCGCGTCGTTACCCCGTAGATCCGGTCGGCCATCTCCATCGTTTTCTTATTGTGCGTGACGATCAACATCTGCGACTCGACGGCGAACTCTTTGACCATCGCCGCGAAGCGATCGATATTCGCATCGTCGAGCGCGGCATCGACTTCGTCGAGCAGATAAAAGGGTGCCGGTTTCGTGGCGATCAGTGCAAAGATCAATGCCGCGGCGGTCATCGCGCGTTCCCCGCCGGAGAGCGCCGCGAGTGGCATAGCTTTCTTGCCCGGCGGCCGCACGGCAATCTCGATTCCGGTTTCCGAAAGGTTTTCGGGCTGCGTCTGCCACATTTTCGCTTCGCCTCCGGCGAAAAGCCGGGCGTACATCTCCGCGAACGCTTCCGATACCACGGCAAATGTCTCGTTGAACTGCGCCTGCGTCTCGCGCTCGATCTCGTGAATCGACTCGAGCAGGGTTGCTCGTGCGCGCGTCAGATCGTCAAGCTGTGCGCGCAAGAACCGCTCGCGCTCCGCGATCTCTTCGCGTTCCGCCTCGGCATTGAGGTTAACGTTTGCCTGGAGGCGGGCTAACTCGTCGCGCAGACGGGGCAGCTCGTCGACGACCAAGTCGGGTTCTTTACGGTAACGTTCCTCGACGTCGGTACACTCTTGGTTGGTTGCCGGATTCTGCGCGAACTGCGAAATTAGCATCCCGAGCTCCGCCTCGACCTGTGCGAGACGCATGCGTTGGCGCTCCCCGCCGGCGGCCGTATCGCGCTCCTCCTGCTCGGCCGCGCGAAGGTCCGATTCGGCCCGCGCTTGCTGCGCAACGAGCGTTTCGCGTTCGTTGCGCGCGGCTTCGAGCTGGGAGTCGAGCGCGACGATGCCCTTGCGAAGGCCTTCGAGATGCGCGTGGGTCGTGCGCGTCTCTTCCATCAGCGACGTAATCTGGGCAAGCATCTCTTCACGTGCTAATCCGCCGCGCTCGCTGTCCTGATCGAGCATGGCAAGGCGCGCTTTTGCCGCATCGCGTTCCGCGGCCAGCGCCGCAGTTCGCTCGCGCAGTTCGGCGCCGTGCGCGTTGATCGTGCTCTGCCCCTTCTCCGCGCGACCGATTTCGTCGCGAACCCGCGCCAGCTCCGATTCGAGCTGCTGACGTTCTTCGTTGCTCCGTTCGCCCTCCGGCTCGTCGCGCTCGTGCTCGCGCTCGAGGTCGCGCGCCCGTGCGGCGCGCGCATGCAGATCGGCAGCCGTTGCACGAGCGGCTTCTAGCTCGGCGCGGGTACGTTCGACTTCCCCGCGTAATGCGGACTCTTCGGCGCGAACGCCGACCAGCTGCGATTCACTTCGAGCCTGCCGTTCGCGGCCGGCGTCGCGCGTCTCAATTGCGTTTTGCGCGTGTTGATGCGCCACTTGCAGCGCCCGTTCGGTCTCCACGAGTCGCTCGTGCATGCCGATCAGCGCTTCGCGCAGCGACGCCGCCTGGAATCGCCGCGACAGAATCGAGCGCTCTCGTTGGAAGCGTCCGCCGGTAATCGCGCCGCCGCCCGTAATCTGCTCGCCGCTCAACGTCACGATCGTATCGCGCAGACCCCGGCCGCGAACCAGCTCGATGCCGGTATCCAGAGCGGTAACGATGAGAACGTTACCGACCAAAAAGTTCACGATTCCCTCAAAGCGTGGCGCAGTCCGGACGAGCGTGTGCGCGTATCCGATCACGCCGGGCAGGCCGGCGATTTGCGCGTCGAGCTCACGCCCTTGGCGACGCTCGAGCGTGTCGAGCGGCAGGAAGGTCGCACGGCCGGTTTGGGTCCGATTGAGAAAATCGACGCCTCGCTCGGCGTCCTCGGAGGTGGTCGTTACGACGTTGGAAAGCCGGGCGCCAAAGGCGACGTCGAGCGCGCGCGCGTATCGCTCGTCGGTCGTAATGAGATTCGAAACGATCCCCTCGATGCCGCGAAGGTCCCCGCGTTGCCACGCCTCGACGATCGCGCGCGTCCCCGGAACGTGTCCTTCCAGCGAGTTTTCCAACTCTTCGATTGTGTGAAGACGCGACTCGGCGGCTCGCAACTCGACTGAGTGATCGCGCGCGACGGATGAGGCGCGGGTCGCTTCGTCCTGCGCAAGCGCCGCCTCGCGCACGGCATCCTCTGCGCGCCCGCGGGCGTCGAGTAGTTCTTCTTCGCGCAACTCGAGCTGGTGCCGGCGTTCGGCGTGTCGATGTGCCGCGCCGCCGGCCGCAATCTCGAGCGCTTCAGCGCGCTCGCGCGCGGCACGTTCTTCCACTTCGAGGCGCTCTGCTTCGGTACGCAGGCTTCCCGCCTGTGCGCGGCGTTCGGCCTTGCGCGCCGCAACTTCGGCGGCGCCCACCTCGACTTCGCGCAACCGCGTAAAGATGGTATCGAGACTTGCACGGGCTTGCGCAAGCGCCGCGTGCGCCGCAAGTTCTCCCTCGCGCGAGTTCTCGATCTCTTGCCCGAGCGGAGCAAGGCGCTCTTCCAACTCTTCGATCGCAGCGGCGAGCGACGTTCGCTCTTGTTCGACGCGCGCGGCGTCCTGCGACGTTCGCGTGGATTGCCGCTCGAGCGCTTCGCGCCGCGCTAGCGCGGCTGCATATCGCGCCTCTATTTGGGCGAGTTCCTCACGACGGCGCTGGGCCTGCGAACGCAGCTCTTCGAGCTGCAGCTCGCAGCGATAGACCTGCGTTCGCACCCGCGCGAGCTCCTCGCCGAGGGCGCCCGCCTTCGCCGCTGCCGCGCCGCGAAACCCCTCGTTCTTCGCCGATTCTTCGCGTAACGACTCGCACTCGGCTCGTCGCGACGCGCTGGAGCGCAAATAGCCGAGAATCTCGAGATCGCGTACGCGCACGCTGACTCGGCGATATCGCCGAGCGCGCCGCATCTGCGTCTCAAGCTCGGGGATCCGCCGGCCAAGTTCGGCGATCAGATCGCTGACGCGAATCGCGTTTGCCTCTGTTCGCTCGAGTCGGCGCAACGATTCGTGTTTGCGTGAGAGGAACTTTCCGATCCCAGCCGCCTCTTCGAAGAGCGCGCGGCGATCGGCGGGCTTGCTGGTGAGAATCGCGTCGATCTGCCCTTGCGAGACGATCGCGTACGATCCGGGGCCTAAACCGCTTCCCATCAAGAGATCGACGATATCGCGCAAGCGCACCGGCGTGCGGTTGATGAAGTATTCGCTCTCGCCCACGCGATAAGCGCGCCGGGTCATCTCGACTTCGGCGAACTCGATCGGGAGTTTGCGGTCG
>Ga0070765_100000949_pt1 | contig 17305 bp, 14 predicted proteins | sample HubBroMetageWFT5_FD_71516 | JGI IMG/M metagenome (GOLD analysis project Ga0070765, IMG submission 71516) | Warmed and freeze-thawed soil microbial communities from the Hubbard Brook experimental Forest, New Hampshire - Hubbard Brook CCASE Soil... | ecosystem: Environmental > Terrestrial > Soil... | reverse complement strand
CATCGGCGTCGTGATCGATTTCACATCTCCCGACTCCGTCCTCGCCAACATCAATGCGTGTGTCCGCGCCCGTAAAGCCATGGTGGTCGGGACTACCGGCTGGTACGCGAAGATGGATCAGGTCCGCAATGCCGTCGAAAAGGCCGGCACGGGCTTTGTCTGGGGCGCCAATTTTTCCTACGGCGTAAATCTGTTCTTCCAGATCGTGAAAGCGGCAGCCGTCGCCTTGCAACACGACTATCGCGGCCACATTACCGAGATACATCACATCCATAAAAAAGACGCCCCATCAGGAACCGCCGCAGCCATGCAGCGAGTACTAGAACAGGCCGCCGGAGTGCACGTCGATATTACTTCGGAGCGTGAAGGCGACGTGCCCGGCACGCATAGGTTGGAGTTGGACTCGGATGGCGACCGTATCATGCTGACCCACGAAGCCAAGTCGCGCCGCACATTCGCGAATGGCGCGGTGCTGGCCGCAGAGTGGATTGCCGGCAAGACCGGTTTCTACGACTTCAAAGACATCTTCAGCCAGTTATAGCTTTTGGCTCTTAGCCATTAGCTATCAGCAATCATGTCTCGTTAAATCCCTCCTTCTTGGTCGACTTTTCTAAGGGCTAACGGCTAATAGCTAAGAGCTGCTTTTGAGATTCTGGTGCCAAACGATTATTCTTCTCCAATGAAACTGCGTGGTTGCGGCACCGCTCTCGTCACTCCCTTCAAACAAGATGGCAGCCTGGATGAACCGGCCGTGCGCGAACTGGTGCGCTGGCAGGTTGAGTCGGGCATCGACTTCCTTGTGCCCTGCGGCACCACCGGCGAGACGCCGACGCTCACCCACGAAGAGTGGCTGCGCGTCATCGACCTGACAATTGAGACCGCGGGCGGACGCGTTCCCATCATGGCGGGCGCGACCTCGAACAACACGCGCGAAGCCGTGGCCAAAGCGAAGGAAGCATCGTCGCGCAGCGGAGTGGACTACATCCTCACCGCGACGCCGTACTACAACAAACCCACGCAGGAAGGTGTCTACCAGCACTTCAAGGCCATCGCCGAAGCTTCCACGAAGCCGCTGGTGCTGTACAACATCGCCGGACGCACGGGGACGAACATCGAGACGCCGACTCTGCTTCGACTGGCGGAAATCCCGAATATCATCGCGGTGAAAGAAGCCAGCGGCAATATCGCGCAGATCGCTGAAGTGTGCGCCACGGTGCCGGAAGATTTCCTGGTCTTCTCAGGCGACGACGCGATCACGTTGGCCGTCATCGGACTGGGTGGCGTCGGCATTATCTCGGTGGCGTCGAACGAAATTCCGGCGGAGATGTCGCGCATGACCGGTGCAGCGCTCTCCGGTAAATGGGATGTCGCGCGGCTGCTCTTCCGCAAGTATCTGCCGCTGATGCAGGCCAACTTCATCGAATCGAACCCAGGCCCGGCAAAGGCTGTGCTCGCGATGATGGGACGACTGGAGGAGAACTACCGTCTGCCCCTGGTGCCGATGAAGAAAGAAACCCGCGCGAAGCTGGAGAAGGTCGCCGCTGAGGTTGGGCTGCTACAACAACATGCTGCCGTAAAGTAAAAAGACGTTTTCACCACGGAGGCACAGAGGGCACGGAGCATTTATTGCCGAGTGCCTTGGTTCGCGCGGTTTCCGAGATCCGAACAGACCCGATCACAGGATGTGACGGATAGAGAGAGGTTGGCACCGTTCCACCGACCTCCAACGTCCCGACCGCGAAAGGCGGGGCACCCAGCGAGAATTTTGGCAGTCCGCTCACGTAGCCTACAAGAAAGCGCGAACCTGCGGTCTGGAACCGCGATCAGTGTTCCGTGGACGGACAATGGGTTCCACAGCCAAGGGGCGGGGTCAGCTCATACACTACGCTGGGAATGCCCATTCCTGGCGTGACGCCATAAAGGTCTGCGGCGCGGTCCGTGATCAACCCGCTGGTAGGAAGCCCCCCGTCGCTGCTCCCCTCGAAGCTGTACAGCACAGTTTCCCTCCAGCCACCCTGCCTGGGTGACAACTCGAAGGCAGTTCCGTACTCAAAAAGCCCTCCTCCCGGGGTCGTACCATACAGGTTTCCGTGAGCATCGAGCGTCAAACCGGATTCAGGGTCGCTGCCGTCGGGTCCTCCATTGAAGCTGTACACCGTAGTTTCCGTCCATCCGCCGCCGGCGACAGGCGACAGCTCAAATACGGTTCCGACACCGGCGTTTCCTCCTCCGGAGGTCGTTCCGAAGAGGTTTCCGGCAGCGTCCATAACCAGGCCGGCCTTGGGTCCATAGCCATCGCTGCCACTGAAACTGTGTAGTATGATTTCCCTCCAGCCGCCCGTGGCGAATAATGACAACTCGAAGACAGTTCCGCCACCGGCATTCCCTCCCGCGTAGGTCGTTCCGAAGACGTTTCCGGCCGCATCCACCACCAGATTGCCCATCGGCTCTTTTCCGTCGTCACCAATGCCAAAGCTGTACATCACGTAACAGCCGCCGCCATTGCGCACCAACTCAAAAGCGGTTCCCTGCATATCACCGCCGCCCTCAAGGGTTACGCCATAGAGGTTGCCGGCAGCATCCATGACCAGGCCTCCGTCAGGGTCGAGTCCAGTACCATCAAAATTAAACTTGCATAGTGTCTTTTCCGTCCAGGTTCCGTCCTGGTTGGGAGACAACTCAAAAGCTGTGAGAGCGGTCGTGCCGTAGAGGTTACCGGCGGCGTCCATGATCAAGCTTCCGTTTGGATTAGTTCCGTCGCCATCGAGGCCACTGAAGTCGTGTATTACGGTTTCCGTCCACCCACCGCCTGGCGTGCGCGACAACTTGAACACAGTTCCGCAGTTGTAAAAGGGGGCGCAGTATATGCCGCCGCTGAAAGTCGCGCCGTAGAGATTACCGGCAGAGTCCATCAGCAGGCTGCCAACGGGGTCAGTGCCGTCAGGCGGACCGCCGAAGCTGTACAGCACGGTTTGGTGGTCGGCCGCCCACGCGCTCGTGAGGAAAAGGACAGCGGCAGCAATGAGGGAGACAGAGCGTAACCGGATAAACAGACAGTCGAGAGGCATGGGGGTCCTCCTGGTCACCGAAGTTTGTGGACAGACCCGATGGCGGACGCAATTCTAACCCAGTCTTAGGCGCGATAGGCGAAATTCTTGTGAAAGGGTAACCGGCGTACATCTCCGAATTGGGAGCGCCCAGTTGGCTCGACCTCCTGAACTGGGCAACTCGGCGTAGGTCCCGAGCTTAGCTTCCAGTCGGTCCGGTTGAATTGCATTGGGACTTCTCGCCGAGTTGCAGGGCTCATGGGCGATGGATTCATGGGATAGGGCTCAGGCTGCCAGTTCTTTCGCCGACATCAGCACTTGCCGGTACAGTTCCTGATAGGCCCGCGCCATCCGTGAGGCGTTGAAATGTCGTTCCACTCGCGTACGACATGCCTCCGGGGAGATTCGATCAACCTTGCCTAACGCCTGCACCATCTCTTCGAGAGATTCCACCACGAAGCCCGTCTCGCCATCAGCGACGACCTCCGGAAAGGCTCCGCGGCGAAACGCGATCGCAGGGGTGCCGCAGGCCATGGCCTCCATCGCCACCAGCGAACTGGTCTCTTCCGCCGTGCTGGTCAACAGCAGCGCGCGCGCATGACGCAGCAGATTGAGCTTCTGCTCGCGCAGCGGCGTATCCACGAATCGCACATGGGTTCCCCGAGTCAGCTGCGGACGAATTTCGCGCTTGAAATAGTCCTGGTGATAGCGGAAGGGATAGATCTGTCCCGCGAGCACCAGCGGCATCTTCGCTGATTGTGAGGCCTGGATTGCCAGATGCGGAGCTTTCTCCTCGCAGATACGGCCGAGCCACAGCAGGTAGTTTCCTTTCGAGGCGGTGAACGGGAAATCTTCAACAGCGATGCCGTTCGTCACGACTCCGAGAAAGTTGGGCAGGTCGGCAAAACTCGATGCCTGCGAGTGGGAGACACAGTTGAAGTACAGGCTAGGCGGCAAATCCCAAAACTGATCTTCGCGATAAAACGATCGTGGAAGATGCAGTGTCGCCAGCACCGGAACCGGGCATTCAGCGGCATGGCGGAAGAAACTGCCGCTCTTGTCGTGGATCAGGTCGAACTCGTTTGGATGTTGTCGCAGATAATACAGAATAGCGGCGCTGTGCTCGCGTTCGCGCTGGCCATATCGATCGGGGCCATCGGCCGGTGGGCCGGTCGCGAGCAGTTGCCCATTCACCTGGGAGCCATCGCATGCCGCGACTGTGGTGCGATGTCCGCCAGCAGCCATTTCGCGTTCAACCGCGAGCAGCATCTGCTCGGCGCCTCCGGCGCTCTCCCGAGTGACCGGGAGCAGGGGGTAAGAAACGTACAGGATGGAAAGTCGATTCGCGTCAGACATTGTGCCACCGGCTGAAGCCGGCTTGAACTCAGAAATATTCCCATTGACGCTGACCTGAAGGCCAGCACTACCCCGGCCCTGCCGCCGGCTGAAGCCGGCTTGATTCAGTTAGATGCGGCTGGACGCAGACCTTAAGGTCTGTTCTACCCGCACCGGAACTAACGAACTCCATGCTTGGATGCCGAGTGCAGAAAATCGGTGAATGCGGCGGACACATCCGTCGCGGTCATGCTCCATTGCCACACTTCGTAATTCGTTTTGCCCTCATGAGGCGGACGCGTGTAGTCATACTTGATCTGCGGCCGCACGATCTCCCGCGCGACATCAAAACGCTGCAAGAAGTCTCCCTGCGAACTGTAGGCCAGGCACATCTCGCGTTTGCGCTCCAGTTCGGCCTCGGTCGGACTCACGTCAAACACGCCGTTATCGGGACCGATGAAATCCTGAAACACGCCCGAGCCTTCGGCGTCGCGGTGATAGAGCGGAGCCTCCCAACAGGGAAGGGATGCCAGGTGAGCCAACTGAGCTGCCAACAGGCTGCACGAGTCGTGGTCCGGATGGCCGCCCTCATAGGCCATGGTCAACATCGCCGTCGTCATGCGGCGGGCAACGATATCGGCCAACAGCTCATAGGCTGCGCGCAAGTTTCGAAACAGTTCCTGATCGACCAGAGTTTTGCCACCCGGCATGTCAGCGAGAAACAGCACCTCTTTCACGCCGGCGGCCTGCATGGACTTCAGCGCCTCCTGCCGGCGCAAGTCGGCGTAGGCTTCGCGCGAACCATACTTCTGCCAGAAATACGGATCGGCCGGCGATCCATTCGTCGCGAAGACCACCAGCGGCTCCTGGATGCGCTGCAAGAGCGCGCCAAAAGCAATGCATTCGTCATCGGGATGGGCCACCAACACCAGCGTGCGGCCCAGCAGATCGTCGATCCAGGCCATGGTTTTTCGATGCGCGATCTCGAGAGCTGGGTTGAGAGTTACTGCAAGCGCTCTCGATGACCAGTTATACTGCCCGCCATGCACGAACTCCAACCGGAAATCGAGCGCCTTTATGCGTTGGGCGCGAAGGCATCGAGAGACCAGAACGCGACTGAGGTTTTTATCCGCTTTCGCGATGCTTTGACCGCGGGCCAAGTGCGCGCCGCCGAAAAGGTCGACGGCCGCTGGCAGACCAATGCCTGGGTGAAGGAAGGTATTCTGCTGGGCTTTCGTATCGGCAGGCTCGCGGAGAGCGGCGACCCGCACGTGCTTTCGTTCGTCGACAAGGACACGTATCCCACGCGGCATTTTGCCGCCAGCGAGCACGTGCGTGTGATCCCCGGAGGTTCGTCCGTGCGCAGCGGAGCCTACGTAGCGTCGTCCGTCGTCTGCATGCCTCCCATGTTTATCAACGCCGGCGCTTACGTGGACGAGGGGACGATGGTTGATTCGCACGCGCTGGTGGGCTCGTGCGCACAGGTTGGTAAGCGCGTACACATCAGCGCCGCCGCACAGATTGGTGGCGTGCTGGAACCGATCAACGCGTCGCCGGTGATCATCGAGGATGATGTACTGGTGGGCGGCAACTGCGGGATTTACGAAGGAACCCAGGTGGGAACGCGCGCCGTGCTGGGCGCGGGAACAATCCTGACGCGCTCGACTCCGCTGTTCGACACGGTGAAGGGCGAAATTTATCGCGCGACCGAGAGCGAGCCATTGCGAGTTCCGGAGGGCGCCGTGGTGGTGCCGGGCGCACGCGCCATCACCAAGGGCAAAGCAGCCGAGTGGGGGCTTTCACTCTACGCGCCGGTGATTGTGAAGTATCGAGACGAAAAGACTGATCGTGGAGTGGAGCTGGAGGATTTGCTGCGGTGACGGCTAAATCGAAGGGGTGGAGCACGCCTTCAGGCGTGCATCTCTTGTATACCGACAAGCCTAAACCGGCTTCAGCCGACGTCAGCCATTTACCTCAGCGGCTAAAGCCGGGACTTAGACTACGCGGAGAATGCACTCCTAAAGGAGTGCTCCACCCGAAGAAGTTGGCGCAATTGAGTTACGCATGATGCCTTTCATCAGATCCCGTACCTGCTCCGTTCCGACGGCAATTGCGGTAATCGCGGGTCTAGCTGTGCTGGCTTGTGCTCCGATAAGCAGCACAGCCGTAGCCGTGCTATTCCCGGCTCTTCGCTGGATTGTCCTCCTGGCGTTGGTCGTTTACGGATGCATGCGCCGCACGCTGACGGCTTGGATCTTCATCGCCATGCTGCTGGGCGCGGAGATCGGACACGATTTCCCTGACATCGCGACACATCTGCGTGTGCTGGCGCTCATTTTTCTGCGACTGATCAAAACCATCATCGCGCCGCTGCTGTTTGGAACGCTGGTCGTCGGCATAGCTGGACACTCCAACCTGAAACAGGTGGGCCGGCTCGGACTGCGATCCATCATCTTCTTCGAAGTCGTGACCACGATCGCGATCTTCCTGGGCCTCGGCGCCATCAACCTCAGCAAGGCCGGCGTCGGCGTGCAACTGGGAGCGGCCGCCACCGCTGACACATCTTCCGTTGCCAAGCTCAGCGCCGAGGACACGATCCTGCACGTCTTCCCGGAGAATATTGCGAAGTCGGTAGCCGACGGCGCGGTGTTGCAGGTGGTGATCTTCAGCCTGATTTTCGCTGTTGCACTCGCCATGTTGCCCGAACAGAAACGCCGTCCCATGCTGGCCTTCTGCGAAAGCCTAAGCGAGGTGATGTTCAAGTTCACCAATATCGTGATGTATATGGCGCCCCTCGGAGTGGGAGCCGCCGTAGCCTACACGGTGGGACACACCGGACTCGCCGTGCTGGGCGGCCTGCTGAAGCTGCTACTTACTCTCTATGCCGCGCTGATCGTCTTCATCCTGGGCGTGCTGCTGCCCATCGCGCTGATCTTCCGCGTTCCACTTCGCGCTTTCCTGAAAGCCGTCGCCGAACCGGTGACGATTGCCTTTGGAACGGCCAGCTCGGAAGCGGCCCTGCCGCGAGCCATGGAAGGTATGGAAGCCATCGGCGTGCCCCGGCAGATTGTCGCCTTTGTGATTCCGACCGGCTACAGCTTCAACCTCACCGGCAGCTCCCTGTATCTCTCCGTCGCGGCGATCTTCGTAGCACAGGTCTCCGGCCTTCATCTCAGCTTCGGTCAGCAGTTGATGATCATGCTGACGCTGATGCTTACCAGCAAAGGCGTCGCCGGTGTATCGCGAGCGGCGCTGGTGATCCTGCTGGCGACGGCGAGTTCCACCGGCCTGCCCACTGAGCCGGTGTTTCTGCTGCTCGGTGTAGACCAACTGCTCGACATGGGACGCACGGCCGTCAATGTTCTCGGGAATTGTTTGGCGGCCGTGGTCATGGCGAAGTGGGAAGGTGAATTTCAGACGGATACGCCTTCCCCGGTTGTGGCAACCGCGCTACACTAGGCCGATTGATTCAGCTCCAGCGCAGTCCTTTCTTCAGCAAAACTCGTAAAACGGCGGCCATTGAAGATGCTTGAGCGACTTTTCATGCCCTACAAAAATGCTCGTAAGGAGAAGCAATCGGGGCAGGAGTTCCGTTTACGCAGCCACGACATCTCACGTATCGAGGCATTCAGCGATGTAGTTTTCGGCTTTTCGCTGACCCTGCTGGTGGTCTCGCTGGAGGTTCCGCGCACGTACAGCGAATTGATCGCCGACATGCGTGGCTTTGTACCGTTTGCCGTATGTTTCGCGCTCCTCGCCCAAGTGTGGTGGCTGCATCACAACTTCTTCCGCCGCTATGGGCTTGATGACGCCGCGACCGCGACCCTGAATTTCGTGCTGCTATTCGTCGTCCTGTTTTATACCTATCCCCTGAAGTTTGTTTTCTCTGGTCTGTTCAACGAGCTCACCGGTCACACCCAGATCCACGATGCCAGCGGGAAAGCCTTGCAGTGGATCCAGCCGGAGCAGGCGCCGCGACTCATGGCCATTTACGGGATCGGGTACGCAGCGGTGTTTCTTATTTTCGTGCTGCTCTATCTGCATGCCTTGCGTCTGCGCGAGCATCTGGAATTGACTCCGGTGGAGGTCTTCGACACCGAGACCAGCGTGCTGGAGAGCGGCTTTCAGGTTTTTGTCGGCCTGCTATGCGCCACCGCAGCGGCTGCTCTGCCACCGAACCTCGGCGGCCTTTCTGGCTTTCTGTACTTTTTAATTCCCATCGGCATGACGATCATTGGAAGCCGTCGGGGAGCTACACGCCGCCAACTGGAGGCCGCAATCCAAAACGGCAGTCAGTAGCGGCTCCTACTTGGTGCCGAGCAACGCATTCTTCCGGGAAAACGGATCATCACCCGCTGCTAAACTCTTTTCATGGCTGACGAGCGAGCAAAAAAGATCAAGCTGATGCTCTTCGATGTCGACGGCGTGATGACCGACGGCACGATTTTTCTCTTCCCCGCTCCGGGTGGCGGCGCTGGACACGGTACCGACGAACACCGTGAGCGGATGGCAGACGCGGGAGGATTTGGTTTCGCGAGCAGCACGATGATAGAAGCCAAGGGTTTCAACGCGCACGACGGCACCGGCTTCTCACTAGCCCGATTGGGCGGCCTGAAAACTGGCATCATCACCAAGCGTATTTCGGAGACGGTTGCTCTACGCTGCCGCGACTTGAAAATTGAGCATGTCTACCAGGGACAGCACGACAAGTCCGTGGCCTTTCGCGAGATCCTGCAAAAAACCGGACTGCGCGCAGAAGAAGTCTGCTACGTCGGCGACGATGTCATCGACCTGCCGGTGATGCGCTTGTGCGGACTGGCGATCGCGGTGAAAAATTCGCGAGAGGAAGTGATCCGCGAATCCCATTACGTGACACCAAATGAGGGTGGCAAGGGCGCGGTTCGCGATGCGATCGAATATGTGTTGCGCGAGCAGGGATCGCTGGACCGCGTGATTGATGATTACATCCACGCGCGGAGCAGCGACCCAGGAAGCAAGGTCCAATAGCTCGTGCAGCACAGATCAATCTGGCAAGCAAGAAAGAGCCCCTCCGATGGACAGGGGCGAGTTGCACATCGGAGGGGTAGCCGTTGTTACACGACCATTCTCAGGGTTGTTACCGAAGAAAAACCCCAGTAGTCCGCGAAAGTTTTCCCCGGACTCCACAATTCTTCGAAATTCGACAAACTCGCGTAAACCCGCCAAAAATGTGGCTCTATCGCCGTCTCATCATTGATTCATGTCATTGATCCTTGATCGGCGCGAGTGCTAAATTGCAGGCACGCTTTTTAATTCTCTCCTGGCTGAGGGAGGGGTCAGACGAGTAAAATTCGGTTTTCGCTTTTCAACCCAGTTTGGCTTAAAAAATGCAGCAAAGTGCCTGGATATCTCTAAAACTTTCGGGCTGACTCTAGTAATTGGACTTAACGGACGGTTCAAAGACCAGTTTTACCTGCAGCACGTAAAAGCAACACACAATAGGATCCCGGAATCGGTTTGTTGAGGTTTGTCCTCTGCCCTTCGGCGCAAAAGTCAGAGGATGAGCTCTACCACAACCGAGCTTTAGTGAACGTTTGTGACAACCGCCTGGAGGACACCATGCCTGGCCGCTGGTACCAATAAATGGACCAATAGCTGACCTGCCTCTCTTTATGTCAGGTCGCTCCCGAGAGGAGCAGGTGAATGATTAACGTTATTGTCGCTTTCCACGAACCCATTTTTCGCACGGGAGTCGCCAATCTCCTTGCCGCCGAAGATGACTTGCGCATCATCGCCCAGCCGGTTTCACGCGACCATCTGCGCAATGCCATCGAGAAATTGCGTCCGAGTGTAGTGGTTCTTTCCTCAGGGTTCCTTCCCTCTTTAGCGGATGTCGAGGCAATTGCCAGAATCTGCCAGAGAGGGCGGATCGGGATCCTTATGATCGCCGAAAGCACCGAAAAGACTTTCGATTTCTTCTCGCTGGGCCTGGGAGTTCGCGGTGTGCTCTATCGCTGTGTTAGCGGCAACATGCTGGTTAACGGCGTACGCAGGGTCGCTCGCGGTGAAATATTTATGCAAACCCATACGGCATCAGACGGGCAGGTCAGCAGCACTGACCTGGTTGGAACCCGCGTCGCACGCAAGCTTTCGCGCCGTGAACTGCGAATCGTCGCGGCAATCGCTCAAGGCTACAAAAACCGCGAAATCGCAATGCGCCTTGGGACAAGCGAGCAGATGATAAAGAATTTAGTGCGCGTCATCTTCGACAAGACAGGCGTATCGGATCGGCTTGAGCTGGCGCTTTTCGTCATGCATCATCAAGTGCTGGCAACTGCAGCGGCTTCGCAACCGCTACTCCGCATGAAAGTATCTGCCACCGCCATGAGACTTGCCCTGCCAGAGGATCGCGAGGGGGCGCGGTGCTGATATGACGGCGTAGCTCATCCCCCGAACCTGAGTACAAATTGGGACCCGGCCCAAAACTGCTCTGAAACAGCCCGGAACCACCCTTGGTACGAGCCGACCCTCCCAGATTGTGGTAAGTAAGAAGTGTAAGAAAGTAATGGCGGGGCATCCGTCTCGCAGAAACTTGGAACGCAAACCGCAACTTGTCCCTGAAGTTGAGCATCACTTTCATCGGGGTGAGGCGGTTCATTGCTGTTAGCGGCGATTTCCGGTTGAAATCAGGACGGTGACTCCCTACTATGAAAGTGTCGTTGGCAAAACGGAGAACGACAGTGATCGGAGGAGCAAGCGTTCTCCGGCAGAATCAGCGGGTTTCAGTCCAACGAAGTGCAAGGTTTTCCATGTTGAAGCGCTCCCCTTTTGCCCTGATTTTTTGCTTGGCGGTATTTACCAGCCTGGGTGGCGTCGCTGCCACAATCTCGACCACCCACACCACTTCAAGCACTCATAAAAGTCACAGCAAGTCCTCGAAGCATATAACGGAATCCACAACCGCTCAGAAGAAGATGTCGCGCATGCGTCACAGCAGCGCCACCGTGGCCCAGCGGAATCGCTCAACCCATACGGTCGGGCGGAAACATCACTATTACGGCGAGCGCTTCTACGCGAGTTCGTTTGCCAATGACCAAGTGGATGGCGACATCACCGCCGGAGAAGATCCGGTGGTTCGGGCTGCGGCAATCGAAGCGCTGGGCGACATGAACGGAACCGTGGTCGCCATGGATCCCGACAATGGCCGTATCCTGGCGATGGTGAATCAGAAACTGGCGCTGTCGGCCGGAGCGCAGCCCTGCTCGACCATCAAAGTCGCGGTGGCGTTGGCAGCGTTGAGCGAAAACGTCATCACCAAGGACACGCAGGTTCCGCTCACCAAGACCTGGCACGTCGACCTCACGACCGCGCTGGCGCACTCCAACAATGCGTACTTCGAGGCCGTCGGACGCAAGCTGGGATTCGAGAAGGTCAGCTATTACGCGCACCAGTTTGGATTGGGCGAGCTTGCAGGCTGGAACATTCCAAACGAGCACCTGGGCACATTCCCATCCACCGAACTGGATGAGAAGCTCGGTGGCGTGGGCAAGATGTGCTCGTTCGGCGAGAGCATTTCCCTGACACCGCTGCAACTGGCAGCGCTGATGGGCGCGATTGCGAACGGTGGAACCCTCTACTACCTGCAGCATCCCGACACTCCTGAACAGGTGGCGAGCTTCACGCCCAAGGTCAAGCGCAAGCTGGACATCGGACCGATCATCCCGGAAATCTCGGATGGCATGGCCGGTGCGGTCCAGTACGGCACCGCGCGTCTGCTGAAATCCAACTTCATGGAAGAGCCGGTGCTCGGAAAAACGGGCACTTGCTCGAAAGACGGCACGCGCTTCGGCTGGTTCGGATCGTTCGCGAACACGCAGTACGGTCGCATCGTGACTGTGGTCTTCCTGGAAGGCGGTCGCCCGACCTTCGGTCCCAAGGCCGCGGAGCTGGCGGGCATCATGTACCGCAACCTCTACGATCACAACTATTTTGTGGCGAAGAATCCGCCGGCTGAGGCCCAGAAGACTGGGACAAGCGTGAGCGGCGCACAGCAATAGCAAGCCGTTTTCGTACGAACAGAAAAGCCTCCTGCACAGGAGGCTTTTTACATTGGCACGCTATCGCGCGAAGGGCGAGCCCGACTGCTGCTGCAGATGGTCCAAGGCATTCTGATAACGGTCTTTTATGGTCGCATCCTGGGTCGTGTTGACCTGCTCGGTCAGCCACTTCAGCATGGCCGCGCGCGAAGGATGCGGCAGGGGATTGTCGGCGTCGCTGACTCGCCATTCGGTGTTCTGCGAGGTCACGCTGTAGAAGACGTCCTGGATGGTGCCTTCCGGCTCTTGTACATAACCCAATCCCGGATCAAAGGTGCCCAGCAGACGGTAGTGTACGGTGACCGAGTATTTGTTGTGGTCTTCCGAAGACTCAGGATCCACCGTGTAGCGAGCAATCACATTGATCTTCGTAAACGGTTGCGGAGAAGTCCACGAAACCAGCGGCTGGAATTTCGGCCACATCTTCGGATCGAGCCGCCCACCTTCGTAGTCCAGGCGGCAATACTTGGAGACGAGTTCCCTTATCTGCGCCGGCAGGGTGTCTTCCTGCGGACGCTGCGTGGGCATGGGAAACTGCGCAAACATCAGGATAGATGTGCCAAGAATGAAGGAAGCAATCAAAAGGCTACGACGAAACAGCGGCACGATAACCCAATCCCCCTATATCAAGAAAGTACTCTCCTCGGTACACCTTCACAATCGCCAAAGTCTCGCCCCATCTGTCCAACAGCTCCCCACATGCTAGAAACACCCCAGCCGAAACTCGCAGCAGAGGGGTAACGCTCTTTCGCATTCGGCAGTAGCTCAAATGCGGCAAATCTGAAAGACATCAACTCTCTCCGAGATGCTTTGAGGAAAGCTGTTGGGCAGCGAGGCTAATCTCAGAAAATACCTGCGCCTCGTAGACATCATTCGTCCCGGCATTCCGTAGGATTCGCCGAACAATAGGTTTAAGCGCTTCATAAATCGCAATCATTTGTGGCATCGTTGGTTGATTGTTTGGCCTAACCAAAGCATTCCGCAGTTGCCGGAACACCCCTCTTACTTCGGCGGCGTGGATATAGATGTCTGTGCCGCTGATGTCCGAGCATGATTTTTCGGCCCGTCTCAATTGCGATTCAAAGACGAACCAACTGTGTGATGCCGACCCGACCCGCTGCCACGCTATAGCCAGACCAAGTTCAAGCGGCATATTGAACCGAGGGGTCCTGAGCGGGCCAGTATCGACCTCTACGCGAGACAGGTCGTGAATCGAATACTTGCAGGATTGCATGAGGGAGAAAATCCGATCAAGGCGACGATCACCTGGAATTCCGAGCGTCGCGAAGGGAACAAGACCGAGCGCGGATACCCCCACGATGTATGCCAGGTACAAATGCTTAAACTTGTGATCGTAAGGGATGTTGAGGAAGACAGCCTTAACGCCGCTTTGCCGCCCTCTTGACCGAAAACTTGTATGTCCTCTTCTTGGAAGTCTTCTTGAAGGCATGCGACTTTGCCTCTCTTGTCTTGTAGCCGGTCAATATGGCGATCGCGCGCTCACGCTCAGGCGAAATCTGCAGAAGTTCCGCGGCCTCTTCTGGCGTGACTGGGCTACCTGTGATTCGAACTGTCATATCTTTAGCTCTTGCCATGATAGATGCATTGCGGGCCGGAGTCTATTCACGGTTTCAGCCGGCCAGATCGCATTTTCGTTTGGGACGGACGCTATATACCCGATGAAAGTCTAACCGCGCGCAGTTTTCTGATCGCTGAAAACCTGTCCGTCGCGGATATGGATGACACGATGTGCGTACTCGGCGATATCGTGTTCGTGCGTTACTAGTACGATCGTGTTGCCTTGATCGTGTAAGCGATCGAACAGCGCCATGATTTCGACACCCGTCTGCGAATCGAGATTTCCGGTAGGCTCATCCGCCAGAATGATGGAGGGATTGTTCACCAGAGCGCGGGCAATGGCAACGCGTTGCCGCTGGCCGCCTGACAGCTCGTTCGGCTTGTGGTTCATGCGCTTTTCCATACCCACGGACGTCAGTACGCTCTTCGCGCGCTCAATGCGCTCCTCAGCCGACATGCCGGCATAAATCAGCGGCAGTTCGACGTTGTGAAGAGAAGTAGCCCGCGGCAGAAGGTTGAAGGTCTGAAAAACGAAGCCGATTTCCTTGTTGCGAATGTGGGCCAATTCGTCATCGTTTAATTCGCTGACCTTCTGGCTGTTGAGCCAGTAGTTGCCCTTGCTGGGAGTATCCAGACAGCCGATCAGGTTCATCAGCGTCGACTTGCCGGAACCCGACGGCCCCATGATGGCAACGTATTCGTTCCGCTGAATGCGGACGTTGATGCCCCGCAGGGCTTGTACCTGCTGCTCCGAGCCCATGTCGTAGGTCTTCCACAGGTCCTCGGTACAAATAATGCAACAGTCTGGTACCGCTTGATTCTGTACTGCTGCTGCCGGGCTCGCCAACTCCGTGGCCATCGTCTTCTCCTCGGCTGGTCGCTGATCAGGATTGCTCATGCGATACAGGTTACTCGATTCCTGCCACTCAGCCTGTTCTACTTCGTTTAAAGCGCTATTACGATTCTTCGTCATTCTTCGGCTTAACGGTGTTATCGATCTTCACGCTGGCGCCGTTCCGCAAAGTGCGCAGCACTTTATAGCTGCCGGTCACGATCTCGTCGCCTTCCTTAAGCCCGCTGTTCACTTCGATGTCGGTCGTGCCGCTGATGCCGGTTGTGACGGGTACGAAGACGGCGTCCTTCTTGTTCCGAATGACGAAGACGCCTTGGAGATCTTCTTTCGGATCTCCGGTAGCTTTCGTGGCAGCTTGCACTGAATCCTTCTTGTCCTTGTTTTCGGGCGTGAGCTCCCCACGTTCACGGATGGTCAATGCCTGAATCGGAATCGCCAGTACGCTCCCGCGTTTCGCGGTGGTGATGCGAGCGGTTGCCGAAAGTCCGGGAAGCACGTTCGCCGGCGGATCCTGTAAGGCGACGACGACCTTGAAGTCCTTGGCTTCCTGTCCGCTGGAGGTCGATTGCGCCGTCGACACGCCGGTAGAGCGCAGCAATGCGTTCCTGCCGATCTCGGTCACCACTCCCTTGAACTTCTGCTTGGGCATCGCGTCGATGGTGACTTCGGCCGGCTGGCCCAACTGCACGTTGACGATATCGCTCTCATCGACTCTCACTTCGGCGGTGATGACCGATGTGTCTCCGATCGTCATCAGCGTACTGCCGGGTGAGTTCTGAATGCCGGGTACAACCGTCTCGCCCTCGCGCACCGGAACGTTGGTGATGATGCCGTCGAAGGGAGCTTCATACTCGGTCTTGCTCAGCACGTCTGCGGCGTGACGCAGCATAGCCTGGTTCTGATTGATGTGTCCTTGCGCGGAATCGAGTGAAGCCTTGGCCTGAGCCAGCTTGGCCTTCGACATTCCTTCTTGCGCAATGGCCGTGTCGTAGGCGGTTTTCTTGACGTCGTAGTCGGATTTGGAAATCAGCTGCTGGTCGTACAACGCCTTGTTGCGCTCATAATCCGTCTTGGCATGCTCTAACGACGCCTCAGCGGAGTTCAAATCGGCGACCGACGTGTTCACCGCGGCTTGCGCGGCTACGGCATCGGTGCGCGACGCATTCAATGCCGAATCATTGGCGGAAACGTCGGCCGCAGGCTGAACATTGTCCAGCAGAGCCAGCATCTGGCCTCTCTTAACGCGATCGCCTTCCTTCACGTAAAGATGTGTGATCTTGGCGAAAGCGTTGGCGCCGATATTGACGTAGACCTTGGGCTTGATCTCGCCCGAGGCAGTAACCACCGACGTCAAATCCTCGCGCACAACCTTGCCGGTTTGCACGGCAACGACGCCCTTGTGGCTCTGTTGGACGGTAAATCCGACGATGGCCAGCAAAACCACTACGACAGCGGCAATTAGTGCGAACTTCTTCCGGTTATTCATCGATCCTCAAGGTGAACCTGACGGCGTACGCACCTGTACATGCCATAGTACGAACTAAGACGGCCCAAGGTTCCTGAAGAGAGCAGTATTCGGCGCTTTCAGGATGCAGGAATTGGCCGAATCGGCAAGGGGTGCGGCAATCAGCTGCTGGGGTATCCGGATACTCCGATTATAGCCGCAATCTCGACAGGGATGGGGCGAGCCTTGAGCAAATCGCGAGTCCGGATCCTGCCTTTCCAGGTCCCCTCACCCCTCATACTAATAATCGTTCAGGTGGTCGTATTTTAAGCAACTTGCAGGAACTTACCGGGTTGTCAAGAGATAGTAGGCAGTGGCATTCCGGACACAGCGTTTCGTCCCGATTACCTTGCTTTCACAGTGGCCAGAACATACAATTTAATAGCCCAAGTGTTTCCCAGGAGCGCGTTGGTAGAAATGAAGTTGCGTCTGATTCGTTGGCTTGTTGCTCCACTGTCGTTCGCCGCCGTCAGCTGTTGTTTGATGGCTGCCCAAAGTTCTGCTTCTTCCGATGCCTCCAGCCAGGCTCCAGCGCAAGCCCCTTCCGGACAGACCGCAGCGCCTGCTGCGTCGAGTCAAACCGCGACGCCAACGGCTACCGCAGCCCAGACTGCCAAGGGCACTCCCGCTGCCGCCTCGCAAGGGCAGACCGCCGATCAGCCTGATCCGCTCAAACGCCAACTGACCCAAGAGCAGAAGAAGAAGAATTCTAAGGCACTTAAGCAGGAATTGAGCGGTACCTACAAGAAGTGGCTCAAAGAAGACGTCGCCTACATCATCACTCCGGAAGAAGTGACAGCATTCAAGCAGCTGTCCAACGATGAGGAGCGCGATCAGTTCATCGAAAACTTCTGGCTGCGCCGCGACCCCACTCCGGACACTCCTGAAAACGAGTACAAGGAAGAGCACTACA
>Ga0070765_100000946_pt1 | contig 17339 bp, 10 predicted proteins | sample HubBroMetageWFT5_FD_71516 | JGI IMG/M metagenome (GOLD analysis project Ga0070765, IMG submission 71516) | Warmed and freeze-thawed soil microbial communities from the Hubbard Brook experimental Forest, New Hampshire - Hubbard Brook CCASE Soil... | ecosystem: Environmental > Terrestrial > Soil... | reverse complement strand
GCTCGTCATTCTCGACATGCTGGAACCCGGTGAGGCGATCGGGGATGGCGCCCATATCGCCGCCGCCCTGCACATTATTCTGTCCACGAAGCGGGTTCACGCCGCTGCCGTAGCGGCCGACGTGGCCGGTGAGAATGGCGAGATTGATGAGCGAGACCACGTTGTCGACGGCGTTGTGGTGTTCGGTGATGCCCAGCGTCCAGCAAAGTTGGGCGCGCGGAGCCTTGGCGTAGGCGTGTGCCATTCGACGTATGGACTCGGCAGGCAGGCCGGTCTCGCGTTCGGCGCGCTCGAGCGTGTATTTCTCCACATGCGCTTTGTAGGCTTCGAAGCCGCTGGTGGCATGGCTGATGAACTTCTTGTTCTCGAGGCCGGCGGCGATGATTTCGCGGCCGACGGCATTGGCAAGCGAAATGTCGGAGCCAACATCCAAGCCGAGCCACAGATTCGCCCAGCGCGCGGAACTGGTGCGGCGCGGGTCCACCACATAGAGTTCCGCACCGTTGTGAATACCCTTGAGTAGATGATGGAAGAAAATCGGGTGCGTCTCGCGCGCATTCGATCCCCAAAGCAGAATGACGTTCGTATCTTCAATCTCGCGATACGAGCTAGTGCCACCACCGGCTCCGAAAACCGCCGCCAGACCGGCGACGCTAGGGGCATGTCAAGTCCGGTTGCAGCTATCAATATTGTTGGTGCCCATGATGCTGCGAACGAATTTCTGCGCGGCGTAATTCAGTTCGTTGACAGTCTTGGAACAACTAAACATGCCAAAGTCCCGCGGATCTTTTTTCGCGATGGATTTTCGAAAAGCCGCGGCTACGCGGTCCATCGCTTCGTCCCAGGTCGCAGGACGATGTATGCCATTTTCGCGCACCAGCGGCTGCGTCAGACGCGCTTTCGTTGGCTCAGGCATGGAACCCCCAAAGTGGATATGCAACGCGATTGTAGCATCCGGAGGCGGGACGGCTGTGGGGTATGCGAACCAGCGCGACCGCACATTGCCACTAGAAGATGGATGAGCAAGCTTCTAGTGGTATCAGGGATAGGGCGGCAGCGACGATGGTCTACGATTCCCCGCTACTTCCAACTAGAACTGCGACGGGGAAATTCTTGAAGATGTCTGACAAGGAAAGCTTCGACCCCTTTTGGCTGGGATTTGCTCCGAACGTTTCGCCGGTCAAGGCATTAAGCCAGGAGCGCGGCGCATTCGTGCGAAGAGCAATTTGCGAGCCGGCCCAAAATGCTTGCATGCGAGACGTCGCGGGGGGAGCCTTTGCGCGGGCCAGCCATCGCGGTGCGATCGCCAGAATCCACTCATCTTGGCTGCGTCGCGCGTAGGCGATCACATTGCTCAATCTTTTTCCGGTGATCTCAACGGGCGCGAAATCGCCCTCGAGGAAAAGACGGGAGAGCTCGCGTCGAATATTCAGGATCTTCCAAATCAAATAGAGCTTAATGCGCCCGTCGCGCCAGTTTTCCACGAGCTCGCGACAATAGCCCGCTGGATCTTCGATGCTTCTCTTTTCGATTTCGGCGAGCAACTTATCGCGATATTTGAAATCGATGGGGCCACGATTATCTGGATCGACGAGGCGGAGGTCCCATAGATCGCATCCTTGATAGAAATCAGGCACCCCAGGGCTGGTCATCTTGATCAGGACTTGCGCCAATCCATTGAGCATCCCGCTTTCTGCAATCCTCTTCTGAAATGGCAGGAAGTCGTTCAAGAAGCGATTGTTTCTGGCCGGTTTGAGAATCGTCTTGAGAAAGCCAGTCACCGCGCGCTCGTGTGCTGCGTTGGGCCGCGTCCACCGCGTATGAACCATGGCTTCGCGATTGGCCTTGATCATGTAGGCTTCGAGGCGTTTCCGGAATTGTGGCAGTTCTCGGTCGTCCAGCGGCCACGCGCCGATTAGCGTTTGATAAAGCAAGTTCTCTTCGTTGCGGTCTGGCGCCAGGTGATGGTCGAGCCGTTTTTTGTACTTGGCGTTCCAGCGTGCCCAGTTGTTTAGGTATTTCTGCCATTCGGTGGGAATCTCGGAAAGAATATTGATTCGCGCGCGGACGTCTTCGCCGCGTTTTGTGTCGTGCGTCGAAGTGCAGCTCAAGCCATGTTGTCCGTGCTTTTTCTGTTCGCTCACCAGTTCGAAGAAATTCGGGGCAGTGATTGCGGAGGGGCTTGGATTGCCGCCCACTTCGTTGAGGGACAGAAGCGGAGTGTAAATATAGAGAACGGTATCCTCGAGGCCTTTGGCGACGATTGGGCCGGTGAACTGTTGCCAACGCATGACGAAAGCAAGGCGGGCTTCGCGCTGTTCGGCAAATAGATGTCCTTCGTCATGAAGGAGCAGCACATCGCGCACAAAATTGAAACAGGAGGAATCCAATCGCGGATTTCGCAGGCGTGCTGCGTCTACTGCGCGATTGATTTCGCGCTTTGCTTCAGCGGGCACTTCCGCCGAGCGAATATAAGTTCGGTAGACGCTCAAGCACGCGGTGGTTTCAATCAGCGCTTGCGAAAGCTCCATTTGCGGTAGATCGCGGCCGTACCGATCGTTCTGGGACAAAACGCCGAGCTGGCGGCCGAGATATCTCATTTCAGCCGAGAGCAGCGTGGCCATGACCAGTTTTTTCTTCTCGTAGAGAAGATCGTCGTAGGCCGGATTTCGTCCGAGAAACTTGAAGTAATTCTGTTCGATCCGCCGCGCGCCATCCGGATGAACGAAGAGCCGATTCAGCCCATTTAGATACTCATAGCCGGTAGTGCCCTGAACCGGCCATTCGGCGGGAAGCTTTTCCGCTCCTGAAAGGATTTTCTCGACGATCACGTAAAAATCGGGCGATTTTTTCTTTAGATGAGAAAAGCTCGCACACTCTTGCAGGCGGCGAAGATAAGCGAGCGGATCGCGAAGGCCATCAATATGGTCGATGCGCAGGCCGGTGACGGCTTTCCGTTCGATTAAATTGAGCACCACCTGATGGGTCGCGTCGAATACCACTGAATCTTCGACTCGAATGCCGAGAAGATCGCTAATGGTGAAAAATCGACGGAAGTTGATCGCTTCATTTACGTTCTGCCAATAAGAAAGTACGTAAGCCTGTTCCGAAAGCAATCGGTCCAGATCCCGGAAACTGGTTGCATCGTTTCGCCTGCCATTGAAAAATCTCAGATTTTCTCTTACGAATTGCTGCACCTCTGGATTTGCATCGTGGAGCTTCCGGAGCCGCTCCTTGATTCCCTGCACTTCGAGGCGGCGCTGTCCGGCGGCATCGATCGTCAGAGATTCCCGCTCGCGAAGCGCTGCAAGCGCCGCGACGATTCCCAGATACTCTTGAAACGCGCTGGATTGATGCCCGAGATTTTTTTCGAGGACGTGTTCGCGATGTTTGAGGATCTTGCGATAAGTCTTGGGAGCCAGCGGAAACGACATATCATAGTAGTGAATCGAGAAAGTTCCGTTTCGAAATACGATTTTGAATTCGCCCCGGTTGATGGTGTCGCCATAAAAACTCCCGAGAACGGGTAACAGGATTTTGTTATCAAGAGTGCGCGACGGCGGATGCCAGTCAATATCGAAGTATGCGGCATAGGAGGAGCCGGGGCCGTTCTCGAGGACGTCCATCCACCAGGGATTTTCCGGGCTGGCGGCCATGTGATTGGGAACAATGTCGAGAAGCAATCCCATATTTTCGTTATGCAAGGCAGATTGAAACGCCTCGAACTGCTGTTCATCGCCGAGCTCGCCATTGATTCGTGTAGGGTCCGTGACATCGTAACCGTGTCCGCTCCCCGACCGGCTTTGCAGCAGCGGAGACGCGTAAACATCCGTGATTCCCAGACGGGAGAGATAATTGAGCGATGCGGTGGCATCACGAAACGCAAAATCGCGATTGAACTGGAGTCGATAGCACGACAACGGGATGCGGGGGAGCGTCATAGCCTCTTTATGCGAGTGTCATTTCTTTTGTTCGCGCCTGTTAGCGGTGCCTTGAGCCGAATTTCCGAAAAGATCGACGATTGACGCGGGCACAGTATGAACTGCGACGCGTAGAAACGCTCGATTTTCTGCCGGGCAATCTGGGATGGCCTTGCGCCCTTTTCCGAATGCGCGCATCTCTGCGTGTATACTCGAATTTGCGTCAACTAAACATGTTTGAAAGGCACAAACTTTGACCGCACGCGTTGCCGGACGCCTCGGCTCTGAATTGCTTGATGGAAACAAATGCAGCTTTCTTGTCTGGGCCCCGCGTGCGAGCAGCGTCGAAATCTCCTTCAGCGAGCCGCGTGACCGCAAAGTTTCGATGCAGCCCGCAGAGCGAGGATACTTTCGCGCGATTGTGGACGACGTTGCGCCCGGCGCATTATACCGTTATCGCCTGAATGGCGAGACGGAGCGGCCCGATCCGGCATCACGTTCCCAACCCCAGGGAGTGCATGGGCCTTCTCAAATCGTAGATGATCGCTACGAGTGGAACGTTTCAAATTGGCGCGGGCTTCCGCTTGAAAAATATGTGATTTATGAAGTTCACGTGGGGACGTTTACGACGGAAGGCACTTTCGACGCAATTATTCCGCGGCTCGCGAGATTAAGAGAGCTCGGAATCACGGCGATGGAATTGATGCCAGTGGCACAATTTCCTGGTGATCGGAACTGGGGCTATGACGGAGTTTATCCGTTCGCCGTGCAGTCATCCTATGGAGGCCCTGCGGCGCTGAAACGTCTGGTCGACGAGTGTCACCGGCATGAAATTGCGGTGGTGCTTGACGTGGTCTACAACCATCTGGGCCCTGAAGGAAACTACTTGGCGGAGTTTGCTCCGTATTTCACCGATTCGTATGCCACGCCGTGGGGAAGCGCGATCAATTTTGATCAAGCGGGGAGCGACGAAGTTCGGCACTACTTTATCGAGAATGCATTGCAATGGATTGTGGATTTCCGGATCGATGCACTGCGGCTGGATGCCGTGCATGCGATCGTCGATCTTTCGGCGCGGCCTTTTTTGGGGGAGCTTCGCGCGGTCGTTCACACTAAGGCTGCGGAACTCGGCCGGGACGTGCAGCTAATCCTGGAAAGCAATCGGAACGATTCGCGGATGATTCGTTCCGACGCAGCGGGCGGGTGGGGATACGATGCAGTTTGGAATGACGATTTTCATCATTCGCTGCACGTGCTCCTGACTGGGGAGCGCGAGGGTTATTACGAGGATTATTCGGGAGTCGAAGATCTTGCGGGTTGCATTCGAGACGGATTTTTATATGCGGGGCGCTATTCGAGTTTTCGGCAGATGAGCTATGGAAGATCGTCGAAAGATATTCCCGCAAAGCGATTCGTTGTGTTCACGCAAAATCACGATCAGATCGGCAATCGGCGACTTGGCGATCGTCTGTCGCAGACGCTGAGCGTCGAACAGTTAAAGCTTGCGGCGGGAACAGTTCTGCTTTCACCGTTTATTCCGATGCTGTTTATGGGCGAAGAATATGCGGAGTCCGCTCCGTTCCAATATTTTGTGAGCCACGGGGATGCCGAGCTGATCGAGGCCGTGCGGCGCGGACGGAAAGAAGAATTTGAGAGGTTCGGCTGGAGTGAAGATGCTCCCGACCCCCAGGATGAATCGACATTTCTTGAAAGCAAGCTGAATTGGGATTTACAGAAAGAGGGGAGCCACCGAGCTCTTTGGGATTTTTATCGGGAATTGCTGCGCTTGCGCCGCGAGTTGCCGCCGCTGGCGCGACTCGACAAGGAATCGTTGAAGGTGACGACGCTTGCGCACGAAAAAGTGCTGTCAGTCAGAAGATGGGCCACGTCAGGGCAGGTTCTCATCATGCTTCACTTCGATGGAGGGTGGACTGATCTTGCGCTGCCAGTTCCGTCAGGCCGCTGGCGCAAGCTTTTGGATTCAAGCGATACACCGCCGAGCGACGGCGGCGGACCTGCGCATGAGAGTTTTGAGGCACGCGGCGAGATGCAGATGTCGTTGGGGCCGTGGGCTTTCGTCTTGCTGGTTCAAGAGATGTAACTAGAAATCTCCGGCGTCGTACACCGATTCAAAAAATGGAGGCGCGGGACGGAATTGAACCGTCGTAAAAGGCTTTGCAGGCCTTTCCCTATGCCGTCTTGGGTACCGCGCCTCGGAGCAAATCGGGAATGAGACTTGAGGAAACCGCTAAACCACGCAAACCGAACGGAAGCGGAGTAATCGTTCCAATTTGGAACATCGGATTACGACCGCAAACGTATCCTTATATATAAAACCGGCGGGAACCGCGTGCTACTTATTGGCCGCTGTAAGCCGACAAATCCGGCGGTTTCCAGAAAATGGCGGAAATATAGAGATGGTCGCCCGGTTTTCGCCACGTGCGGATCCAATCGGACAAGACATTGGCATCGATATTTACCGGTAACATGATCACGACGAGGCCGCTGTCGAGGAGTTGGCGGTAACGAGCGACAGCCTTCGCGGTGGCCTCCGGACTTTTTTGAATCGACGCGTGCCAGGGCATCTCAAGTGCGATGCCGTTATCAGGACCGACGGCTCGGATGAGCCTTTGAGTTTCGTCGTCGGACATCAAGCCGACATGCATGGCGATATTGAAAATCGCGCGCGAATTTTGCGATTCGGCAATTTTCCGAATCTCTTCGATATTGTCGCAATAAGCTTGCCACGGCTGTTTACGCTCGACCGCTGGTTGAATCGCGGCGTTATCCACGAACCGAATCGGCGCGGGCGATTGTTGCCACAACTGCGTGAGGCCGGCCTGAAACGCGTGACGAGTGTCGGGATCGGTGACGTCGATGATTCTGCGTTCGGCATGGCCGGGCCACGAACCGACATACTTCGCATTCGCCGGCATTTGCTCGATCGGAACCGCGACAAGCGGATAAGTGGTTTGCACGGCTTCCGGCTCGACGGTAGTGCCTGAAATATAAGTTCCAACGGCGATGTGCCGCGACTCAAGCAGCTTCCGAACTTTCGCATAATGCTCCGCGGCTTCGTGGCTCGCCGGCGAGACGTTGATGACGTTCAGGTCGGTGACGACTTTGTCTTGCGCGAACCATGCGGGAGGGCGGCTCTCGATGTACTGATTCACGTTAACGAGAATCCGCCAGTAGTGGCTCGAGTCGGGCCACTGAAACGCACCGTGTTGCGCCGGCCGCGTGACCGGTACAGCCAGCAGGAAGACACCAACTGACATTGCGACGCTTTTCAGCAGCGTCTTGCAATTTCGATGACACGAACTCGAACTTTTCGCTCGTATCACGCCGAACGAGCTTCTACTTTTCATGAGTGGAAATCTCACTTCCAACGCCGGAACTGCGTTACGCGGATAAACGCACGCGGCCTGCGCCCGCGGCGGCAGCCATGGCTTTCGGCTGCTCCATCAGTCGTTGCAGGACCTGCGAACTCGGATTGTAATCGGAGACGAGTTCTTTGAGGGCAAGCACTAGGCGCATATCGCGAGCGCGGCACATGGAGTGGAGCTGCTCCATCCAGGCAGCGGGATCGGGAATGCGAACGCGATCTCCTGCGAAGATTCGAATCTTCTCGTGATACGTGGCGAGAGTTTCCTCTTCGAGCGTGCTTAGTTCCTCGTACAACTTCTCGCCGGGCCGCGTTCCGGTGAACTCGATGCGAATGTCTTCCGGTCGCCGGCCGGAGAGCAGGATCATGTTCCGGGCGAGATCGACGATCTTCATGGGCTGACCCATGTCGAGGACGAATACTTCGCCGCCATTTCCCATGGTGGATGCCTGCAACACGAGTTGTGCGGCTTCAGGGATAGTCATGAAATAACGGCGCATCTCGCGATTTGTGACTGTGACCGGCCCGCCCGCAGCGATCTGCTTTTTAAAGATTTCGACCACGCTGCCGTTACTGCCGAGCACGTTTCCGAATCGAACGGAGACGAACTTGGTATGGCCGTTCTGCAGCGAACTGACCAGAAGCTCGGCGACGTGCTTTGTCAATCCCATGATGCTGGTGGGCCTGACGGCTTTATCCGAAGAAATCATCACGAAACTCTCAGCCTCGAAGCGTTCCGCGATGGTTGCAACGTTGTAGGTGCCCTGCACATTATTTTCGACGGCCCCAAAGATATGCGCTTCCATCAGAGGAACGTGCTTGTACGCTGCGGCATGAAATACCGTCGAGATGTCATAGGTCTCGAAAACTTCACTCAGACGCCTCGGATCGAGGATCGTGCCGATTTCGGGCTGAAAAGCAACGTCCGGGAAGGAATTATGAAGTTCTCGATCGATGAAAAATAAACCCGTCTCGGACGCGTCAAAACCGATGATCATCTTCGGACCAAATCTGGCGATTTGACGGCAAAGCTCTGAGCCGATGGATCCAGCGGCGCCGGTGACGAGGATTACTTTGTCTCCCAATTTCGCGCGCACGTTTGCGTCTTCGAGCATGACCTGCGAGCGTCCGAGAAGATCTTCGACGGCGACATCGCGGATGGGCGGAAGCTCACCATTTTTCTGCATCACTTCCGAAAGCCCTGGAACGGTGCCGAAAGTGAGTTCGGCAGCGGCACAGTGATTGAGGATTGCAGTCATTTGTGCGCCAGTGGCCGAAGGGATGGCGATCAAGACATGCTGGATTCTGTGCTTCACCGCGATTCGCTTTAGGTCTTCGCCGCAGCCGAGCACGGGCGCGCCCAGAGTCGACATGCCCGCCTTTGACGAATCGTCATCGATGAAGCCGCACACTTTGTAGCCGACCGCGGGATTCAGCCGAGTCTCACGAAGCAACATCACGCCAGCGGCGCCAGCTCCGTAAATGAGCGCCCTGCGCTGCTCGGGCTTGCGGAATGTGCTGGTGGCCTCGGCCGCCATACGCACGAGTACACGAATGCCACTGGTAAACAGCAGGCAAAGCGCAAGATCGACTAGATAGATCGATCGCGGAAACCCGCGTGGCGCAATCGCTCGAATCGCCAGAGCGCTGAGCATCGACGCGGCAATGTTGGCTGCTAGCAGCGTACGCGCGTCCGGCAAAGAGATGTAGCGCCAGGTCACGCGATCGACGCCGAAAAGTTGAAAGACTGTCGACTTGATCAGCACCCAGATCAGCAGCGCGTAGACCAGATGCTCGAATTGCCACGAAGGAATGTTGAATTCGAACCGCAGCAAGAACGCTGAGTAGCCGACCGCCGCGAAAACAAATATGTGCACCGCGGCGAGACAGACCCGGCGAAGCGTTCCTCTTACGTTCGAAGCGTGATGATCGGTATGGCTTGACATGATTCCTTGGGACCTACCTTTAGATTTTTAGGACGATTAAAATTCTGAATGATGAGTCGCGGCCAGAACGGTGCGACGAAACACCTTGCGCAACACTTCGATGGAATGACGACTAGACTTCAGGATTCCCGTTGATCGGTTGCGGTTCGAGTAGTTTTTCACCGACGTTGGCAATCTGAAATGGCGCCCGGTAAGCCGGGAAGTGATTTTTGGACATGGTCCCCACGCGGAGTTTCGTGGCGAACTTTTGCCGCTCGGCGGTCAATGCGTTATACGTTCCGCGATCGAGGATCCACCGGCAGGTGAAAAACGGGTAGCAAACCTCCGAGAAAAGGGACTTGAAGCGGAACAGAGAATCGTCGCTGCGGCTGCCGCGTCCCCCGCCGAGGTGCAGAAAGCGATTGCCGCGAGCGCGCGCCCAAAGCTGCGCCTCATGAACGAGCAGCTTGCTGGGCGAAAGCTGCGTGAACCGATCATCGGTGGCCAGCAGATGCACGTTCACGATCCCGTCGTATTCGACTAATAGCGCGGCGGCAACCACTTGGCCCTCGAACTTCGTCACCATCAGGCTTCCGTGCGAGCCGAGGGCGTTGCGGAGCTCCTTCAGTTGTCTGCTGGGGAATATATAGAAAGACGCGCTGCTGTTTCGCTTCATAGTGCTGTAGTAGAGCCGCAGAAAATCGTCGAAATAATTCCACTCGGGATCCGGCGCGGTTTCCAACGGCAAGCTCATCAACCGGCGCAATGCCTGACGAAGTTGGCGCTTGTACGAAGCCCAGATTTCGTCCGGCGATTTTTGTAGATCGATTGCGACCGTTTTGCCTTCGCCGCAGCCTTCGTCCAAAAGTTGCGGAGTCTCGCAGTCGTTCCGGAGGTAGTGCAGCCAGCGATGATTGCCGAGCAACGGATGCAAACGTGTAAAGACGCTCACGACGGACTGTGATCGCCACGCTTCGACCAAAGTGCTCCAGGCATCGGCCAAAAATCCTTCGTCGTTCTCACATCCTCGAATCAGCGGACCGGTATAGCCGTAGACCGAGGTGACGTCGCGATATTCACCGGCGGACGATCTCTCAAATCCTTCGATGTCCTGCAAGATGTAGGGCCATGCGACGAATTTTTCGGGCGTCCCGTAGACGGCGAGCGAAGCCGCGCCGCGCCCGAACGATTCGGCGACACGGTGATACTCGGCGGTGTGGAAAAAATCGTGAACGGCGCGGCTGGTGTACGCGGACCATTCCGGGTTGTTCGATGGAATCAGCGCCAGCGACTCAAGAGGCCGGCGAATTACGCGCGCACTCGTCGAACTCGCTGGTTTATGCGCGGGCTCGCCCAAATACGCATCGCCTGGCAATCGTGAACGAATGATTTTCGCCGGAGAGCCGTAGGCTACCACTCGATCGGGAATATCTCTCAACACGGTAGCGCCTGCGCCAACTACTGTGTTGTCTCCGATGCGGATCGAATGCGATACGACCGCCCCAATCGCAATCGCTGAGCACGCGCCAATTCGCACGCCGCCACCGGTTACTGCGTGCGGTGCGAGGCTGGAAAAATCCTCCATGCGAGAATCGTGATCGAGCGATGATCCGGTGTTCAGTATGCACGATTCACCGACATGGCACCCTGGGTTTACGACTACTCCCGCCATAATTACCGTCCCGGGGCCGACTGAAGAGCTCATGGCAATTTGCGCCGATGGATGTAGGGCGGAGACGAAGCGAATATGGGGGAGCATTTGCTTGATTCGCGCGGACATCCGGCTGCGGACCCAGTTATCGCCGATGGCCACGATGATTCCATCGCAGATTTGTCCCGCGACAAGCGCGGGCAGATCCTCATCGCTGCCGATGACCTGGTATCCGAGAACTTCCGTGCCCGGTGGCTTCACACTGTCGAGCAGTCCAACGATGCGGCAACGATTTTCTTGTTCGAGAATATCCACAACGACTCGCGCGTGGCCGGAGCAACCCACAATTACTACTCTCGGTAACACGGGGATTGATGCTTGTTCCAGCTCGTCCGGCGCGCGCATTTCGGTCACGGGTCGCGGAAGCGACGTCGATGTCGTTGCCGGTCGCGCAGGCGGAGTTGCCGGAAGTGACGTTTCCGTCGCCATGGGCACTGATGCCGCGATCTGCTTTTGTATCGAATTCGAGTTCGAAGCCATTTCCGGCGGGCGTACCGGAGTTGTGAACAGGCGAACCTCGTCTGCTCCAGTTTGCTTCTGGGTTTGTTGAGGGCTTGCCATTTTTTATGCTTTCGTGTCGCTCGGGACATTCGCCGGCGGCATGGATTGCGACCTCTGAACATCAAGAGGCAGAAGCGCCTCACCGTTTTCGGGCGTTGCGCCGCGCTGAGTCATGACGATCCAGACAGTAGCGAAAGCGATGCGCAGATCGAGATGCCACGACATGTGATCGACATACCAAGCGTCCATGGCCAGCCGCTTGTCGAACGACAGGCAACTGCGCTGATGAATCTGCGCCCATCCAGTGAGTCCCGGACGAACAAGATGGCGGCGCTGCTCCGTCTCTGTGTAGTACGGCAGATATTGTGGAAGCAGAGGCCGCGGGCCGACAAAGCTCAATTCGCCGCGCAGCACATTCCAAAGTTGCGGCAACTCGTCAAGACTCGTGCGGCGAAGAAACGTACCGAGCGGCGTCGAGCGGTGATTGTCGGACAACAGTTGACCATTTGCATCGCGCTCGTCCGTCATCGTCCGGAATTTCAGGCAGATGAATGATTTTTCATTCAGTCCTGGCCGCGCCTGCCGAAAAAGGATCGGCTTTCCGGTTGACACTCGAATGGCGATGGCAGTTGCCAGCATCACTGGCGACGCGAGCAATAATCCGACCGCCGCCGCCGAAACGTCAGCAGCCCGCTTGATCTTCGGATACCAACGGCCGGTGGATAACGCCGGCGAGGGAACGGTTACGCTCTCGCCGCCAGAGGTTGTCTGGCGACGCGCGTCTTCCCGCCCAACGAGTGGATCGCGTTCCGCAGTGACAAACATACGGTCTCGACTTCTCCTTGCGTCAGATGGTTGAAAAACGGCAGGGCGATCGTACGATCCGCGATGTGCTCGGTAATCGGAAATGCTCCCGCGCAATATCCGAACATGCGTTGGTAGAGGGGCTGAAGATGAATCGGCGGGAAGTAATTGCGAGCGCCAATTCCCTGCCGCTTAAGTGCTGCAATCACTCGGTCGCGATCCGCACGATTGAACTCGTCAGTCAGCCTGACAACGTAGACGAACCAACTGATCATCGCGTCTGGCTCGCTTGGTCGCGGCGCGATGACTTCGGGGATTTCGCGCATCGCTTCGTCATAAAATTCGGCTACCTGAGCGCGCGCTAAAATTACTTCATCGAGGCGAGCCAGTTGCGTAATCCCGAGGGCGCAATTGATGTCGCTCAGCCGGTAGTTGTAGCCGAGGGTGTCGTGTTCCAGCCATCCATCCGAATCCGCGCGGCCTTGATTCCGCCAGCTGCGGCATTGATTTGCGATCGATAGGTCATCGGTCACGATCACGCCGCCTTCACCGGTTGTTAGTTGCTTGTTCGGATAGAAAGCAAAGACTCCGGTTTGACCCGAAGTGCCGACCGGTGCGTTGTGATACTTCGCCCCGATGGCTTCGCATGCGTCCTCGATAATTGTGAGGCCTCGCTTTTGCGCGATGTAGGTTATGTCGTCGAGCGCGCAGGGCCTGCCGAAAACATGTACCGGCAGAATTGCCTTCGTTCGCGGCGTGATGGCTGCTTCGATTCGAGAAGCGTCGATGTTGTAAGTGACCGGATCGATATCGACGAAGACTGGCTTCGCGCGTTCAAACAAAACACAATTCGCCGAGGCCACGAAGCTGAACGGCGACGTAATCACTTCGTCGCCATCCCGGATACCGGCCGCCTTCACGCAGAGATGCAACGCGCTCGTGCCACTGTTGACCGCGACGGCGTAGCGCGATCTGGAGACTCGAGCAACGGCTTGTTCGAACTCCGGCAGTTTCGGTCCGAGGCTCAGTGCGCCAGAATCGAGCACCTCGAGAACGGCGGCTCGATCCGCTTCACGGATGTCCGGTGCAGCCAATGGTATTTGCAAGGTTTTGCTCCTGGTGTTTCAGAACTTACGCTGCTGTATGAATTGAGGCGCTTCTCGCTGAACTGCCGGCCACAGTTGTGGATTTGCCGCCTGATGCCGGTGCCGCAGTGTCTCGACGATCCAGCGACTGGACCAGCCGCTGGTATTCGGCGAGGACCAACGCAGAGGTTCGCGTCGAGGAAAAATGCCTCGAGACGAAATCGCGCGCGGCGACTCCGAAGTTTTCGCGCAGGGACGCATCGCTCAATAGCCGGCGGAGTGCCATCGCCAGCGCCTCGGAATCGCGCGGCTCGACCAGCAGTCCCGTCACTCCGTTACGAATCGCGTCCACGCAACCCGCCACTCGAGTTGCGACGATAGGAACCTGCATGGCGCCGGACTCGATCGCTACTGTCGATAGTCCTTCGCGATACGTTGGGAGCACGCACACATCAAGCGCGGAATAAATCGGCGGCATGTCACTGAGCCAAGCACCCGTGATATGTACGCGCGGATCGTTTTGCAGTTGCTGCGCGAGATCTGGGGGAACTGGATGGGCCGGCTCGAAATAGCCGCAGATAAAAAGATGCGCTTTTGGAAATTCGTCGCGCACGATCTTCCATGCGCTGGCCAGTTCTGCCACGCCTTTGTCCGGGACGAGCCGGCCGATATAACCAATCACCAGGGCTTCTTCGGGAATTGCGTATCGATCTTTCGTTTGAGCTGCTTTGATTTCGCGGTCCGCTCTTGGATTGAATTTTTCGACATTCACGCCGCTCAGACTTCCATCACCAAGTACGCGGGTTTTTTCCTTCGCGCAAAGCTTATTGGCGATCATGAAGCGACGAACTGAGCGGCTGACACAGAGAACTTCCGTCGCAAGGGCGCAAGCGATCCAGTCGGTCGCCGCCAGAATCATGCGGCCAAAGAATTTCTGCGTCAGAATTGGCAATCCATCGACCGTATACACTCGCACCGGAACTCGGGCGATGCGGGCGGCGATCATGCCCAGCAGACCTGCTTTGGGCGTGCGCGTCTGAACGATGGTGGGGCGAAGATCGCGAAGCAAGCGCCACAATTTAAACAGCGCGATCAGGTCGGCGATTGGACTGATCGCGCGGGTCATGGCCACTTCGTGCCGGACGCTATTCAGCGCGTCGTTTCCGGGCATCTGCTCGATGCCGGGCGAAGTGATGGTGTGAACTTCGAACCCATGCGCCGTCAGAAACCTGATCTGCTCAACTAGAAACGACATAATCGTTTCGGGAACGGTCGCGATGATCACCAACACAGTGGGATTTCCAGTGATTGTGCTGGTCGTGCTACGAGTTTCCTTGCGATACGCAGACGACGGCTGTTCGGTGGCCGCGACCTCATCCGGTTCGGCCAATAGTCCGCGCGTTTCTTCGGTCATCGCGATCTCTCGGCTTGCAAACGGTTAGCCTTGCGTCGCGAACGGATTTCAACACCAGTAGACTCTCGATTCGCGGCCCAATTCTCGGTTGCCGCGCGAACACGCTCAAAAAATTGCCGCCTGCGGCCGCTCAGGATCGAGTCATGATAATTCCGGGATTTCGCAATATTTTCTGCAGAAAGGCGAGTCATGCGATTTGAATCTCGGACGATTTCCGCAATTTTGCGCGCCAGCGCGGTCGCGTCGCCGCGAGGAACAAGCTCGCCGGGCGCGAGAAGCTCGGGAATTCCTCCAACGTTCGAGCCAACGCAAGGCAGCCCGCGCGCCATCGCCTCGATCATTGCCCGCGGCAGTCCTTCGGTCTTCGAGGCCAGGGCAAACAAATCCGCGCCGTCCAAACGCGCGCGAATCGCCGCTCCTCCAGAAACTTGACCGGCAAAAGTGATTTGCCGAGTGACGCCAAGACGTGCCACGCGAGTCTCAAGCTCGCCCTTCAGGCGTCCATCTCCAATAATTTCGAGTTCAACGTCGACGCCGCCGTGAATGCACATCGAAACCGCGTCGATGAGCACATCAAAACCTTTGTACGGAACTTCGAGAGTGCCCACGCTGACGATGCGTCGGGCGTGATGCGCCGGGCCATCTGTAAACACGCGCGGTGCGGCAGCAACAGCGTCATCGCGCAACTCGATGCTCGAGTAGGTCGTCGAAAACGCGGAAGAATTCGCCGCATAGCGCCGTTGCAGTTCTCCGCCCGTCACATAAGCCACGGCGCACGCCTTTTGGCATTGCCGCTTCAATTGGCTGGTCATCACCGAGCGAAGTATTGGGCGCAACGGATGACTGACAGCTCCGGGCGCGAACACTTCGTAAGGATCGCCGACCACCTCCACCCCGAATGGCCGGCTTGGCTCCATCGCGCGTTGCACGCACCGAGCGATTGGAGAAGCGACGCGCAAAATGACCGCATCGGCTCGCTGCACCGCCGCCCGAATGGTCGACTGCACCGCAAAACACTTTCGCGCATATTGCAGCGGTCCCACGTAGTAAGGAACCGTCTCGAAAATTACGCCCGGTCCGTCCGCTTGTTTCCAGGAAGGAAGTGGCTCGGCAACATCGCTGACGCGGGCCACGACGCGCACTTCGTCGAAAACATCCAGATAGCGTTTCCAAAACGAATAAGACGCCGCGCCGGTCGACCAGACCTTTCGATCCGGCGTCCGTTGAAATCGCTCTTCCAATGAAACGAGAACATTCATGTGATCTATTGACAGGATTCTGGAGGGCTAGCGGTGACTCGGCGCAAAATCATGAACAAACAATTTCCATTTCACCGAGCAAACGAGCACAACCAGCAATGGCAGAAATCCGTCCTTCACAAGACCGAATATAAGGTTGTCGGAATCCCCAGAGAGACCGGTAACGCAAAGATAGACTCCGAAAGGAACGAGCAGGAATCTGGCATCGCCGGGAAGCAAGCCACGAACGCGGCTTCGAAACCAACCAACAAGCAGCCCGAGCAATGCATACGCGAACGGCACACTCACCGGCCCAAAATTCAACATGGCTTCGCCCGCCAATCCATAAACCCGCGACGACCACAACACGCCCGGCACGAAGGCGCCGGTTCCCAATTCGATGTCGGTGCCCTCTTTCACTTTCGTGTCCGGCCGATCGGGCATAACCGCTTGTGGAATCAGAATCGCCAGCGCCCCAAGATAAGTGCGCCCGTAACCGTAACTGAAATCGCTCGAATCATTCAGCAGGCGATAGAGAATGAACGATTGCACGTCGGCCCGGCCGAAATCGCCGAGCACTAGTGCCTGCGATGTGCGGCCCGTTTTCTGCTCCGCCTGTTCTCTGGAATCTGAATTCGAATAAGCGTCCGTCGCATTCGCGCCCATGTCCTTATAAAAGCCGTAGAGGTACATGAACGCGAAGAGAAAAACACATCCGAGATACACCAGCTTTCTAGGAAATGGCCGGACAAGAAAATGAATGCATCCGACGACCCAGAAAAGCATCTGCACGGTTTCGCTGCGGCTACCGCGCAATCCTCCGAACAGCATCTGCATCACGAAAAGCACGAACAGCGCGGTGCCCGCGAGCACCCAGCTCACTTTTCGCCGCTGCATCTCCACGATCAAAAAGAACGCCGCCAGAATCGGAGCGCTCTCCGAAATCATGAACACCCATCCGAGCCCAAGAAAAGCGTTCGGATCGTTCAGGCGCGCGTCGATGTAACCGCTGATTCCTCCCATCTTTGCATAGACCCAAATCTGCGCGGCGACGGAAACGAACAGGCAGACCGGCAGAAACATTCGAAAGCGGTGCTTGTTAATTTCCCACATTTCCTCGACGGGCTTGGTGCGACGCTCGAACGCGCTGCGTCCCAGCCGGTAACACGCGATGCCGATCACGTTGAGGACGCCCATGTATCCGAGCCAGTCGCGCCAATCCGGCGGCGGCGATACCTCGTGCATGAAGAAATCCCATTGCACGTGGAGCAGCGGCGCGAGGAAAAAGAAGTGAAATCCGAGAATGCCGATGAGCCCCTGGGGATCGTAGAGATCGAGGCGGCCGCGGAACCAATC
>Ga0070765_100000944_pt1 | contig 17347 bp, 14 predicted proteins | sample HubBroMetageWFT5_FD_71516 | JGI IMG/M metagenome (GOLD analysis project Ga0070765, IMG submission 71516) | Warmed and freeze-thawed soil microbial communities from the Hubbard Brook experimental Forest, New Hampshire - Hubbard Brook CCASE Soil... | ecosystem: Environmental > Terrestrial > Soil... | reverse complement strand
TTTCAAGTGGCAGCGTTCGAGCACCAGATCCGCAGCGTCGCTTAGCGTAAACCACGCCTTCGCATACCCGGCACGAATTGGATTCGAAGGGCCGGCAGTGGCGTGAGCCATCACTTTATTTTCAGCGTCAACGAGAAAGCAGTCTGTCTTCGTGCCACCGCCATCGAAACCAAGATAAAAAGCCGCGGGACGTGGCGGATTCCTTTCTGGCATATTTTTCACCTTGCTTGACACTGCTCGAACCACGCGGTTAGCATCGCGCGACTCGTTTTACACATCATGCAAATCAGCTCAATCGACCTGGCCATCATCGTTCTCTATCTTGCGGGCGTTACGCTGCTCGGAGCCCATTTCCGCCGGGGCCAGCAAAGCTTGCGCGATTATTTTCTGGGCGGACGCACTGCGCCGTGGTGGGCCATCGCCTGCTCAATCGTCGCGACAGAAACTTCGACGCTTACAATCATCGGCACACCTGGAATCGCGTACGGCGGAAACCTCGGATTTCTTCAACTCGTGCTTGGCTATCTGGTCGCTCGTGTAATTCTATGCGTGGTACTCGTGCCCCAGTATTTTCAGGGGGAATTCTACACGGCTTACCAGCTTTTGGAAAAGCGTTTTGGGACGCGCATGAAGTCGGGGGCTGCCGTCGTCTTTTTATGCACCCGCGCGCTGGCCGAGGGCGTGCGGATATCGGCGATCGGGAAGGTTGTGAGCGTTGCGTTCGGCACCGGCGAGCGCAGTTCCATACTGATCATCGCCGCGCTTACGCTTTTTTACACCTTTGAAGGCGGCATGCGCGCGGTGATATGGACCGACGTGATGCAGTTCCTGCTGTACATCACAGGTTCGTTCGCTGCGTTTCTCCTGCTCCTGCACAAAATTCCCGGCGGCTGGCCCGCCGTAACTCAGGCAGCCGCGGCGGCCGGAGGCAAGCTCACCATTTTTGATTTCGCGTTCAGCTTGACGAAAAGCTACACGTTCTGGTCCGGCCTTCTGGGCGGAACATTCCTGACCATGGCGAGCCACGGCACCGATCAAACCATGGTGCAAAGGCTTCTCTCCTCGCGCAACGAACGCGACAGTAAGAAGGCGCTGCTCGCTAGCGGCGTGATTGTTTTCGCGCAATTCGCGCTATTTCTCGTGCTCGGTGTAATGCTTTTTGTATACGCACAAGCGTTTGCCTTCGCTACCCCGAGCAGCGATCCCGACAAAATTTATCCTGAGTTCATCGTTCACGGCATGCCCATCGGACTGGCCGGCATCGTGCTGGCTTCGGTCTTTGCGATTGCGATGTCGAACGCGAGTGGTTCGTTGAACTCGTTGGCATCCTCCAGCATTATAGATCTGGGCGCGCGACACGGTGAGACACGGGCGCAATCTCTCATCCGTTCGCGCAAGCTCACCTTGATTTGGGGCATCGTGCTCGGAATTCTCGGCTTAGTTCGTTGGGGACCAGTGCTGGTGGCAGGGCTGACGATTGCGTCCATCACCTACGGCGCAACGCTGGGTGTGTTTTTGCTGGGCAGCTGGAATCGCCGAGCGACTGAAGCCGGCGCGCTCGCCGGATTCATAACCGGGCTTGCGGCCATGATCGCGATTCGATCTCTGACGCCGCTCGCGTGGACTTGGTACGTCCTGGTCGGCACCTTGATCACGTTCGCGGTGGGTTCGTTCGCAAGCTTGTTCACCCCCGGTGCGAGCCGAGAGGCCGTTCGGGCGCAGCCGTTATAGAATCTCAATTCTTTGTGTGGGGAGAAATTTATCGCAACCGGGACGCGTTCGAAAGAACGACTCGAGCTGATACGCGGCCTGGGCCCCTGGGCTGCCTCGGCCATCGTCGTCGGCACCATGGTCGGCACCGGAATTTTTCTGAAGCCGAGCGAGATGGCGGCGGTCGGCGGCTCAGTCAGCCTGGTTTATGCCGCCTGGATCGCCGGTGGACTTCTTTCTCTATTTGGCGCGCTGTCGTTTGCAGAACTTGGGGCGGCGATGCCTGAGGCCGGCGGACAGTATGCATACCTTCGCAGAGGTCTCGGGCCCGTGTGGGGCTTTCTCTTTGGATGGATGCATTCCACGGTCGGCGAATCGAGCTCGGCGGCATCTATTGCCGCGGGCTTGGCAAGGTTTTCAAGTTTTCTGATTCCCGCTCTCGCCGTTCCTATCTCTTCGCGGCATTTCACGCTCCCATTTGGCGGCGGGCCTTACGAGTTCGTGTTCACCTGGTCGCAACCAATGGCCGCCGGCGCGATCCTTCTTTTCACCTTCATTAATTATCTCGGTGTGCGTCTCGGCGGGCGCGTGCAGGTTGCACTCACGCTCCTAAAAGTCGGCGCTGTTCTCGCGATTGTGGCGGCAGGGTTTTGGTTCGGCCACGGAAGCATCTCGCACTTTCATCCGTTCTGGCCGGTGCAAGCAAGCCGTAACACACTCGTCGCCTTTCTTGCCGCGCTTGCCGCAGCGCTCTGGGCTTATGACGGGTGGGAAGATCTCAACCGCGTCGGTTCCGAGATACAAAATCCAGAGCGGAATTTTCCGCGCGCGCTCGCGGGCGGAACGATTCTCGTCGCCGGAATATATCTTCTGTTTAACGCAGTTTGCTTTTACGCGCTTCCGTTCGACGCCGTCGCGAGTTCCTCGCACGTCGCTTCCGACGTGGTGGAAAGCTTCGCGGGCCGGGGGGCTGCATTCTGGATCACGCTTGCCATGATCGTGGCGGCGCTCGGCACGCTCAATTCGTCGATTATGAGCGGCGCGCGCGTCCCATATGCCATGGCCCGCGACGGCTTGTTCTTCCGCGTCACCGGGACCGTGCACCCGCGCTTTCGAACACCCGGCGGCGCATTGATTTTTCAGGGAGTTCTGGCGGCCCTTATGGCGCTGACCGGTACGTTTGAAGAATTGACTTCGCTATTCGTGTTCGCCGCATGGATTTTTTATGCGCTTTCTGTAGTTGCAATGTTCCGTTTACGCACAACGGCTCCGGAAATGAACCGCCCTTACCGCACTTGGGGATATCCCATTGTGCCTGGATTGTTCGTCGCGGGAGCTCTGGCGTTGACAATTAATATCTGGATCGAACGACCCGTTCGTTCCTCCATTGGTTTGGCGATGATTCTATCGGGACTGTTTTTTTATCGTCTATGGCGGCGACAAACCGAGTAGCGCGAGGTTGCTCACTATTTCGCACTACGACAATCTGTGAAACGAACCCGTTGAAGGAGGCGTTGGGAACAAATCCGGATGCAGGACATGCGCGAGAAGCGCGACTCCTTCCGCAAGCCGCGGCCCTGGGCGTGAGAAATAACTGTTTGCATTCACCGCGAACACGCGCTGCTCTCGCACTGCTGGCAGGCGCAGGTATCCATCGGGGAAATCTGCGGCATTGTATTCTGAAACGATCCGTTCGACAGCAAACCCGCAGGGCATCACGACGATAATTTCCGCGCCACTAGCTGCAATTTCTTCCGCGGTGACCCGGAAGGATGGCTGGCCGGCGCGGCCTAAACAATCTTGCCCGCCGGCCTTGGCAACCATTTCCGGGACCCAGTGCCCGCCAACGTAGTAGGGATCGAGCCATTCAAGGCACAGCACTCGCGGACGCCGCTTCGCTTGCGCCGCCTTAGCCTCTATCGCACCAACCCTCTGTTCGAGCGCGATGGCGAGTCCCTGCGCTTCTCGGCGGCGTTGCGTGGCATCGCCAATTTTGCGAATGTCGTCCCAAACGTCGCGCAGTGAATGAGGTGTGAGCGCGAGAACGCGCGGCTTCCTCGGCAGGCGTGCGAGGGCGGTCGATAGATCGTCAGGCGAAGCCGCACAAACATGGCAAAGGTCCTGGGTCACGATCAAATCCGGCTGCAGCGTCCGCAACAGTTCCGCATCCACCGCGTAAATGCCTTCACCGCGGGCAACTAGCTCGCTCACTTGGCGATCGATCTCGCCCGCCGGCGCGTGCGGATCAACGCGAGGTCGAATCAGCGCAGGCTTCTTGGCCGCTTCCGGCGGGAAGTCGCATTCGTGCGTCACGCCTACAATACAATCGCCAAGGTTCAGCGCGTACAGAATCTCCGTAGCCGAAGGCAGCAAAGAACAGATCCGCATCAATCATCTTTCCTATGCAAAGCGCACCTAAGATTGTGAACGAAATCGCAGTCGAACCGAAACTTGATTCTATCTTTTGGCCGTCGCCGAAGCTTGCGGAAGAAAATCGGCAAACACGTATCCCTCTCGTTCGACAACCTCTCCAGCCATGACGGGAATGGTTCGATGGAACATGGGTCCGCCATTCACAAAACTGTGAAACTCCCCATTCTCCCCGCAGGGATCTACTTCGGGCGGTAGTGCGTTCAAAAGTTCTGAATCGAATCGGCGTCCGGCAAATGAACGGTCCAGCTTGCGGGGATCCACACAGGTCAGGTAAGCGGACACACCGTTCTGAATCATTTCTTCAGCAAGCCGACGCGTGTCGCGTCCCCACAGCGGAAAGACCGGCGTCATGCCGCACCCGGTAAGTTGCTTTTCTCGATACGCGCGCACATCTTCGAGAAATAGATCGCCGAAAACAACGTGAAACACGCCTTCGGCCTTCGCACGGGTCATCGCTCCGCCCATAGCCTGCTCATAAATCTCATTCGTGCACGGCGATGGAATGGGCACCTTGATCAAGGGCAGCTCCGCCGCAGCCGCCTGCATTTCCAACAAACTTTCTCGCACCGCGTGCATAGCTACGCGGGAATACGTTTGATTCACGGTCGTAAGCAGCGCCACAACGTCAAACTCTCCGCTTTGGCGAACCACCTGGAGCGCCCAAGCGCTGTCTTTTCCGCTGCTCCACGCTAACCAAGCTTTCGGCTTCACTCTCACTCCCGCAGAGAATTCTTTACTTGATTTTCTCGCATCCCCTAACGATAGATAAGATATTTCGCGCGCATCGCGCCAAATTTTGCAAGATCCGCTCCCCAGCCGGATTCAATCTGCTTGGGAGCGTCGCCGCGCTCAAGGCGTTCGACGGTGGATTGCGATCCGAGCAGCCGGATCATTTTCGCAATCTGAAATTGTCGCGGGTAGAGCTTATGTAACGCTTCGGCAATCTCTAGCCCCATTTCTATCGAACGAAATTTATCGCGGTCTGTGACCGTCAGCCCAACTCCTTCGCATTGTTCCTCCGCATACGGCCCCGCCTTCGGGGTAAAAGATCGCGCCTCAAAACTCGCTCCAGAAATCGAGCGGCGCTTGAGTTCCGCCAGCAGAGCTTCCGGATGAATCCACGGCGCGCCAAACTCCAGAAACGCGTCCTCGGTTCCACGCCCCACCGATACGCCGCCCGCTTGCAGTATCTCAATTCCAGGATAGGGAACCAGATTTGCGACCGCCGGCAGATTCGGTGATGGCGGAATCCACGGCAGGCCAGTCATCCAGTACATACTGCCTCGCTGCCAGTTTTTCATTTCAACCACGTGCAGGTCCGCCCCCATCTTCTTTTCAGCGTTGAACATCTTCGCGAGTTCGCCGATCGTCATGGCATAGCGCACAGGCATTGCAAAATATCCGACGAACGAAATCTGGTCAGGATCGAGCAGGGGCCCTTCGATGATTTCGCCGCCCAGCGGGTTGGGCCGGTCGAGCACGAAGAACGCAATTTTTCGTTTTGCCGCTTCTTCCATGCAATAACCCATCGTCGTCACATAGGTGTAAAAGCGCACTCCCGCGTCTTGAATGTCAAAAACCAGCGCATCAATCCCGTTCAGCATTGCGTCGGTCGGCCGTCGGGTCGAGCCATAAAGGCTATAAATCGGCAACCCTGAAGCGGAATCAGTCGCATTCGCTACATCAGCATCAACGCTGGCCGCGATGCCGTGCTCCGGGCTGAAAATTGCAACCAACTTGACTCCGTCGGCGCGCTCCAGCAGATCAATTGTCCGCCGGCCGTGCGCATTGACGCCGGTTTCGTTCGTGATCAGGCCGACACGCTTGCCGTTCAAGGCCACAAAATTCTGTGCCTCAAGAACGTCAATTCCGGTTTCCGTGCGGGCAGCTGCGGCTTGTGCAGATTTTTCTTGCGCGGAGGCGCTCAAACCGCAGCAAAACCCCGCCAACAATGCGCGCTGCAGCCAAACCCGGAGAGAACGGATACGAAACACGCGCGGGGACGTCTCGTTGTGCCTCATGGAGCCGTGTGCTATATACAGCCGCGGGATGCAGGCGTCAACATGGAAGGCCTTCGGCGAATGCGATGCGTAAACTCGGCCTTTCCGCACTGTCTGTGCTTCTTCTCATGACACTATCCCTTCGAGCGCAAAAAACTTCCTCCAAGAATCCACGGCAACCCATCACCAAACCGGGGTGGGTGGAAGCAACGCTTAACAGAATGACGCTGCGCGAAAAGCTTGGCCAGATGTTGATGCCTTATTATTTTGGCATTTTCACTTCGACGGAAAGCGCGGACTACAAAGAATTGCTCCACCAGGTGGAGGACAATCACGTTGGCGGATTTATCCTCGGTACCCAACGTGGCCCCCTCGGCATCGAGCGAAGCCAGGTTTATCCAACCGCCGCGCTAACCAACGAATTGCAAAAACACGCGAAGACTCCGCTTTTGATTGGCGCGGATTTTGAAACCGGAACAAGCATGCGCATCGACGAGGGTACTTCGTTTCCTTCCCCCATGGCAGTTGCCGCGGCTGACGATCCGCGAGCCGCTTACACGATCGGAAAGATAACCACGCTCGAGGCGCGAGCCGCGGGAGTCCGCTGGATTTTCGCGCCAGACGCGGACGTGAATAACAGTCCGAACAATCCGATCATCAATATTCGTTCCTTCGGCGAAGACCCGAAGCGGGTCGCCGAGTACGTCACCCAATTTGTACGCGGCGTGGAAGAAAATGGCGGCTTGGCCGCTGCCAAACATTTCCCCGGGCACGGCAACGTCAGCGTGGATTCGCATCTCTCGCTCGCCACGGTTCCGGGCGACCGCGCCGAACTCGAAAACACGGAGCTGGTTCCCTTTCGGGCCGCGATTGCCGCAGGCCTCGGCTCGGTGATGCCGGGACACTTGAACGTGCCGGCCTACGAATCCGACCCGACCGTCCCCGCAACTATTTCGCGAAATATTTTGACCGGCCTCCTGCGCGACGAATTGAAATTCAAGGGCCTCATCGTCACCGACGCGATGGACATGGGTGGCATCACCTCGCAGTTCGCGCCGGGCGATGCCGCGGTTCGAGCGGTGGAGGCAGGCGCGGACGTGATTCTGCAACCTCCGGTTCCAGACGCGGCCATGGCTTCGCTCGAAGAAGCCGTGAAGTCCGGCCGCGTCTCGGTAGCTCGCATTGACGAATCCGTTCGACGCATTCTGCAGGCCAAATCTCGTCTGGGACTGGACAAAGATCGTCTCGCCGATATCGAACGCCTGAGCGAAAAGTTCGCCAGGCCGGAATATGCTTCCGAAGCGCAAGCCATCGCGGACCGCGGCGTGACGCTTCTTCGCGACACCGCAAAGCTTCTGCCATTAGACGCGACGCGTCCCCTTCGCGTGCTGCTGGTATCGCTCTCCGCCGACTCCGACCCTTACCCTGGCGAAAACATCGAACCCGAAATTCGCTGGCGTGTGGATTCGCTAATCGCTCTGCGCGCCGACACACAATTCGCGAGCGCGAATTTCTTGAAACTTCCTCCGCCGGAAAGCTACGACCTGGCGATCGCCGCGCTGTTCGTGCGCGTCGCCGATCGCAAGGGAAACGTGGGCCTCCCGGAAAATCAGCGCGCAGTGGTGAACCAAATGATCGCCTCCGAGAAGCCGGCCGTGGTGATGTCGTTCGGCAGCCCCTACCTAATCGACAATTTTCCAGAGGCGAAAACCTGGCTCGCTGAATTCTCGACCAACGACGTTTCGCAACGGGCAGCCGTTCGTTCGCTTTTTGGTCAAGCCCCCACCCAGGGCCAAATTCCAGTCAGCGTTCCGGGTACGGTGAAACGCGGAGACGGCATTCGCCGGGCAGCGAATCTTATGACGTTGCAACCAGCGCCGGCTGATATGGCCGCCCGTCTTAGACCGGCCTTCGATGTGATGGATCGCGCGATTACCGATGGCGCAATCCCCGGCGGCGTTCTTGCCGTCGGGCTACACGACCAATTGATCGTTCGCCCGTTTGGCAAGCTAACACGCGACGCAAAATCCCCAGCGGCGAACGCGAGCACGCTCTACGACATGGCTTCTCTCACCAAGGTCGTCGCCACGACCACCTCTGTGATGATTCTGAAGCAGCAAAAGCGGCTCGATCTCGACACGCCTGTTGCCCGCTACTTGCCCGAATGGGCAGCAGCCGCAAAATCAGATCCAGACCCCACCTGGCGCGCGCGCGTGACGATTCGCAACCTTCTTCTTCACGACTCCGGCCTCCCTGCGCATCGCGACTTTTATAAGCAAGCAAATGGGCACGACCCCGTGCTCGCGCGCGTATTCGCGGAGCCGCTAGTTCACCAACCGGGAACGAAAGTGGAATATTCCGACCTGGGCTTTATCTTGCTGGGCGAAATCGTCCAACGCCTCACGGGAGTTCCGCTCGATGAGTTTGTCAAACGGCATGTTTTCGCGCCGCTCGGCATGAACTCGTCGATGTTCAACCCGCCCCGCAAGCTGTCGCCGACCATTGCGCCCACTGAAAACGATGCCGATTTCCGCAAGCGTCTGATGCAAGGCGAAGTCCATGACGAAAACGCCTGGGCCATGGGCGGCGTCTCCGGGCACGCAGGACTTTTCTCAACCGCTGGCGATACCGCCATATTCGCGCAGATGATTTTGAACGGGGGCATGTACGCGCACCATCGCATTCTCACGCGCGCTACCATTCAGGAATTCACCGCTCGCCAAGCCATCGCAGATTCCGCACGCACTTTGGGATGGGACGCTGTGACGCAGCCTTCTTCATCGGGCCATTTCTTTTCCCCAGCCAGTTTTGGCCACACCGGTTTTACCGGGACGTCCCTTTGGATCGACCCCGACCGCGATCTTTTCGTCATTCTGCTGACCAATCGCGTGAACCCCACGCGGGCCAACGAGCAAATCCGCCAGTTGCGTCCGGCCGTACATGACGCCATCATGCAGGCCTTGGGACTGGCAAATCAGCCTGCCGCGGTTCGATAACTCCAATAACTCCAACGTCACAATCCTCCGTTAGATTTCGCCGCGGTTCGTGAACGCGACGCCGACCCCGGTATAATCAATGCAGGCACAAAGGGGCGCGCGTTTGAAGCCGTCGAAAACCGAGCAGCGAAATCCGCGAACTCGCGGACTCGATAAGAAGCCCACGCTGGAAATTTTGCGCGCTCTGAATCGCGAAGACAGGCAAGTGGCAATCGCGGTCGGTCGGGAGCTTCCGAAAATTGCGCGCGCAGTGGATACGATCGTGAAAAGTTTCCGCAACGGCGGGCGGCTTTTTTATGTGGGTGCGGGAACGAGCGGTCGCCTTGCGGTTCTCGACGCCGCAGAATGCCCGCCGACGTTTGGCACCGCACCGAAAATCGTGCAGGCCATTATCGCCGGCGGTTCGCAAGCGGTGCGAGGCGCGGTCGAAGGCGCCGAGGACTCGGCGAAGAATGGCGCACGCGACTTGGCGAAAGCAGGGATGAAACGTGGCGATGTGGTCGTTGGCTTGGCGGCCAGCGGAACTACGCCGTACGTCATCGGCGCGATGCAGTTTGCCAAGGAACGCGGCGCGGTAACAGTCGGCGTCACATCTCATCCGATGTCGCCTCTCGCACGCACCACGAATATCGCGATCGCGCTGGACACCGGCCCCGAAGCGATCACTGGTTCGACGCGCTTGAAAGCTGGCACGGCGCAAAAAATGGTTCTCAACCTGCTCTCTACCGCTTCGATGGTGCGGCTTGGCAGGGTTTACGAAAACTGGATGGTATACGTGGCGCTAACAAATCAGAAGTTACGGCAGCGGGGAGCACGGATCCTTCAAGAAGCTACCGGTGCGAGCGTGTCAGCAGCACAACACGCGCTGCGTCAGTCGCAACACAATCTGCCGGTTGCTCTAGTGATGCTGAGAACGGGCGCCGATATCCATGACGCGCAACGACGGCTGCAGCATTCCGGAGGCAACGTGCGGCAGGCATTGGAATCCCGCGCCGCAAAGCAGCCAAGCGCACCAAGGAAGAGGAAATAGCATGGACCGATTCAAAATCCAGGGCGGACACAGGTTGCAAGGCACGGTCCGAATCAGCGGCGCGAAAAATGCCGCGTTGCCCGCAATGGCCGCCGCGCTGCTTACGAACGAGCCGGTGACGTTGCAAAATATTCCGCACGTGCGCGACATCATCACCATGGCCAAGCTGCTCGCGCATATGCGTTGCCGCGTCGAAAGCCCTGATTTGCCGCCCAGCGAGTTCACCATCCAAGCCGAAACTGTGTCCCTGCAGGAAGCCCCTTACGAACTGGTGAAAACGATGCGTGCCTCGGTTTTGACGCTCGGCCCGCTCGTCGCCCGCTTCGGTTACGCGCGCGTTTCGCTCCCGGGCGGGTGCGCGATCGGAGCTCGCCCCATTGACATTCATATTCAAGCTCTCGAAAAACTCGGCGCGCAAATTAAGATGGAACACGGCTACGTGGAGGCGCGCGCCAAGCGCCTGCGCGGCGCCATCTTCCGCTTTCCGAAAATTACGGTTACTGGAACAGAAAATGTTTTGACCGCTGCGGTTCTCGCCGAAGGCGAGACGGTCCTGGAAAACTCCGCTCTCGAACCGGAAGTCACCGATCTCGCCGAGCTCCTCATCAAGATGGGCGCCAAGATCGAAGGTGTGGGCACTTCCACGCTGCGGGTCCAAGGTGTCCAGCGATTGCATGGCGCGTCGCACACCATTATTCCCGACCGCATCGAGTGCGGTACCTTTCTCGTCGCCGGAGCTATCACCGGCGGGGATCTGCTGCTCACCAACTGCGAGCCCCACCATCTGGTTGCCGTTATAAACAAGCTGAAAGAATGCGGCGTCGAAATCAGGTGCGAAGGCAATGGGTCGCTTCGAGTGCGCGGCGCGAAAAAGCTGGTGGCCGCCGACATCACCACCGAGGAATATCCCGGTTTCGCCACCGACATGCAAGCTCAGTTCATGGCGCTAGCCACACAAGCAACCGGCGTTTCGCGCGTCCGAGAAACCATCTTCGAAAATCGCTACCTGCACGCCAGCGAGATTATGCGCATGGGAGCAAACATCGCAGTGGAAGGCAATCTCGCCGTGATTACCGGTCCCACGCCGCTCAGTGGTGCGCCGGTCACCGCCTCCGACCTGCGCGCAAGCGCTTCGCTCGTCTTAGCCGGGCTGGTAGCCGACAACACCACCTGGATCGACCGCGTCTATCATATCGACCGCGGCTACGAACGCATCGAAGACAAACTCCGCGACATCGGCGCCAGCATCGAACGAGTCTCTTCGCCGGAAAATAAATAAAAAAAGGGGCGATTCCTCGCCCCATTTTCTCTTTCGATTTTCCCTTAGATGTGATCTAGGAGTGGCCTTCCGCCGCGGCTGCTTCTGTCTTCGGCAGCTTGTCGCGCTGGTCGCGCAACACTGCCTTGCGGCTCAACCGGATTTTGTTCCCCTCGATCGCCAGAACCTTGACCAGAATCTGATCGCCTTCCTTCAACTCATCGCGAACCGCACGAATCCGCGCTTCTGCAATTTCGCTGATGTGCAGCAATCCGTCCGTCCCGGGGAAAATTTCGACGAACGCGCCAAACTCCGCGATGCGTACGACGGTGCCGAGATAGGTCTTGCCGATTTCGGCCGTGGCCGTGACATCGCGAATCATTTTCAGCGCTTCTTCCGCGCCTTTTCCGCTCGACGCGAAAACGTGAACCTTACCGTCGTCCATCACATCAATTTTCACGCCCGTGGCCTCGATGATGCCCCGGATTTTCTTTCCGCCCGGACCGATCAGATCGCGGATCTTGTCGGTGGGAATGCTGAGCATGAAAAGATGCGGAGCGTAGGTGGAAATTTCCGCGCGTCCGGTGGAAATCGTGCCGTCCATGTTGTCCAGGATCTGCAGTCGCGCCCTCTTGGCCTGCGCCAGAGCCTCGCGCATCATGGCGATGCTGACGCCGCTGACTTTGATGTCCATCTGCAGCGCGGTAATTCCCTGCCGCGTGCCGGCCACCTTGAAGTCCATATCGCCGTAGTGATCTTCCGCGCCGGCGATGTCGGTTAAGATCGCGTATTTGTCGCCCTCCACCACCAAGCCCATCGCAATTCCTGCGCATGCAGATTTGAGCGGAACGCCCGCGTCCATAAGCGCCAAAGAAGCTCCGCACACAGTAGCCATTGAGGACGAGCCGTTCGACTCCAAAATATCGGACACTACGCGCACGGCGTACGGAAAGTCCTCTTCCGCCGGAAGAAGGTTGGCGATTGCTCGTTCGGCCAACGCTCCATGACCGATTTCACGGCGTCCCGGTCCGCGAAGGAATTTCACTTCACCCACCGAGAACGGAGGGAAATTGTAGTGCAGCATGAACCGCTTGAATGTTTCCTCTTCGAAAAGCAGGTCCAGCCGCTGTCTGTCTTCTTTCGTGCCAAGAGTAGCCGTGGCCAGAGCCTGCGTCTCACCGCGGGTGAATAGTGCTGATCCATGCGCGCGCGGTAGAACACCGACTTCGCAGTTAATCTGTCGAATTTCATCGAACGCCCGCGCATCCGGACGCCGGTGACGAACCAGCATATCGTCGCGGAAAATTCGTTCACGGAGTCGTTCGAAGGCGCGGGCTGCCAACTTGCGCTTTTCCGTGTCGTCTTCTGGAATTGCCTTCATGATTTCCGCTTTGATGGCATCTAGCAAGCTATAGCTTTCCGACTTCGGGTGTTTCTGCGTGTCCGCAGCGTCGCGCAGCTTCTCGCCATAATCGATCTGCATCTGTTTGAACATCGCGTCGTCAAACACCGGGGGCGTGACCGTAACTTTCTGCGTCTTCACACGGCTTTGCAGTTCGCGGATTGCGGCAACGATTTTGCGAATTTCCGTGTGCGCGAATTCCAACGCATCTGCCACAACGTCTTCGGAAACTTCCAGTGCGCCGGATTCCACCATCACAATCGCTTCCTGGGAGCCGGCCACAATCAAATTCATCAGGCTGGTCTTCTGCTCCGCTACGGTCGGATTCACCACCAGCTTGCCGTCGATCAATCCCACGCGAACGGCGGCAATGGGCTTCTCAAACGGAATCTTCGAAATATACAGCGCAGCAGAAGCCGCGGTGACCGCAATAACGTCCGGATCATTTTCGCTATCGGCGGAAAGCACCATCGCAACAATCTGCGTTTCGGTGGACCAGCCTTCGGGAAACAGCGGCCGCAGCGGCCGATCGGTCAGCCGCGAAGTCAAAATCTCGCGCTCCGAAGGGCGCCCTTCACGCTTAAAAAAACCTCCGGGAATTTTCCCCGCCGAGTAGGTGTACTCGCGATAATCCACGGTGAGAGGCAGAAAATCCTTGTCGGTAGCTTTGTTGTCCATGCAGGCCGTAGCCAGCACCACTGTATCGCCATAACGCGCCACCACCGATCCATGCGCTTGGCGGGCAATCTTGCCGGTCTCAAACGTCAATGTGCGTCCGCCTACTTCCAAACTTACTTTTTCAAACATCAAACACGTCCTTTTTTCTCCGATTCGTCGGAGTCTGATTCAGATACGAGAGACAACTCTCGGGAACTCACATCGAGGAAGGACAATTGCGAAGAAAGGAGCGGTATACTATCGATCCAGCATTCTCGCGCCGCACAGCCCGCATGTCGCCCGAAAACTCGTTTGTGCGGATGAGACAACGCAGCCCGAAAGGCCGGCCAGGAACCTGCTACTTACGCAAGCTGAGTCGTTCGACAATCTCGCGATACCGATTTGGGTCGCGGCGGTTCAGGTAGTCCAGCAGCCGGCGGCGTTTGTTGACCATCATGATCAACCCGCGCCGTGAGGCGTGATCTTTTGCGTGGGACTTTAGGTGAGTGGTGAGGTAGCTAATACGCTCGCTCAACAACGCGATTTGCACTTCCGGTGACCCGGTATCCTTCGGGTGCGTCCGGAACTGCTCGATCAACTCCGCTTTAGCTTCCATCAACTTGCCCCTCCCCCTGAATCGCCGTGCGCCGCACTCTATGCTCTTGTCTCTTCTTCGATCATTGAAAATGCTAGCACAGAGGCCCTCTAGCGCAAAGCGAATTCCCTCCGCTTAAGGTCTCTTCGCTGGACGAACTCAAGGCTTCTGGGAATTGACAAGTGACAAAAATTCATCGCGGGTTTGCTTGTTTTCGCGGAACGCGCCCAGCATCGCGCTGGTTGTCGCCATCGAATTTTGTTTTTCCACGCCGCGCATCACCATGCACAAATGCCGCGCCTCGATGATCACTCCCACTCCCTGCGGACTCAAATGCTCCTCGATTGCGTTCGCGATTTGGCTGGTTAGCCGCTCCTGGATTTGTAACCGCCGCGCGAACATATTTACTAGCCGCGCGATTTTACTCAGTCCCACGACCTTCTTCGAAGGAATGTAGGCCACATGGCAGCGTCCGAAAAACGGAAGCAAATGATGTTCGCACAAACTGTAAACTTCTATGTCTTTCACCACCACCATTTCGTCGTAGCACACGCTGAACATCGCTCCGTTCAGCAGCTTGTTGGCGTCCTGGCGATATCCGCTGGTCAAAAAACGCAGAGCCTTCTCGAAACGCTCCGGCGTGCGCCGCAAGCCTTCGCGGTCGGGGTTTTCTCCCAGCAGCACGATCATCTTGCGCACCAGATCGGCGACGCTCTCGGTCCCGGTCGCCGGTGGGATTATGATTTCACTCGTTTCACTCATGGTGTCGTGGCTCCTCTTCATGCCCTAACATTCAACTCGACGGCCCGTCTTCAATCTCAAAACTATTCTTGCTGGTTTCCTCGATGCGAACCCGCTCCAGCCGCGCCAGTCGAAAACCCTTCAGCCTGTCAAAAATGGCGCGAGAAACGTTCTCGGTCGTCGCCACCTGCTCGCGAAACTCGCCCACTTCCTCGTTTAAAAACTTTTGATCGAACGGCTCGATCACTTCTCGCTGCACGAACGGATCCAGCTCCCCAAGGTTCGCGATCATGCCGGTCTCCGGGTCCACCGGCCCCGTCACAGTTACTTCGAGCACGTAGTTGTGCCCATGTCCATAAGGATTACTGCATTTCCCGTACACCCGCCTGTTTTCCGCTGCGCTCAGCTTGGTAGTGTGTAACCGGTGCGAAGCCGCAAAACGATAGCGCCTGGTCAAGGAAATCTTCATGGCTGGGTCCCGTTTCCGGCGCTCACATCCACAAAAAGTTCGGGAGACTCATACAATCTCACGCGATCCAGCTTGCCGGTCTTGATTTTCGGCTCCAGTAGCTTCCAGATCACCGCCGCGATGTTTTCGCACGTCGGAATCTGACCGCTCAGCTCCGGCACTTCATAATTCAAGTGCCGATGGTCCATGCGGTCCATGACTTCGGTTTGCAATATATCCTTCAGCTCTTTTAAATCCAGAACCATCCCGGTCGTCGGATCCGGCTCACCCGCTATGGTCACTTCCAAAACGTAGTTGTGTCCATGCCCGTGTGGATTATTGCATTTCCCGAAAACGCGCCGGTTCTGTTCCGCTGAAAAATTCGAATTGTGATAGAAATGCGCCGCCGAAAATTCGATTTTGCGCGTGATGCGAATCATGAAGTCCTTGCGGGGTAGACCCGCCCTTTCCAATGTACCTCGCCGTGCGTGTTCTTCCACCAGGAAGCAACCAGCGCGACGCAGTAGAGGTATACACCCGGCACGTAATATTTGATGTATGAGACCGGATACAGATTCCGATACAGCTCAACTCCGTAGCGGAACGCGCGCCCAACGAGCAGCGCTGCAGCCAATGCGGGCAAGAACCAAAGCGGAGCCACATGCTTCCGCGCCGATGCAATCCACAGTGATGTTAGAATTAAAAACTCAAGCCAGGGAAACACATCGCCGATCTCAAGCCATACCCCCACGGGTTTCCCGCCCATCAAGGGGTACAAATTTTTCGTCCATCCCTGCCACATGGCGCCAAAACTTCTGTACATCCGCGTGCGCACAGTTCCAATCGGCGCGGTAAAGTAGATCCCATACCCCGCGCCTTTCACTCGACGCGCGAGCGCTACATCCTCCAAAATCTGCCCCGCAATTGCCGCATGCCCGCCCAGCTTTTCGTAAACCTCGCGGAGCAGCAAAAGAAATTGCCCGTTCGCCGCCGCATCCGGCTGCCGGCGATCGTTTACCCTCGCAAACGAAAATTTGTTTGCCAGCCTGCAATAAACGAACGGAATCAGCGCGCGCTCCCAGAACCCGCCCATTTCCTGTTCCGGCGAATACGACACCAGCACCGCATCGTGCTCGACGGCATCGCAGAGCGCCCGTCGAGTGGACCCATGAAGGTGATAGGTATCCGCGTCGGTGAAGAGCAGCCAATCCCCTGTCGCCGCCGCTGCACCAATTGAAACCGCATAATTCTTGCCGGCCCAGCCCGGCGGCAGCGCATCGCCCGTGTTCAGAATTTTCAGCTTCGGTATGCGCGCAGCAAGCTCAGCCAGAATCGCACCGGTCCGGTCGGTCGACTGGTCGTCCACCACCATGACCTCGCCAATCTCCGGCTGCGCCGCCACAGACTCCACGGCTCTGGCGATGGAGGCTTCCTCATTTCGAGCCGGAATAATGGCGGAGACCATTTGATATGCGAACCGCCAGCAGACGTTGCGCCGCTGCTGTCAAAGCAGCCCGTCGCAAAATGCTCGCTTTCGATTCGCCGATACTCGTATTATAGGTCGCTTGGACAAAGGACTGAAACGGAAACTAAATACTGGCCTGGTTCTCGCCTTCGTCGCGGGACTTCTCTTCCTTTTTGCACGCCCCGACTATCGCCAGGGCGAAGCTAGCCTGCGCGGACAGCCCGCCAAAGACTTCGCTCTCACACTCGATGGCAAGCCCGCGCACCTCTCCGACCTTCGCGGCAAAGTAGTGCTGTTAAATTTCTGGGCCACTTGGTGCCCTCCGTGCGTCGAAGAAACGCAGTCACTCAATCAGTTGCAGCGACGTATCGCCCCGCTAGGCGGCACCGTGCTCGGGGTCAGCGTGGACGACGATCCGCAAGCCTACGAAATTTTCCTGAAGACCTACAACATCACTTTCCCTACCTTCCGCGACACCACAAAACAAATCCCCCACTCCTATGGCACCAGTATGTACCCCGACACCTACGTCATCACCCGCAGCGGCCGTCTAGACCGCAAAATCGTCGGCGCGCAGGATTGGAACAGCTCCGACATGACCGCCTATATCAA
>Ga0070765_100000943_pt1 | contig 17347 bp, 20 predicted proteins | sample HubBroMetageWFT5_FD_71516 | JGI IMG/M metagenome (GOLD analysis project Ga0070765, IMG submission 71516) | Warmed and freeze-thawed soil microbial communities from the Hubbard Brook experimental Forest, New Hampshire - Hubbard Brook CCASE Soil... | ecosystem: Environmental > Terrestrial > Soil... | reverse complement strand
GGCGACCACGTCGCCTTGCGCCTTCATGGTGGTTTCGGTTGTCATGTGGTGCTCCTACTCTGACGGACCCTCTTCGGGTCGGGTTCGAGGCGATCCCGGTGCGAGACCTCCGAGATGAGCGGCCAAACGGTCGAGCGACGTCAAGAACCCCGCCTGTGCCTGAGGAGACATGAATGCCTCGGGGACGTAGCGCTGACGTATCCGTACTTCGGTTCGGTCCGGCCCGAGGGCAACGAATTGCGTGATCACTTTCATGCCGGAATGCGTCTCGGTCCACGACAGAAGTTCCGGCGGGCGCACTTCGTCGTAGACGGCGTGCGTCGGGTACTCGCTGCCGTCGCGGTCGTTGACCATGACGGTCGAGAAGACTCCGCCCGGCCGTGCATCGACAGAGATGTGCTCGCGTGGCGCACTGGTGCCAGCCGGACCCCAGAAATGGGCGAGCTGATCCGGGTCGATCATGCACTCGAAGACGAGCTCGCGCGGAGCATCGAAGACCCGAGCAAAACGGAGTTCGTTCTCGGGCGCTGTCACGATCCGGACCCTTTGCGCCGACTGGGGCCGGCTCGGAGGCCGCGCAGGTGCGCGTCCAACTTGTCGAAGCGTTGGTTCCAGATCTGACGGTGCGTGCTGATCCAATCGAGCGTCTGGTCGAGCGCACCGACCTCGAGGTGGCACGGCCGGAACTGGGCGTCACGCCCGCGTGAGATCAAACCACTGCGTTCGAGCACCTTGAGGTGCTTTGAGATGCCGGGCAGTGACATGGCGAAAGGGGCGGCCAGTTCGCTCACCGTTGCGTCGCCGTGCGCGAGCCGGCTCACGATGGCCCGCCGTGTGGGGTCGGCGAGCGCGGCAAACGCTGCATCGAGCCTTTCCTCGGTCATCTGCGCTGTCATTCCTGGTATTTAACCTAGGAGTTAGTTAACTGTCAAGTTAACTACCGTCCGTTGGTGTTCGGGGCCGGTGCCCGGCCCGCTAGAACGCCGGCATGGAGAACCCCCTGCCGCCCCTGGCCCAGTCGGTCCAGCACCTGCGCGAGCTGGTGCGCAGCCTTGACGCCGACCAGCTCGAAAGCCCCTCTTACGACGCAGACTGGAGCATCGCCGACGTTTTGTCCCATCTGGGCTCGGGTGCCGTGCTGATGGCACGCCGACTCGAGGCAGCGCTCTCTGGCGAGCCACTTCCCGACGACGTAGCGCAACCGGTGTGGGACGAATGGAACGCCAAGTCGCCTCAGGCGCAAGCGGATGACGCGCTGGCCGAAGACGAGCGCCTGGGCAAGGCCTTCGACGCGGTGGACGACGCGGACAGGCAGCGCATCGAATTCCCCTTTGGTCCGGTGTCGGTGAACTTCGAGACGGCGGCAGCACTGCGCCTGAACGAGCACGCGTTGCACACATGGGACATCGAGGTCATGGGAGACCGCGAGGCTGGCCTCCCGACGGATGCCGCGGTGGTGATTATCGACAACCTGGGCCTGATCGGTCGGTTCGCCGCCAAACCGACGGGCGACGAGCGCGAGGTCCGGATCCGCACGCACGATCCCGTTCGGCATTTCACGGTGCGTCTCACGCCCGAAGCGGCCGAGTTGCTCGAGGGCGACGGCGGCGTGGCGCCCGACTTGGAGCTGCCGGCTGAGTCCTTTTGCCGGCTGGTGTACGGCCGTCTGGATGCCGATCACAGCCCGGCCGTGCCCGCCAACGGCGAGGTGCTCGCCCTCCTGCGACGAGTGTTTCCCGGCGTATAAGGCGGCGGCGTTGCCGGTCCGTCAGTCGGACGATCCCGCGCCCGACAGCGCCCGCCGCGGCAACGCAGCGACCCGTCGTACCCGCCCGCCGATGCCATAACCCGACCCGCGCAGGACGAGAAGGATCTTGAGCCGCTGCATCCGGTCGTCGGTCAGCGCGTAGTTGAGCTGATAGCCAGGCAGCTCGAGGTGGGTGAGCGGCCAACTCTCGGAAAGCAGCTGGCGCATCGCCGCACCCCTCCAGCCCCGGGTCGGAAGGGGGAACAGACCGGTCGGGGCATCGACTCCGGCTCGCCTCGCCATGGCGAGGGCGGCGCCGACGACCGTCACGCAGTGGGTGGACACCGCGACGGCGCGGACGCGCTCCCAGTCGACCGGGTTGCCGTCGCTCTCGGCAGCGCGCACGATCATGGCGATGTCGGCGATCCACACGAGCCGGACGAAGCCGTGGTGCGGCTTACCAGCGTGCGCGGCGAGCACCACGAGCTCTTCTTCCAGGGGCAGGACGAACGTGGGCGCACCCGCTACGACGGCGGGTTGGCGACGGGCCCACAGCGTGACCGGGTCGAGAGCAGTGACGCGCTGTGAAGCTGTCTCGAGCCCGAAATGCAGTTCCAGGAACAACGACGGCACTTCGGGGTGGGTGAGCACCGTGTCGTACTGCTCACCTTCGGCTGCCCGCACCACCGTCCAACCCGCCGCGGCCAACGCAGACAGGGCGCGGGCGTGGTCGGCGCGGGGCAAGAGGAGGTCGATGTCCTCCATCGGGCGAAGGCCGGGCCGCGGATAGCGCGCGGCGACCGCTGGGCCTTTGAAAACGACCGGTTCGAGCTCGGCGGCCGTCAGCGGGCCGACGGCGAGCTGCATCGCCCGCGGGATCAACAGGAGGGCCTCCATGGCGAACGCGTCCGCCGTTCCCTTGAGCGGAGCCCGATCGGCGCCGAGCTCGTCCAAGGCGTCGGCTGCATCGAGCGCCCGCCAAAGCAGCGGGCTGATCCGGTGGTTTTCGGCGGCCGAGACGGCGAGGCTGACGTCGGCGCCAGAGGCCAGGGCCCGCCGCACCGAGGCTGGATCGGTATCAGGGCGGCAGGCTTCCCAGAGCAGGCGCGCCGTCGGCTCGATCGACGGATCCGCAGTCGTCGGCGCACGCCTCACCTGCTCATCATGCCGTTCGTGTCACCGCGGTGGTTCCTCGAGGAGCTGGGCACCGAAACCGTGCCTGGAGTGGGAGGCGCAGTGCGAGGCCGGAAGTGACACTCGGGTTCACAAACAGTGCACAATTTCACCGAGAGAGGTGCAGGGCGGTAGTAAACGGTGTGGCGAGGCGTTACTCCACCACTGGGGTCAAGGGGCGCCGGGTGCAGGCATGTGGGGCTGCCGAACTTCAGTCACAAAAAACCTGTTTAGGTGGGAGAACGGTAAGTACAGTCTCCCTCAAGGTCACCAAAGGACGGCTGGACGAATGCAGAGGCAAGGGACAAGGCGAGATGTGGGCGCATCTCCGGTTGCACCAGGCGATGCCCGACCCGGTCGGACATTTTCGAGGCGCCAAGCCCTCGGGCGGATGTCGGCGGTGGCCGGTGCAGGCGCAGCGGCGTGGGTGGTGCCCGAGATCCTGACGGCTAAGCCGGCAGCGGGCGCGACCATGTCGGGGAACCACGGTTCGACGGGCGGAAGCACGAGCAACCCGACGACGAGTCCCTCCTCTACCTCCGGTGGCTCGAGCCCGGGCACGCTGGCGTCCACGGCGGCACCGGCGACGTCGCCCGGCTCGACGCTGGCGTTCACCGGCATCGACATCCAGCGCGACGCCGAGATCGGTGCTGCGCTCATCGCCGGCGGTTGGGCGATGCATCACTGGGCCAGCAGGACGCCGAAGCTGGCGACCGAGGCTGTGACCGAGGCGCACGAGGCGGGGAGCCCGGTCGACCCGACCTAGGTTCGTGCCCGTGCCGGACGTGCACGACTGGGCGCACTGCACCGCAAACCTGAGGGCTCTGTCCTATCGCTTCGCGGTCTGCTGCGATGACGCCGCCCTCGGTGCCCACATCTCTGCGTTGCTGTCGTCGTTGCGCGACGCGGACGCGGAGATTACGTATGAAGGCGCAGTCGACGCCGGCCCTGTCGGCGAGCCCGCGCCCCACCGCTACACGCTGACGGCATCGCCCGGAAGGGCCGGTGCCGTGGATGTCCTCCGCGACGAGGAACTGGTGGAGTCCGCACTACCGCCCGGCGTCGCGGTCGGTTGGCTCGTGTGGGACGTCAACCGCCTGGCCGCCGAGCTGAGCGGGCAGCATCTGCTCTTCCATTCCGGCGGGTTGGAGGCGTCGGGCGTCGGGATCCTGGTGCCGGCGGCGTCGGGTTCGGGCAAGTCGACGCTGACGGCGGGGTTGGTGCGGGCGGGCCTCGGGTATCTCAGCGACGAGCTCGTCGCGCTCGAGCTCGATGCGACCGGCTCCGGTCCGGGCCGTTTGTTGCCGTACCCCAAGCCGATAACCGTCAAGCCGGGCAGCTTCGGCGTGCTCGCGGACATGGCGCCGGCCGTGCCCGACGGAGATGGCGACGGGGAGTGGCTGGTCCCTGTCGGCGACGGCACAGGCCGGCGCGTCGGCGGCGCGTGCGAGCCCGGCTTCGTCATCGTCCCCCGTTACGACCCGTCCGCAGAGACGGCGCTCGCGCGGCTGAGCGAGACGGAGGCGTTCTTCACCCTGGCGCTGCACGCCGTCAACCTCCTGCCGCACGGCCCGGTCGGGTCGGAGGCGTTGGGCCGGCTGACGGCGCACTGCGCCTGTTACGCCCTGGCCTTTTCTGATCTCGACGCGGCCTGCGGGCTGGTGCTCGGGCTCGTGGGCGCCCGGGTATAGGAATGGCGCGCGTGGATGCTTCGTGGCCGAAGGCGGACTCGGTACCGGTGCGCCGGGAGGGTGCCTCGGGGGTCGAACTGGACGACAACATCGCCGTCTACGACGACGTGGGGCAATTGATGATCCTGCTCAACTCCAGCGCGGGCGCGGTGTGGAATCTGTGTGACGGAACGCGCACGGTCGGCGAGATGGTCGCGGAGCTCGCCGAGACGTATCCCGACGGGGCCGCCGTGATCCGCGGCGACGTCCGTGAGACCTTGCGCAAACTGGCCGAGATCGGCCTGGTGTCCGAAGGGTCGGAGGCCCTGTAGCGGGTGGCCCGGGCGGCACCGCCTGGAGTTGCCGTGCCGGCGGCCGTTGTCCAGGATGAGAGCGTGCCCATTGCCCGCTTGAGCAACGAGGCCGGCCCCGACGACGTGGCGGCGGCCGTGGTCCGCGACGGCGCGGTGATCGTCGAGAGCGTCGCCGAGCCGGCGCTGCTGGACCAGGTCGAGGCGGAGTTGCGCCCCTTCCTCGACGCCACGCCCACGGGGCCGGACGACTTCAGCGGCAACCTGACCCGCCGTACCGGTTCTCTCATCGCGCGCTCGGCCGCGTCCCGGGAGCTCGTCATGCACCCGCTTGCGCTGGGTGCAGCGCGGACGTTCCTGGGCCACGCCACCAACATCCAGCTCCATCTCACCCAGGCCATCGCCATCGGGCCTGGCGAGACCGCGCAACCCATCCACCGCGACCAGTGGGCCTTCGACTTCTTCCCGTTCCCGGTCGGTTACGACGTGCAGTGCAACACGATCTGGGCGCTGAGCGACTTCACCGAGGAGAACGGCGCAACCCGGGTCGTCGTCGGGAGCAACACGCTGGCCGACGGCCGTGCGTTCGGCCCCGGAGACACCGAGCCCGCCGAGATGCCTCGCGGGTCGGTCCTCGTCTATTCCGGCAGCGTGTACCACGGGGGCGGCCCCAACCGCTCGGCTGCAACCCGCATCGGGCTGAACATCACCTACGCGGTCGCGTGGCTGCGCCAGGAGGAGAACCAGTACCTCTCCGTTCCCCGTGAGGTGGCCGAGACCCTCCCGGTCGACCTGCTCCGCCTCATGGGCTACGACCGCGGGGCGTACGCGCTCGGCTACATCGACGATCTGCGCGACCCGATCGAGGCCGTGCGTCCCGGTATCGGTACGACGGGCTTCGCCGCGCGCTGACTGCTGCGCCGTCCGCTTCGGTACGCCTCTGGAAATCGGCAAAATCGGCGCGCCGAGTGCCCCGGATCGCGGCGCGCGCGCCACTACCGTGGGTGTCGTGCCGGTCGACATCACGATGGCCACCGTGGACGACTACGACGAGCTGTTCGTGGCGTTCAGCCGAATCGTCGGCGCGGGCGAAGGGTTCCCGCAGTCGGCGCCCGTCACCCGTGAGGAGTTCGACGACTATTGGGTCGACCATTCGTCGGCCGTCCGGGTGGCGAGGTTCGGCAGCTACCTCATCGGGGCGTACTACATCAAGCCCAACTTCGTCGGCCGCGCCGCCCACATCGCCAACGCGGGCTACTTCGTGCTCGCCGCGTACCGGGGCACCGGCGTCGGGCGGACGCTGGTCGAGCACTCGATGCTCGAGGCCCGCCGGCTCGGCTACGACGCCCTGCAGTTCAACCTGGTCTTCGAGTCCAACCCAGTCCGCGCCCTGTACGAGCGCCTGGGCTTCACCGAGGTGGGTCGGATCCCCAAGGCCGTCGACGGCGAGGACGCGCTGATCTACTGGCGCAGCCTGGAGGACATCCCGCTGTGAGCGCCGGCGGCCCTCGAACCGCGCCGTGAGCGACTCGGTCGCCGTCGAACAGCACGGCGAGCACGTGGGTGTGGTGTGGCTGCGCCGACCGCCCAACAACTTCTTCGACACCGCTCTGCTGCGCGAGGTGGCCGACGCGTACGACGAGCTGGAGCGAACCGGTTGGTGTCGCGCCATCGTGCTGGGCGCAGAGGGGAAGCACTTCTGTGCCGGCCTCGACTTCGCCTCCAATGCGGGACAGGACATTGCGGAGCTCTACCGCCAGGCCCTCCGGCTCTTCGCAGCCCCACTCCCCGTCGTGGCGGCCGTGCAGGGCGCGGCGATCGGTGGCGGCCTCGGCCTGGCGCTCTCGGCGGACTTCCGGGTGGCGACGGCGGCCAGCCGTTTCAGCGCGAACTTCTCCCGTCTCGGCTTCCACCACGGCTTCGCCCTGACCGTGACGCTCCCAGCGGTCGTCGGCCGCCAAGCCGCCGCCGACCTTCTGCTGACGGGACGGCGCATCGGCGGGGAAGAGGCGTTCGCCCTCGGCCTGTGCGACCGCCTGGTCGGCGACGCCGAGGGTGACCTCATGACCGACGCCCTCGGATATGCGGGCGAGCTGGCGGGATCGGGGCCGTTGGCGGTGCGTGCCATCCGGGCCACACTGCGGCTCGGCCTGGTCGAGTCGGCGAAGGCCGCCATGGATCAGGAGTGCGCCGAACAGCTCCGGCTCCAGGGGACCGCAGACTTCGCCGAAGGGGTCCGGGCCAGCGCCGAGCGGCGCGCCCCGCGCTTCACCGGGGAATGATGGGTGGATGAGCGCCGCCGCCGGGCCGCACGGCCCGCCGCTGCATGCGCTCAACACTGGATTCGAATGGGACGACCACACCGGCCCCTTCCGGGTGGTCACACCGGAGCAGGCGCGCCAGTACGACGAGCTCGGCTATTTCGTGCTCGAGGGCGCGCTGGCGCGTGACGAGATCGACGAGCTCCTCGCGGAGATCGACCCCGCCGAGCACCGCCAGGAGGAGGCACTGCGCGGGATGGAGGGCGGCCGCTTCTTCATCGCCCGCGCCGACGAGATCACCTTCACGACCCACCTCGTGGTGCGCTCGCCGAGACTGCGCCGCTTCACCTCGTCGGCGCTCCTCGCCGGCCTGTGCGCCGACCTCGTCGGGCCCGACGTGCGGCTCTACTGGGACCAGGCGGTGTACAAGAAGCCGGGCACCGAGTCACCCTTCCCCTGGCACCAGGACAACGGCTACGCGTTCGTCGAGCCACAGCAGTATCTGACGTGCTGGGTGGCGCTGACCGACGCCACCGAGGAGAACGGCTGCCCCTGGGTGGTGCCGAGACTGCATCGGTTCGGCACGCTCGCGCACGAGTACTCCGACATCGGATACGTCTGCCTGCGCGATCCCGCCGAGGCGGTGCCCGTGCCTGCGGCCGCCGGCAGCATCGTGGTCTTCTCGTCGCTCACCCCGCACTCGACCGGCCCCAACCGCACCGGGGCGGTGCGCAAGGCCTACATCGTCCAGTTCGCGCCGAACGGCGCCGAGGTGATCCGCCCGGAGCCCGACGGCGCGCCCGGGGCCAGGGTGCCGGCGGACGAGGAGTCCCGGCAGTACGAGGTCGTGCGGGGCGGAGAGCCGGTCGCGTCGTAGGCCGACTGTCGTGCCAGGTGGGACCACTCCGGCACCCGGCAGTAGTCTGAACCCGGCGGGCCGACGTGCCGAACACGGCGTCAACCCGCCGCACGTGCACCACAAGGGGGCAGCCGATGACACACACCGCGCCGGTCAGCGACTGGGCGACCGACTTCGACGTCATGGACCCGGGGTACCTGGCCGACCCCTTCACCATCTGGGACCAGCTGCGCCAGAGTTGCCCGATCCCGCACACCGACCGGCGCAAGAGCAGCTGGATGCCGTTGCGCTACGACGACGTCACTGCGATCGCCCACGATATCGAGCACTTCAGCTCCCTCAAGGTGGCGGTGATCCCGGGCGACGAGGACGAGGACCCCAACGAGAACTTCGACGGCCCCAACCTGGAGTACGGCCTGCCGCCCATCTCGGCGGACCCGCCGCTGCACACGTGGACGCGCCGGCTGCTCCTGCCCTGGTTCTCGCACAAGCGGGTGGACAGCTACGTGCCGTTGACGCGCGAGCTCTGCGGATCGCTGCTCGACGGCTTCGCCGACAAGGGCCACGCCGATGCGGCCGCCGACTACGCCCAGCAGATCCCGGTCCGAGTGATCGCCCGCATCCTCGGCGTGTCGACCGACCTGGCCGACACCTTCACGGGTTGGGTGCGCGACGTGCTCGAGTTCGCCGACGACGCGGAGCGCCGTCAGGCCGGGGCGGAGGGGCTGCTCTACTACTTCGTCGACCAGCTGGCGCAGCGCAAGGAGAAGCCGGGCGACGACCTGCTCAGCGAGCTGTTGCACACCGAGGTGGACGGCAAGCCGGTCGACGACGGCATCGTGCTAGGCATGGCGGCACTCGTGCTCATCGCCGGCGTCGACACCACGTGGAGCGCCATCGGCTCGTCGCTGTGGCACCTGGCCTCGCACGAGGAGGATCGCAAGCGACTGGTGGCCGAGCCCGAGCTGATGCCGACCGCGGTCGAGGAGCTGTTGCGGGCGTACGCGCCGGTGACGATGGCCCGCGAGGTGACCGAGGACGTCGAGTACGCCGGTTGCCCCATGAAGGCGGGGGACAAGGTGCTCATGAACTTCCCGGCGGCCAACCGCGACCCCGAGGCGTTCGAGCACCCCGACGTCGTGCAGCTCGACCGGGCCCACAACCGCCATGTCGCCTTCGGCTCGGGCATCCACCGCTGCGCGGGGTCGAACCTGGCGCGCATGGAGTTGCAGGTCGCGCTCGAGGAGTGGCTCGCCCGCATCCCCGAGTTCTCGCTCGCCGAGGACGCGGAGATCACCTGGGCGGGCGGGCAGGTGCGCGGCCCCCGTATCCTGCCGGTGGTATTCCCATGAAGATCCGCGTCGATCCCGACAAGTGCCAGGGGCACGCCCGCTGCTACAGCCTCGCGCCCGAGCTCTTCGAGGTCGACGACTACGGCCAGTCAACCGTGATCGTCGACGACGTCCCGGCCGAGCTCGAGGACAAGGCCCGCCTGGCGATCGCCAACTGCCCCGAGTACGCGATCGAGATCATCAGCGAGTAGGCGCCGCACGGCCCCGTCGCTGCCCCTTGCGATGACGGCACCGCCGATCCTCCCTGACGCGCCCGCCTGGTTCGCCCGCGCCGTGTCGGCGCCCTACGGCCACGGCGCCGTCGATGTCGCCGGCTGTCCGGTGCACTACCTGCACTGGGGGGAACGGGGGCGGCGCGGCCTCGTCTTCGTGCACGGCGGCGGCGCGCAGGCACACTGGTGGACGCCGGTGGCCGCGGCGTTCGCCGCGCCGTTCCGCGTCGTGGCGATCGACCTGTCGGGCCACGGCGACAGCGGCCACAGGGACGCCTACGACCCCGAGCAGTGGGCCGACGAGGTGATGGCCGTGGCCGGCGACGCCGGGATCGACGGCCTGCCGGTGCTCATCGGCCACTCCATGGGCGGGTTCATCACGATCGTGACGGCGGCGCGGCACCCAGAGGGCCTGGCCGGCGTGATCGTGTGCGACTCGCCGGTCACCGAGGCCGACCCCGAGATCAGCGCGCACGACGCCTTCGGAAGGCCGCGGACCTATCCCACGGTCGAGGCGGCGGTGGCACGCTTCCGCACCGTGCCCCCGCAGGACCACTACCTCGACTACGTCGTCGACTTCGTGGCGCGCCATTCGCTGCGGGAGGTCGACGGCGGCTGGCAGTGGAAGTTCGACCGCCGGATCTTCGAGCAGTTCGCGCGCGGTGTGCGAGGGCTGGCGGTGCCCTACCTGAGCCAGGTGGACTGCCGCCTGGCGCTGTTGCGCTCTGAATACGGCCTCGTCACCCCGGAGATCGGCGACTTCATGTTCGAGAAGCTCGGCCGGGTGACCCCGGTGATCGAGATCCCCGAGGCCGGTCACCACGCCATGCTCGACCAGCCGCTGATCCTGTTGACGGCGCTGCGTACGCTGCTGGCCGACTGGGACCACTCAGAGCCGCACCGGCGCTGAGGGCGCCGGTGCGGCCGAGCGGTCTCCCTTGGCAGGGGCGGGAGAAGTAGGTGGGGCGGAGAACGAGGATGCGAAGCACGAGGCGGCCCTAGACGCCGGCGCCCGCGAGCGCCACGGCCTCCGAGTCCTCCACGTAGACCTCCTCGTCGAGCGCGCCGACCGTCTCCTCCTGGGCCCGGCCCCGGCGGATGAGGGCGAAGGCCGTCACGGCCGCCACCGACAGCACCACGCCGCTGAACGTGAACGCAGTGGTGTAACCGTGGATCGCGCCCGCCTCGAGTGCGGCCGGCGTGTGCCCGTGCGCCACGATGTAGGACGCAGTGGCCGTTGTGGCGATCGTGTTGATCAACGCGGCCCCCATGGACCCGCCCGTCTGCTGGGTCGAGTTCACCAAGGCGCTCGCGACGCCCGCGTCCTCGGGGTGTACGCCGATCAGCGCGGTGCTGCTGAGCGACACGAACGCGAGGCCCATACCCAGGCTGGCGATCAGCTCGGCCGGCAGCACGATCGACGCGTACGTCGACGCCGCGTCGAGCTGGCTGAACAGGAACAGCCCGGCCGCCCCGAGCGTGAGGCCGCCGCCCATGACGAGCCGCGGCCCGATGCGGGGCAGGAAGCGGCTGGCCAGCGTTGCACCGGTGATGATCCCGAGCGAGAACGGTAGGAAGGCGAACCCGCTCTTGAGCGCCGAGTAGTGCAGCGTGTTCTGGAAGTAGTACGTGAGCGACAGGAAGGTGCCGAACATGCCCGTCCCGATGAGGAGCGAGGAAAGGAAGGACCCGCCCCGGTCGCGGTGCAGCACGACACGCATCGGGAGAAGCGGGTGCTCGACCCGCAGCTCGATCGCCACGAACGCCGCCAACAGGACTCCCGCGGCGGCGAACAACGACACCGCGGGGGTCGAGCTCCAGCCGTCGGTGCCGGCCTTGGTGAAGGCGTAGACGAGGGCGAGCAGGCCGCCCGTGACGGTCGCCGCGCCCGGCAGGTCGTAGCCGTGGTTGGACGGGCTGCGGCTCTCGCTGACCACCCGCGTCGCGGCCACCGCCGCAAAGATCGCGAACGGCACGTTGATGAGCAGCGTCCAGCGCCACGAGGCGTACTGGGTGAGCGCGCCGCCGAGGATGAGGCCGACGGCGGCGCCGGCGCCCGAGATGCCGCCGTAGACGGCGAAGGCGCGGGCGCGCTCCTTGGGCTCGGTGAAGGCAACGGTCAGCAGCGACAGTGCGGCGGGCGCCATGATCGCGGCGAACGCGCCCTGCAGCGCCCGGGCGCTGAACAGCATGGCGGCGTTCTGGGCGAGCCCGCCGAGCGCCGAGGCGGCGGCGAAGCCGATGAGGCCCACGACGAACATGCGCTTGCGGCCGAAGTAGTCGGCGATGCGGCCGCCGAGCAGCAGCAGGCCGGCGAAGGCCAGCGTGTACGCGGTCAGCATCCACTGGCGGTTGGCCGTCGAGATGTGCAGGGCCCGCTGCGCGGACGGCAGGGCGATGATCACGACGGAGGCGTCGAGGACCACCATCAGCTGGGCGAGGGCGATGATGCCGAGCGCGCGGAAGCGCTTCGGGTCGCCGGAGGTGCCGGCGCCGGTGCCGGTGCCAGCCTCCGTCGCCCGGTTCGGGTGGTCGAGGGTCGAGGTCATTACGGGTCTCCCGTCCTGGTCGTGGGTGGTCCTGTGATCCTTCGGTTCCAGTCCCGATCCGGCCCCGCCGTCTCCCTGCCTCTGAGCTGGGGTTCTCGATGAGCTCCCCAGAAAAAGCTGGATCTGGCGCCCGGAACGGCCTACAATCGGAATCGGAGTTCTGGTTCCACTTAGACTATACGGAACCTAAGTTCCGTTTGTCAAGGGAGGAAGTGAGATCCGTGGGCCCGAAGTCGAAGGTAGCGGGCGGCTGTGACGAGCCGACCGGGGAGGAGCGCCCGCTCCGCGCGGACGCACTGCGCAACCGAGGCCGCATTCTCGAAGCGGCCGAGGTGGTCTTTGCATCGGAGGGCATCGAGGCCCCCGTCGACGTGATCGCCGAGAAGGCCGGCGTCGGCGTGGGCACGCTCTACCGCCACTTCCCGACGAAGGAGAAGCTCTGCGAGGCAATCCTGCTCGATCGCCTGCGCGACCTCACCGAGGACGCCCGCGCTCAGGCCGATGCGCCGGACCCCGCGGCCGCGTTCTTCGGCTTCCTCGAGCACTTCGTCGAGCTCGGTGCGGAAAAGCGCGACCTCATCGCGGCCGTCATGGGTGCCGGATTGGAATTCGAACAAGCGGCCGAGCCGGTGAAGGAAGAACTACGCGAGGCGGTCGGAGTCTTGTTACGCCGGGCCCAAGAAGTGGGGGCGGTCCGCGCGGACGTCACGCCGACTGCCGTCGTGTCCCTGGTGGGCGCGACGTGCCACGCCGCCGGGCACACCGAAGAGTCGCCGGCGATCGACCTTCTGAACATCGTCTGCGACGGCCTGCGGGCGCAGCGCTCTACCTAGCGCCCGTCCGCGTTCCGTCCCGCCGGCGACCGCTCAGGCGCCGTCGACCTCTTTCGGCCGCCCGGCTACGGCGCCCAGCGGGTCGATCGGGCTGCGCAAGGCCAGGCCGCCGTCGCACTCGACCACTTGTCCGGTGACCCAGTCCATGCCGTGCACGGCGAGGATCACCCGAGCGATGTCGTCGGCCTCACCCAAGCGCCCCAACGCGGTGCGCTCGGACACCGCGGCCAGCCAGGGCGAGGTCTCGACACGCGACGTCGCCACCGGCCCGAGCATCGGGGTCCGCGTGACGCCAGGTGCGACGGCGTTGACGCGCAACCCGTGGGGCCCCCATTCGGCGGCCGCGACGCGCACCAGCATCGAGAGCGCCGCTTTGGACGCGCAGTACAGGCCCATGGAGCGGTCGACGAGCCGCGCGCTGACACTGGAGACGGCGACGAGCGAGGCGGGCCGGCGCTCGGCCTGCAGGACGCGGGCCCAGCCCCGCAGACACAGCAACGGTCCGCGGGCATTCACCGCCATGATGCGGTCGAAGTCGTCCGGGCTGACGTCGACCAGCATCCCGCCGTGGCCGACGCCCGCCGTCACCGTCACCCGCGACGGGATGCCCCAGCGCCTTTGCGTCTCCTCCACCGCCTGGTCCACCGCCTCGGGGTCGGCCACGTCACACACCACGTCGGGATCGCCGGCGATATCCCAGGTCACGACAGACGTGCCCTGCCCCCGGTGCGCCTCGACCAAGGCGGCGCCGATCCCCGACCCGCCGCCGATGACCAGCGCGAGCCCTTCGGTCTCCTCGCCCATGCGTCTCCCTTCGGACCATGTCGGGGCGCCCGCCCCGGCCCGCTCGGGCCAGACCGTAGTGGGCCGACGGTGACAAACTCTTGGCCCGTCCCTGACCCGGAGGCTTCGTGGCGACAGTGCACCATTCCGCGATCGTGACGCGTGACGTCGAGGCCAGCCTCGTGTTCTGGCGCGACGGCCTGGGGTTCGACGTGTTGATGGACGAGACGTTCGAGGGCCCGTGGCCCGAGCTCTTCGGCTGGGAACCGACCTCGACCACGTTGCGCTCGGTCTTCCTCGGCGATGCGTCGGCGGCTGAAAGCGGCATCGTCGAACTGGTGGCCGCGGCCGGCACGCGGCCCCGGTCGAGCGCGGCGGTGAACGCGGAAGGGTTCTTCTTGCTCTCGCTCTCCGCCGACCTCGACGAGATCCTGCCCCGGCTGGACGCACTCGGTGTGGGCGGGCAGCCCACGGTCTCCGCCGTCGGCCCGGTGCGCCTGGCGGTCGTGCACGATCCCAACGGGGTGCGGGTCGAGCTCATGGACATCGCGGCCCGCTCCAATCTGGCCGCGATGTCGGGGGCACGCGATGAGTGAGTCCGCCGCGGTGGACGGCGCCGAAGAGGCGGGGCACTGGAAGGTCGCCATCATGGGTGCCGGACCGGGTGGGCTCGGTCTGGCCATCCGGTTGGCGCAGACGGGCCAGCGCGACTTCGTCCTGTTCGAGGCGTCGGACGGGGTCGGCGGCACCTGGCGCTGGAACACCTACCCCGGCGCCGCTTGCGACGTGCCGTCACACCTCTACTCGTATTCCTTCGCCCTCAAGCCCGACTGGTCCAAGACGTACGCCAACCAGCCCGAGATCCTCCAGTACTTCGAGGAGTGCGCCGACCGCTTCGGCATCCGGCCACACCTGCGCACGCACACCCGAATCAGGTCGGCCACGTGGGACGAGGCGGCCTCCCGGTGGCGTCTCGTCGATACGAACGGCAACGAATCCTCCTGTGATGTGCTCGTCAGCGCGATCGGCACGTTCACCACGCCGTCGTACCCCAATATCGAGGGCCTCGAGGACTTCGCGGGGCCGAGTTTCCACTCGGCGCGCTGGGAGCACGAGCACGAACTGGCGGGCAAACGGGTCGCCGTCATCGGGACCGGAGCCAGCGCGGCGCAGATCATCCCCGAGGTGGCCAAGATCGCCGAGCAGGTCGACGTCTACCAACGGACGCCGCAGTGGATCCTGCCCCGCTCGGACAAACCGTTCAGCGAGGAGGACAAGCAGCGCTTCGCCCGCAGCACGCGTGCGGCCAAGAAGCACCGCGACGAGATCTACTGGGCCTTCGAGAAGACGATTGCCTTCCGCTACGAGGACGGCGCCGCCGATGGCCTGAGGGCCCTGGCTCTGAGCCACATCGACTACCGGATCAAGGACGACGAGCTGAAGGCAAAACTCACCCCGGACTACCCCTTCGGCTGCAAGCGGACCCTGATCTGCAGCGACTTCTACAAGGCGCTGCTGCGCGACCACGTCGAGCTCGTCACGGAGGGGATCGAGCGTGTCACCAAAGGCGGCGTCGTCACCGTCGACGGACGGGAGCGTCCAGCCGACGTCATCGTGCTGGCTACGGGTTTCAGGGCGACGGAATACCTCGAGGGCATCGACGTCGTGGGCCGCGGGGGACGGCGGCTGCACCACGACTGGGCGGAGGCCCAAGTTGCGCACGCCTACAAGGGCCTCACCGTCTCGGGGTACCCGAACTTCTTCATGATGTACGGGCCCAACACCAACCAGGGCGGGAACTCCATCATCATCATCCTCGAGGCGCAGGCCACCTACATCATGAGCGCGCTCGGTGCGATGCGTCGCCACCGGGCGAAGGCAGTGGACGTGCGGCGGGAGGTCATGGACGCCTACAACAAGGAGCTGGCGGAGGCGCTGGACGGCACCCTGTGGCACGACGGCTGTGACAGCTACTTCAAGAACGCCGCGGGGAAGATCGCCACCCAGCTGCCGCAGACATCGCGGTGGTACGCCGACCAGACGAAGCGATTCAAGATAAAGGAGTACGAGAGAGTATGAAAGCAGCCGTCTATTACGAAACCGGAACGCCCGACGTCTTCCGCTACGAGGACGTCCCCGACCCGATCGTCGGGGCCGGCGACATCATGATCGACGTCGAGGCGGTCAGCATCGAGGGGGGCGACACGCTGAGCCGGGCCGGCGGGGAGCTGGCCCGGGTGCCGCACATCGTCGGGTACCAGGCCGCGGGCATCGTGGTGGAGGTAGGTGTCGACGTGCAGGGGTTCGCGGTGGGGGACCGCGCCGTGACGGTGAGCCTCGACGGCTCGCACGCCGAGCGTCGCGCCGTGCCGGCCGGGTTCGCCTGGAAAATCCCCGACGGCGTCAGCACCGACGACGCGGCCGCGGTGCCGGTGCCGTTCGGGACCGCCGACGACTGCCTCTTCGAGTTCGGCCGGCTGAAGGCCGGCGAGACCGCGCTGATCCATGCCGGCGCCGGCGGTGTCGGCATCGCGGCGATCCAGATGGCAAAGCGAGCCGGAGCGCGGGTGCTGTCCACGGCATCGACTGACGAGCGCCTCGAGCGGCTCATGGAACTCGGCCTCGACGAGGGGATCAACTACCGCACCCACGACTTCGTCGCCGAGGCGCGTCGGTTGACCGACGGTCGCGGTGTCGACGTCGTGGTGGACTCGGTGGGCGCCACGACGCTGCAGGGGAGCGTCAACGTGCTGGCCTACCGCGGCCGCTGCGTCTCGGTGGGTGACGCCGGCCGCGACCGTGCCGAGAGGCTCGACATCTCGAACATGCGCCCGAACAACCAGACGTTCTCGGGCTACTTCATGGGTGCCGAGCTTCTGCTGGCGCACGAGCGGGTGCACGGGATGATCGCCCGTCACCTCGACGACATCGCCCGGGGCGAGCTGAAGGTGGTCATCGACCGCACCTTCCCGCTGTCCGACGCGGCGGGGGCGCACGCCTACATCGAGGGCCGCCAGGCCTTCGGCCGGGTCCTCCTGGTCCCCTGATCAGCCCCGCCTGAGCGCAGTCTCGGAGAAAACCCTGGTCACAGGCCCACTTGCAATTCGCACATAACGCGTTAGTCTTGACTAACATGTTCAGCGGTGACGGAAACCGAGACCCCGACGACCCTCGACCTTTTCGTGGTGCTGGGCGAGCCCAACCGGCGGCGCCTGCTGGAGCTGCTGCGCGGCGGCGAGATGACCGTCACGGAGCTGGCCGCGCACTTCACGGTCACCCGGCCGGCGATCTCGCAGCACCTCGGCGTGCTCGCCGCGGCCGGCCTGGTGGAGGTCCGGCGGGACGGCCGGTTCCGCCGCTACCGGGTCCGTCCCGACGGCATGGCGGCGTTGCGCAGCAGCCTCGACGCGTTCTGGACCACAGAGTTGGAGGACCTCGCAGCGGCGAGGCCGGCGCCACGTTCGGACACGACGGCGGAAACGAAAGGAAGCCACGATGACGATTGACAAGACCGTGCTGGTGCCGCTCGACGCGGACGAGACCTTCGCGTTGTTGACGGAGCCCGAACGCCTGCGGCGCTGGCAGCTCGTCTCCGCG